>Ga0307517_10009488_pt1 | contig 13786 bp, 13 predicted proteins | sample 23_EM_MG_FD_194515 | JGI IMG/M metagenome (GOLD analysis project Ga0307517, IMG submission 194515) | Populus trichocarpa ectomycorrhiza microbial communities from riparian zone in the Pacific Northwest, United States - 23_EM | ecosystem: Host-associated > Plants > Roots > Unclassified | place...
TTGTAAAGGAGAGCACAATACCAAATGATCCTACCCAAAGGGAAAATGGGAAGAGATGAAGCTTCGCAGCACATTTGAAATTGGCTTCGCTCTGCTCCTGCACCGTGACCATCCTTGTGAAGATTTCATCTAGTGACCAGTGGTAAGAGCTTGGGATTAAGGGGTTTGTTCTTTATATAATTTCAAGTTCGAGCCCTGTAGTTGTTAATATGATGACCACTATATGCTTATATGATCGTTAATTTCAGGACCCGTAACATTAGTCAAGATATATACAAGCTGGTCTGGACATCTACGTTAATAAAAAAAATAAAAAATTCATCCACTTGATTTTAACACTTGAACATGTATAATTCATCTTTTTTGGCTACGAAGCTGAATTAATGCAAAAGTTGATTGCAGACTGAAGTTTAGTCTCTGCAGCAAGGACCAAAAGAACCCCCTTATCTCTCTCTTTCTACACGTGGCCGGCTGCTGTTTTATCTGAGGAAGATTACAACTTGTGATGCTATCAAGAGACGGCAAAATGCGATCAAGAGTTTTGCTTTTTATGTGGTGTTAGGTTCGAGCCCTGTGGTTACTTATATGATGGTCACTGGAGACTTATATGATCGTTAACTTTAGGGCCCGTGAAATTATTCAAGATACACGAAAGCTGGCCCGGACACCCACATTAAACTAAAAAAAAAGGCAAAATGACAAATGTGGGTCCAGTTAAAATGTCATTGTTGAATTTTCAATGTGACGTGAAAGTTGAGAATATTTTTTTAACAATAACAGCTCCTCAAGAAGATGAACTAAGCTCTGCCATCCAACTTGTTCTTCAATCAAATTATAATATAGCCAGCAGGACGGGAAAACAGACACAGGGGATAGGAGATGGAGAGGCAGAAGCATTTTGTGCTAGTCCATGGAGCCTGTCATGGAGCATGGTGTTGGTATAAGGTGGCAACTTTGCTTACATCAGCTGGTCACAAAGTTACAGCTCTGGATATGGCTGCTTCAGGGGTCCATCCAAAGCGGGTAGAAGAGCTCCATGCGATCTCAGACTATTTCGAGCCATTGATGGAATTCATGACATCTTTGCCACCAGAAGAAAGGGTGATTCTAGTGGGTCACAGTATGGGTGGGCTCAGTAATTCTGTTGCAATGGAAAGGTTCCCTGAGAAAATTTCTTGTGCAGTCTTCGCAGCATGTATCATGCCAGGTCCTGATCTGAGCTTCACAGCTGCAAAGGAAGAGGTATCATTTGCTCTTTTTTTTTTCCCTTTTCTCTCTTCACACACATACACAGAAAAAATTAAAAGCTTCCAGAGAAGGAGCTATTTTTTTTTATGGAGAAGAGAAGGAAAGTAGCATGATATTTATACTCTATGATTTCTCGACGTCTTAATTAGCTATAAGGCTGTTATTTCTTGCCCTGGCTTGTGCTATTTCAGATCTATTATGCAGGCTACATGGATCTCCATAAGATGGTAGCTTTTCTCTAATTACTAGCCAGCAAATTAGATTTACTTGTATTTGATTGTAGCTGATTGTTTGAGAGGCTGAGAATGCGATTGTGAGGGAACAGATTTCATCCTGTTTGCCTAAATCTCTTACTTTGTTTAGACTAGTGATGAACTTAGATCCCACAAAAAATTGAGCTTGCTCTGAGCTTCGTTTCAACATTGTCTAGCATAGGCACCATTAATGGCCAAACATCAACGATGGAACATGGCCAGGCTCTAGGGCTACTCCAATCCATGACCATGTGGGTTAATGCCAAATGTGCTTGATGGGTCAACGATGATATAGTGTCTAATGGGTCTAAATTTCAACCTCTTCCAAATTCAATTATGGACGCTGAAGATTTTTCTTCTCGGAGAAAGACTTTCTTTTCCTTGAAAGCAACCTATTTGTTAAAATCCCTTTGCCTAAGATGAGCCAACTCGCGTAACCGTAAGCTCAATGGCCTGTTCTTGCTGTCCCTCTCCTTGCAGTTGCATTTTGGTATACTCATTACAGCAATGATCCTGCGTATTGTAAATAACTTCAGAACTTTATGAAGTGATTATGTTAATCTTCTTTAATTCTTGTGTTCCATCTCATACTGCTCTCTTAAATTGAAGTTCAAGGATAGCTATGGAGTGGGAATCGCATCACTCTCTTAAGCTTTCTCTCTGTGTAAAACGGTGATATTTACTTTGGAAATATATTATCAGAATGCCAGACAAGCGGGTTCCTTCATGGATTCACAATATATGTTTGATAATGGGCCCAACAATCCTCCAACGTCCATACTGCTTGGGCCCGACTGCCTGTCAATCCAGCTGTACCAGCTCTCCCCTGCCAAGGTGGTAAAGAGTATTTTTCTTCATGCATGATTTATTAGATATGTTTTAGCACACCGTGATTTCTCTAAACTTGATTGAATCTTCTTCTCTCCTGCTCATCTTGCTTGCCTCGTTTTCTTTTTCTTTGAAAACTTGACCTGCAGGATCTTACGCTAGCGAAGCTGTTGCTGCGACCTCACCCTTTGTTTAGTGACGAGGCGACTCAAGAAGAAGTCTGGGTTACGAAGGAGAAGTACGGATCGGTTCCTCGAGTTTATATCGTGTGTGACCAAGACAAGATAATAAAGGAAGCTATACAGAGATGGATGATTGAAAAAAATCCACCGGATGAAGTAAAAGTTGTCCCTGGTTCTGATCACATGCTCATGTTTTCTAAACCTCAAGAGATGTGCTCTTGCCTCCTGGAGGTTGCCGGGAAATACTCCTGATATTGTCAATTGCCACTTGCTTGTCGGAACCTGCTACTATGTGCAGACGATCAGAGGTCGTCGACCAAGTATCAGCCTGCTGATGCGCAGCATAATCAGAGAAAGGTCATGAGAAATATTAATAATGCCAGAGATAATTAATTTGAGCCAATTAAAGATAAAATAAAATTGTTGAATATAAGAGGGTTTTTTTTTTTTTGGTGTGTGTGTGTAGTCTTTCTTCTTATTATAATTACTAGTCAACGAACCACGAGTTATGGATGGTTTATCAAATATATATAATCCTTAAAAAATATTTAATAGTATATATAAGTATGTTAAAAAATAGTGAATTAAATTATTATATATATATATATATATATAGAGAGAGGTTTATAGAGAAGTTAGAAAATATTTTATTCAATGAATTAAGATTACTAATGAAATGATATATATGTCTCATGAAAAAAAATGAAACCAATTTCCATTGATTAAAAATTAATTTTTTTTATTAAGAAAATCTTAAAAGGATTGTTTAAAAAAAATCGTATTTTAGTTGAGACGATATATTTTGTGGAAAAGTTATATAAGATGATATTAAAGAAATTAATATCATTATGGAATGATATGTTCTAATAAAAGGATAAATGAAACTAAATTATATTTATTAAATAGTAATCGCATATTTGTTTATAAACCTTGAAAGAATTGTTTTAAAAAATACATAATTTAATTGAAAATGTAGTTTTCAAAACATGATTGAAAGCGGTTTCTCAAACTCTAACCTTCAAAAAATTATTTAACATTATATATAAAGATTAAATAATGAATTAAATTATTATATAACATGTAGATTTGAGAAGATTTATAAAAGACTTTATGAATTAATACATGCATTAGTGGAATGTTATATCTTATTAAAAAGGATAAATGAAATTAACTAATTTTTGTTTCAAACAGGACATGACATGCTTTGTCGAATTTCCCATTGATTTATGTGTTCGTTCATCCTTGGGCTTGTGTCTTTAAGTCTCTTTTCTGGATGTTGTGGGTTTTGGTTTTGTATCTTTATTAGGTTTTAGCCAATCTTCACGGCTACTCTCCAACATGTTTTTGTCTGGAGTTTTTTTTAATATGCATTTTTGTTTATCAAAATAAATAAATAACTTCAGCGCTTTAAAAATAATCATTCGAAATTTTATAAAACCATGATAAATGGATTTACTTGAATTCAAATTAAAAATAGAATTAACTAACTTTTATGGTTAAAAAATTATTGAAATTTATATTTTAATAAAATTCTTTAACATAGAATATTAACATGACTAAAACAAATTGTGAATGAATAAAAAATTTATTTAAAATAATATTTGGTTGACATGTTTTGTAAAACTCAAAACTTTAATTCCTTATAGGAAATAAATTAAATTTTTTTGTTGTTTATATAGTGGAAAGATAAAAAGTTAAATTAGATTTAAAAGACACGAAGCTCTTAGATGGAAGATAATATAAGCAAAGTGAATTTTGAACTTATAGTGGAAAGATAAAAAGTTATCCTGTTTGTTTTTGCGTTTTAAAAGTGCTTTTGAAAAAAATTAAATTTTTTTATTTACTTCAAATTAATATTTTTTTAGTATTTTCAGATAATTTTGATGCATTGATGTCAAAAATATTTTTTTAAAAATAAAAAAAATATTTTTTTAATGCATTTTAAGTGAAAAACACTTTGAAAACAACCACAACCATACTTTCAAATACCCTACCAGACACGCTTGTTCAACTCATGTTCTAGTCCGGGCATGGGTTTAACTATGAATAAAGAACCGTTAGTTAATTTTTTCTCCTCATCAATCTAAATAGATTTAATGAGCATAAAAAAAGTCAAAAAAAGTTAAAAATTATGTTTTACAGGGAAAGCTGGTAATGGAAAGCATTTATTATAATAATTATTAAAATTAATTATATATTAGTTTTGATTCCAGAACCTCTTAAAAACAAAAACGCTGAAAGAAGAGTGTTTCCAGGTAGTTGACATATTTTCTAGAATTTTTATACTCTTCTTTACCTTAATTTTTAACTTATTCTCCTTAAATTTAAGCTTTGTTTTTCCATCTTTTTCCTTGTACTCTAAAGCTGAAATTCAATTTTTATAAAAAGAAATTTAATTTAAAATTTATTGAGTTTTTATATCTTATTTTAAAATATATTCAAATAAAATAGTGTTAAAATCAAGGTTATCAATTTCGTTTCATTTCGTTCGGAATGACCGAAACATTTCATATCAATTCAAAAAAGAAAACAAAACGGAACAATTTTCATCTCATTTCAAATCTTGGTTCGTTCCGGAATTTTCAGCTAAATTTCGGCCGGAATGTTCCGGTTTTATTTCACATGTTTCATTCCAGTCTTGAAAAGCATTTGAATCAAATTGAACCTGATTCAATTTAATTAACTAAACCACCCAAGTATAAAAAGCTCTTTTTCATTACTATTTTCAATAACAATGATATTAATAATAATATTGAAAATTATTATTACTATTTTCATTAACAATAATATAATTTTTTTAAAATTAGATTTATCACTAATATATATGGTTTATATTCATGTTGTTTTTTTCATGTTTATACTTTGTAGGAATTTGAACAAAACAAGAGATGCTTTAGATCCCATTAGCCTTGATAACATTGACCTAGTTTTATATTTAAAATATTTGTGTTAAAACATTTTATTTTTATAATATTTTGATATTTTGTTTAAGTTGAATTACTTTAAGTTAAAGATCCATTTAATCTTGACTATTTAGAAATATTTTAAATTTTAAAATTATATTTATTTGATATTATGTTTGTAATGTATAATTTATAATAAGTTTATTTTGAATTTGAATTATGTTTGTTGAATATATATATCATTCATGTTGAAACACTTCAAAATTAAAATATTTTATTTCAATTAAAAAAATAAAACAGGTTAAAATCATGCGAGGCTGATCGCATACATTCTATCACTTTGATGGCACTTCATAAAAATGCTTTCCATCTAAAAGAAACAGAAAAGAAACGAAAAGAAGGGGATAATTATTGAAAGGATTAAAATGGCTGGCATTAACCTGCCCCGTTTCTCTCTCTCACCAAAGTCAGGATCAAAATCAAGAATAGAAATGCTCTTCAATTCTCTGTCTCCTTCAGTGAAACCAATCTTGTATCCTCTGGAAATATGCAACAGACAAGATAGACTTTTCTTGTTCCCAAAACCTGCTACCCCATCACAAAAACTTCTTTCCACAGGAGTGTCTCCTATAGCTTGCGCAAAACTGCCTAGTAATTTTAAAACACAGAGGCATTTTGTGTTAGTCCATGGAGCCTGCCATGGAGCATGGTGTTGGTATAAAGTATCGGCTCAGCTAAAATCTGCAGGTCATAATGTTACAGCTTTGGACATGGCTGCATCAGGGGTACATCCAAAGCAAGTTCATGAGCTCCATTCATTTGAGGACTATTTTGAGCCCTTGATGGAATTCATGGAGTCTTTGCCACCAGAGGAGAGGGTGGTTCTAGTGGGACACAGCATGAGTGGGATATGCATTTCTGTTGCTATGGAAAGGTTTCCAGAGAAAATTTCAGCTGCTGTTTTTGCTGCAGCTGTTATGCCTGGTCCTGACTTAAGCTTCAAAGCAATAGCAGAGAAGGTATTGTTTGCTCTGCCCCCACCTCCCCTTCAAAGAAATAGCAAGTCAATATTATGTTCTTGCCTGATAGTCTAATTCTGTAGACACCATTAACTAGGTGGTTTAATCATCAGTTGATTTCAAATGCACCGCTTGTATCATTTGGTTTAGTAATTCAGATGGTATAAATGTAGATAAGCTTCGTGGGCAGGCAGTTGGGCTTGATTATGAATATTTCCCACATAGGTAAATTTAGGTTTTCTAGGATCATAATGTTTGCTGAAGTATAAAACTTTTTAAAAAGTTGCTAGTGTGGCTTGTTTATGCTTGTGGTTTGTTTATTATTTCCCAGATAACAGTAATAGATGGAGCTATAGTTTAGTGTCTTTTTTTTTTTGCTTAAACTAGTGTAAGGGGAACTGGGAAAAGGGACTGGAGAATCTATTTCTACAATGCAATTTCAGAATGGGAATGATGCTCTAGATGGACTACTGTAGTTTTATTTCTGACATATCATTATTAGCTACCATTTAGTAGAAATTTTCAGTGTATTGATTAACAATCCTCCAATCTTGTCTCAATAAATGGAGTCGGTAGTACAAAGTCTCAGTGTACTTGAAAATAAAAAGTACGTCTTCATCTTTTTCTTTATTTTCTTTCAATCATTAATCTTGTGTATGTCCTGTCTTTTCCGTGACATCTTTTATTGCTCCCACTTAGCAGAAGCTCGCCCCTTCAATCGATGGTGATTAGCATCACCCTCATCTGCTCTACTGTAAGGTTCTGCAAACTCAGAGAGTTTTATCCCAAACCATAAATCTCCACCATACCCATGTAGATCAAGAGGCTGCCTCTACTCTCGCATCTGGGATTGTTGAGGTCAACATGGTATTGCAATCCATGTGGAGGAGATTAACCATTCTATCCGTTTCTCTATGTAAGCTACTTCCACGATAGCAGTGATAACATCTATTCCAAAAGAAACAGTCTTCTAAGATGTGGGATTTAGCCATTTTACTGGCTGCAGTATAAATGTGTTGTCATTTGCCAAAATTTGCTAATAGACTAAATAGGGGTTTGCCTAACTTCATTTACTTTAACTTGTCAGATTTTGTCTAAGGCAGGAAGATTGCTGATATTGTTGTTCCTGGTTAACAACAGGATTGTCTCCTGCACCTGCTCTATAGGTGGATTCAAAAGCTTGTGATTAGTCCAATATGCTGTTTATTATCAATTTTAGTTGCTATTGCCTTGAATAAAACTTTAGTAGGCTTCTTTCTGAACAGAGGAGTTTAAGGAGCACGATCTAATGTCAAGTTACCTGTTGATTATGGTTATAGGGCAATTATAGAATGCTGAATAGAGATTTACTTGAGAAGAGGTTTCTTACCTTTCCGTGTTTTTTTTCTTTGCTTTGTATTTCACTATTGAGTTATTAGCATTTGTATCTAGTGAATGAACTAACTAATGATACCTACTTTGCAAAAACATGCAGTCTGCTCAAACATCAGTGTCCTACATGGATACACAATATGTGTTTGGTAATGGCCCTGGCAACCCTCCAACTGCCGTAGTCCTTGGTCCCAACTACATGGCCTCCAGGTTCTACCACCTTTCCCCACCTGAGGTAAGACCTCCCTTTTCACTTGTCAGGAAAAATAGTGCACGTAAATCTGATTAGGATGATTATCATTTCTAATCATTATATATTCATCCAGGATTTGACGCTAGCTACATTGTTGGTTAGACCTTTCCCTATCTACAGTAGTTTAGAAACTGAAAAGGCTGTAATTGTCACCAAGGAGAAATATGGATCTGTTCGTCGAATTTACATAGTATGTGACCAAGAAAAAGATCCTAGGCAAACATGGATGATTGAAAACAATCCCGTGGATGAAGTGATGGTCATCTCTGGTTCTGATCACATGGCCATGTTTTCTAAACCACAAGAGCTCTGCTCTTGTCTCCTGGAGATTGGCGATAAATACTTGTAAATATTTTCTGTGAACTCATTGCAGATTGGAAGTAATGCACAACAGAGGAGAGAAGAAATAGGCAGCAACATACTTTGGGTTTTAATTAGAATTACTTGGAAACACCATCGATTTTCTTAATTCATTTGATGCATTAAATTGACCATGTTTCTTGGTGTTCATCTCTTCTATGTTGCTTAAAGTGCAATGCAACTTCTTCTAGTTTATATCAGTAGCAGTCATCAGCATACATATAACATGAGACATTATTTTTGGGTTTTCGAGACTTGTTCTGATGAAATAAATTCCGTTCTAGTTCTGCTGAACTGCCATAGGCAGAAGCGGACATATTATGCAAGGAAGCAACTCTGTTTGATAATCATAATAAAGGGTTGTGATTGAGGAGCTAGCAAGTCTAATCAGAGAATAGATCCCTTACAATTCACATAGGGAAAGTGAAAGACTTCGAATTCCTGTGAATAATGATGACAAAAGTGTAACCAGTGCTCAGAAGATTAATGAGGTAAAGTACTGGAAATCAATAAGCATAAGCAGAAACTGATATCATTTTAAATATTAATCAACAAACCCAAATGGTGAAGATGAACATCATCTATGCAGACGACATGTGGTATCTACATATGTTTCTCCTTTTTCTTTCTTTACTAGCGAGAAAAGTCAATTCCTCTAACATTCAAAGACAAATCCTAAGCATATGCAGCCAAGATGCATTGCACACCATCACATACATATGAAGAACACTGGTTAATGATACGTCATAAACTGTATATGTCAGTCCAAGCGTGTTTACGTGCCAACTCCAGTATAGATTGCTGAGTTCTTTAGGCGTAGAAAAACTGCCATGTGTTCTGCTGGAATCTCCATCGCTTAACCTTAATGTGTTCTGCCATGAAGTGCTGAAATGATGTAGACATCATTAAATCCACAGTACAAACTATATGTACTCGCGGAATCGATCCATAATCTCATCAGTGAACCTCTTAGCCTTGTACAGAGCTTCTACAAACATTGATCCTGGTCTTTTTAAAAGCATCTGAAGAGAGATCCTGCAAAATATGCAAACAAGAACAACATATTAATCAGTTATCACAAAGAAAACAAGTACAAGATTGATAATTTGTGATCAGATTTGCAGACCTCAGGGGATTTTAAAGGGCTTGCACTTTATGAACTCGTAGCCCATGCAAACACATGTGAGCATTAAACTTGTATCATGACAATTAGGAACAGTGAGATAGAAACAGTGGGATTAGAAACTCAGTCAAACTAGTATTTAGCTCAGCATTTTTGAGATTTGTAAGGGTCACAACTAGATTTTTTCATTAAAGCCTATAAATACTAAGTATTCTGCTTTGTTTTAAGCAAGCCATTAATAAACAGAGAGTTGCGAGTGTTCCGCTCTTTTCTTCGTACAAAACTCCAACAAATTTGGTATGAGAGTAGGTATATGTAAGGGTTTCCAGCAGCAACAACAACCACCAGTTTCAATCTCAAATTCCTCGTCTCACAAAACAAAATTATAACCTATGGTGTATACAATTTAGGCTCTTTAGATTTGTGAGAACTAAACGAAGATGAATATACTGAACCATAATCAATAAGAGCAAAAGCAACCTTTACTGCAAAAATGATGATTCTTAAAGAATCTAGGAAGAGAGATAACAAAGCCTCATTTACGATTTATCAAGGGCTTGATAAAGTTGCCTAAGAGATAGTGACTACAGCAAAAACTTCAAAAGAGGCATGAGAGATTCTAAAAAAAACAAATCCTATAGTAGTGTAGAAAAAGTGAAGAGGGTATGATTGCAAGCTTTGAGAGGAGATTTTGAAAGGTTAAAAAAGGAAAACACATAATCCATCTCCGATTACTTTACAAACGTAATTTTAGTTCTTCATCATATGAGAATACATAGAGAAAACATTGATGATGTTATAGAGAAAGTTTTGAGGTTTTTAGACTGAGAATTTGATTATGTTGTTGTGGTAATAGCAGAGTCAAAAGATTTAGAATAGATGACAGTGGAAGAACTCACGAGTTCTCTTCAAGCCCATGAGTAGAAGATTGAAAAACAAATTAATAGAAAGAAGATCAGAAGAGCAAGTATTACAAGAAAAAATTGAGATCAAAGGACAAGACTAAGTCTAGTAGAGAAGGTTTTCAAAGAGGTGGAATCTTTTATAGAAAAGGAAGATGAAGAGGTTGTAGGTCATATAGAAGCCATGAAACTCATGGAGGGCACGATGACAATCAAAATTCTTTTCTAAGAGGATGTGGTAGAAGCCGAGGCCGAGGCCGAGGCCGATGAAGTTGGAGGTATGACATATTAGAAATTAAATGTTACAATTGCAAAGAGTTTGGTCATTATGCTTCAAATTGTCATTGCACCACTATTGGTGAAGACAAATTAAAAGGTGAATTTTGCTATGAAGAGCCTGCTTTGTTGCTGGCTTGTGGAAATTTTGAATCATGCAATCGAAGCACTTGGTATCTTGATACAGGTGTGTCAAATCGCATATGTGAAATGAAGTTTTATTGAGCTTGATTAAGAAAGCTATGGCAACATCACCTTTAGTGATTTATCTCAAACACCATTTAAAGGTAGAGGTAAAATTATTCTTGAACTTAAGAATGATGAGTAGTGATTCATTTATGATGTTTATTATGTTCCTAATATGAAAAATAATAGCTTAAACTTAGGTCAGTTTCTTGAAAAATGCTATGTTGTACACAAGGCCAAGTTACTGGTAAAAGGCTACAAGCAGCAATATGGAGTAGACTATAAAGAAGTGTTTGCACCAGTGGCTTGACTTGAAACAGTGAAATTGTTAATCTTATCAGCAGCTCAGATGAAGCGGAAATTGCTATAGATGGATGTAAAGTTAGCCTTTTTTAATGGATGTCTTGAAGAAGAAGATATCACCTTGGTTCATTGTCGAAGAGCAAGAATATAAGGTATACAAGCTAAATATAGATCTTTACAGACTCAAACAAGCGCACCACAAGCATGGAATTCTAGAATTGACACTTATTAAACACAAAATGATTTTTTCATATATCTATATGAGCATGCTTTGTATGTGAAATCTAAATCTCAAAGAAATATTTTGTTTATTTGCCTATTTATTTATAGATGATATAATATTTACAGGCAATAATCCTTCTATAATTAATTAAAGAGTTTAAGAAATATATGGTAAAGGAATTTGAAATAACAAATTTGGGACTCATGGCTTATTTTCTTGGAATTGACGTAAAGCAAGGCATGCAGATATGGAATTCTCATCTCACAAATAAAAAATATGCACCATAAATTTTAAAGAATTTTGCTGTGGAAGATTATTAACAAGTCCACACTCCAGTTAAATGTGGTGCCAAACTGACAAAAAAGAAGGAGTAGAAACATTGGTGAATCTGGAGTCTTGCTGGGTGCTTACATTACTTGCACCAAGCCTGATATCTTATTTGGAGCTGGTTTGGTTAGCAATTATATGAAAAATCTAAAAACCTCCCATTTTCAAACAACTAAGAGGATTTTGTGTTTTTTTAAAGACATATCCAATTATGATTTGTTTCATCCATCTTCACCAAGCCTTGAACTTATTGGTCATAGTGATAGGGATTGGGCTGGAAATTATAATGGTCAAAAGAGTACTCGTAGCTTTGTATTTTATTTGAGTGAAAGAAGAAAATTTATATGGTCTTCTAAGAAACAATTTATTAATATTGCTTTATCAACTTGTGAAGCAGAATTATATATTTGTAATTGTTTCTTGTATCTGTCATTGTTATTTAGTTAAGAAAATTACTGGAGGAATTACATTAAAAACGACTAGGATTTATGTTGATAATAAATCTACCATTGCATTAGTCAAAAATCTAGTTCATCATGAACATTCAAAACACAAAACACATTGATACTCGTTTTGATTTTATAAGAGAGCATGTGAAAGAAAAAGAAGTTGAGTTGATTCATGTGAGGACAAGTGATCAAGTTGTTGATATATTTGCAAAGCCTCTTAAACCTAATGTTTCCCATTATCCGTGGAAGAAACTTGTTTAAGATAAGAGAATGTTGAGCATTAAACTTGTTTCATTAAAATTAGAAACAACAAGATTACAAGTAATAGCATTAGAAACTCAGTCAAACGAGTATTTCGTTCAATATTTTTAGATTTGTAAGTGTCACCACTAGAATTTTCCATTACAACCTATAAAGACTGTATTCTATATTGTTTTAAGCAAACCATTAATAAATAAGTACTTCAAATCAAACTACAAACTTGGCTTGTACAAAATGCTATGGATGGACCCCTACTTATACTAGTTCATGGATCATTCTAGTACTTATTCAATACAACTTCCAACTAGCACCTTCTAGCCTTATTTATACAGAGATTATTGTGCACATATGGGTATTTTTATATATTATTCAAGAATAATCTAGCCACAAGAACATTTCAGACATTAGAATAATTTAAGAAAAATCTAGATATTGACTGGGTGTGCGGGTTGTGATAGCTGGGTTTTATGGATGGGAAACTAAAAGAGAAAGGCTGGGTTATTTATTTGAGATGCAGGGCAAAGAGGTTTTGAAATTAATTACTTGCTCTCTTCATCTTTGATCGAGAGGACAACAGCTGCGAGGTTTTGGTTTTTCTATGACTGGAAACGGAGGAGAGGGGCTGGAGGCGTTCTTGATGACTAGTGGTTGGTGAGGCTGCTGCCGTTGATGAGAAGGTGCTCCTATTCGGCGGCGACGCTGGTGGTTTTTGTTAAATAATATTTATGTAGTCTTATTTATTAAGGGTAGAATAGTACTTTCAGTTTAACCTATATATATTTTATTTGTATTTAGGTTAAGACTAAGCACTCATAATATACAGATTATTCAGAATTCCAGCCTCCTTTTTGTATTTGATCTCAATTAATTTAACATGGTATCAGAGCTGGTTTTATGAAACGAGGCTTAATCCCAAACACAAGTTCGCGGATACCAAATTTTTTGGAGTGAGATTTTGTCTTCCTCTTCTGCAAAATTTGGTATTTCGTCAGTTTCTGCAATTATTTTGATATTTCGTCTTTCCTTCAGCTTTTGCAATTTGGTATTTCCGTTCAATTTCTGCAAATTTGTTTTGTGTTTTGGAGTAATCGTATAATTTTGAGAAGATATTTGTTTAGTTTCTGCAATCTCTGTTTAGTTTCTGCAATTTGGTATTTTGTTTTCTGCTGCTTTTGCATTCTGGTTCTCTGCGATTGTTGATTATGGCTACTGAAAGAGATGATTCGCTTCAGTCTGTGAGTGTGAGGTTGGATGGGAAGAACTATTCGTATTGGAGCTATGTAATGAGAAATTTTCTTAAGGGTAAGAAGATGTGGGG
>Ga0307517_10009489_pt1 | contig 13786 bp, 4 predicted proteins | sample 23_EM_MG_FD_194515 | JGI IMG/M metagenome (GOLD analysis project Ga0307517, IMG submission 194515) | Populus trichocarpa ectomycorrhiza microbial communities from riparian zone in the Pacific Northwest, United States - 23_EM | ecosystem: Host-associated > Plants > Roots > Unclassified | place...
AATGTTCGATTACTAATAATATTTCCATGTTAGAAATATTATTAAACTCTAATCATATATGGGCTAATGTTTTGGAAGTAATATAATTATGCAATTTTAATAATAATTGTTAATGTTTTGGAACTAACAAATAATCTCAAATTGTATTAAAAATCAATTTCATTGCTATCTCCATTAGTGTAGACTCTACAACATAATCTTGGTATAGTGAATATTTTAATAAAAAAATTAATGGTTTATAAAACACCATTCACAAAGTGCCACATCATGTAGTAAACATCTTTTAATAGTAGTTAAGTGCTCAGTGTTTTGGCATTACTTTTCTTGATAACTTAATGAATTTATATTTAATGCTGAAAACTCATATTATATAGAATCTTAAAAAAAAACAAAAAAAAAGTTGTTTGTTATGCTGGAATAATGAAAAGAGTAAAATTGTATAAACCTCCCTGAACTAAAATGAAAAATTAAACACCCCCGAACGGAAAAAAAAAAACAACTTTCACCCTTGTGTTAGTGCAATCTAAGGTTCTGTCATAAACAAATGGATTAATACAAGTGTCAAAGATGCAGTTTTTGAACAAAAGGTGAAAACTTTGGGATTTTTTTATTGTCCAAAGGACATAAATGATTTCTCAGTTCAGAAAGGGTATTCACAATTTGACCTTCAATTAATTCAACCTAATAATATTACTTTTTACTAAATTTTAATTTAGATGAAAAATTATAATTACATATCGATTATTATAACTAATTAATATTTGAAGAATCATAAATAATATTTGTATGGTAGAGGGACAAATTAATTTTTATTTTGTTTCAATAGAGATTTTAAAACCATTCTAAAAATAACCAATCAAGAAAAAATTAAAAGTCATATCTAAGCTATTTTGTGTTAAATTTTGTACCATCTATAAGATAATATATAAATCAAGCAAGTACATCAATTTAATTAAGGTCAAATCAAGTAAATAATAGCTATGGTAAAAAAAGTAAAAAATAGCAAATCTTTTATTAGAACCATAGACCGGTCATATTTACTGTCCAACTAAAATTACATTATTTTTTACTCTCAATGGTAGGAGTCAACATATGTTAATTAGGAAGTTTTTTTTTCAAAAAAAAAATCTATGAGATTCCAATTAATAAAAGAAAAAAGAAATTTCCTAACCACCTCCTTAACTAAAGGATCTCCCACTTTCCCTTTATAAGTCAAATGTTTTATTATAAATATGGAGTATTCAAAACAGAAATTTTAATAATAAATGATTTTAATTTTTCAACGATAAATCAAAGATGATTTTAATTATGAGCATATTGGGAAATCGAACTAAACCCAAACCCTTTTTTTGTCCTCACAAAAGTTTCAACACCCAAACCTCTAATAGATTTCTACTTACAACTCTTTTGAAGATTTTGAGTTAAGACCATGCACGTCAGAAAATTGGAACTTTTTTATAATGACATGGATTTCTTAATATAGTAAATTATTTATTTTGAATCTAATTATGAGTTCTAGTCAAAAGTCAGGTGAAGTTTGTAGCTTCTTTGGTCTATAAATGGCACCCACCGTGGTGCCTACTGCTTGCACTTACAGAATCTATTCTTATCTAAATACTTACCAATCCACTAGTGAAATAATGAAAAGAAACCTCAGGTTACCAAGAGACAGGCCAAAGAAACATATCTAAATAGCTTCGGAAAATAGTCTTAAATCAGAATGCTTCTACTTCTTCATGTTTTTTTTTTTTTTGGCAAGGGATCTCAGCTCTGCTGGACCATCCGGACCCAACCCAGACTGCAAAACCCTGGGGGCTGAAACAGGCTCCTAAACCTAACACCAGGTAAGTCAAGGTCATCTAAATCAAAATGTTTCCTCTGAAGCGAAAGGGCAATTTTGGTTGTCTACTATTAAAAATGTGTTTGAACCCTGGTTGTCTACTAGTAAACCAAAACCTAAACCATTCAAGCCACCTTGTGGGGTTCTAAATCAAAATGTTTCCTCTGAAGCGAAAGGGCAATTTTGGTTTACAATCTCTATTATTTATATAAAGATTTTCAGTAAGGAAGCACCATATGGTAATCAAAATTTTCTTGTATGTAGTTTATAGAATTCGGAAGGAAATTTAGAGCAATAAACATCAATGGTTTGCAAACTTCATAATAACATGTACTTACATTTAGGGCAGCGGAAAGTCTTCATGCATGGAAGAACTCGCCTTCTATTAAAGATAGGAACAAAAATAATTTAGCACAACATATGCACAGTTCTTCTGAAAAATCTATATGGAAGAGCAAGCATGAAAATAACTTAGCATAACATATGCACAGTGGATTCTGTAAAATCTATGCTAGCTTCTGGAATTTCTCCTTCATTTTTCATTTTGCTAGCAAACAGAAAAAAAAATAAACAAAACTGGAGAGAGCATCTTACGAGCTGTTTCCCATTGAAGAGCTACGGAACAAGTTCAGGTTTAGATTCCTAGTAAGATCAAAAGAACATGAAAAGAAGAAGAATCAACTTCTAGACTGTATCAAACTAGAAGTATTTAGTACAACTTTTAGAAGAGTATTCTCACATGTTTTCTCGACAAACAGGTTGCCCAGGGTTTTGCAACGCAAAGTTATTATATGACAGATCACTGCACACAAGCATTGCAAATGAAAGTCAATCTAGATTGTAAGAGCTTAGAGCAATAAAATGCTAAGCACCATGATCAAAAACTGAACAAGTGATAAATGATTAAGAATAATCTGTAAGAAGCATCAGATAAGATACATACACGTTGCTTCCATCCTTCAAGATTGAATCTGATATATCTCCACTTAGCAAGTTTCTAGTTAAAAAGCTGATAAAGTAACAGCCAATATTAGTATGCTATAACTCTACTAGAACGTGAAAGTAATTAGAAAAGATTCAATATAAAAGTCCAACTGTTGCATTCTCTGGACTATCATGACATTTTACTATTATTTTTTGTTTCATGCTAACATTTTTGAGCTTGCAACTACAAGGATGGATATTTCACACGTATCTATTTCATGTGAAAACCGCTGAAGAGAAAGGACTGACTCCCAATCTCCTTTGACAAAGTCGTTATTCGTGGGAACATAATTAGGTAAGGGGCTCCTTTTTTAAATAAAGGATCCAGCCTCAATTATCAGAGAGCAAATATGACCATGAAACTTTGTTAGATAGTTTGATTGTGTGGGCATTTCTGAGTGTATATACATCAGCTTTGTCCTTCTCCTATCAAGGGACAAGTTCGACTCATTCTTTCATTAATGAAATTCATTCTTTAAAATTTCAATGAAACCTGAAATTTGAACCTGACTTACATGAATCGCAGGCGATCTGCACTTATGCTGGCAGGAATTTTTCCAACCAACTTATTGAAACTGACATCCCTATAATGATCATAACATTAATAGGTCATAAATTTTCATTATGAAAAAGAGCAGCCAGAAGTAATCCAAGAACAAACCAAACATTTTATTTATATATTTGTTTGCATTATGTTAGCAGTTTTCCTGCTCCTAACAACAAACATCAACTCTTTCAGCCATATATAATATTAAACAAACAATAAAAAGAAGAAAATGTTGTGATGATATCATGTGCGTTGTCTTAAACCAATTCATAACCATATGCAAATAGAAACAAACAACAAGAAAACATCAACATGCTATCTGGCCTATTGAATTCAATGAAGAAGACACACACACAGATACCAGGTTCATACTAACATTTTTTTCAATTGACAAGGACAATAATTTAGACCTTCAGTCTTCTCATAGTTCTAAGTTCTGAAAGTCAAACTAACTACAAGCACCCATTGTTTTAATGCTTCAAATGCAAATAAACTTTACATGAAACAGATATGTAGGACATACATGAGTGCTTGTATGCACCATTTTGTGATCATATTAAAAGCTTATGACACCACTCGCTCATTTATCTTACAATTAAGTTTTCAAGCACCACTCCATACTGTCTATTTTCCTTCCACTGAAACATTTAGAACAATTTTCCCATCATAATTCCAACCAATCTCCCTATTTTCTTACTATTAAGTTCCAAAATTGATAACACTAGTAAAAGATTTACACACTCTTTTGGAGTTCATGAAACAATAATTGAAATAGTTAATGCTGCTTTAATTTTCGAACTAAAAGGGTTATCTAGTTGGCAGGTTTTCTTTGTGAAGCATATTGATAGATTCAAAAACTCAAACAATTATGGACAATCAGAGGAACCTTGTGTGCATACATAGTTGACAATATAGAAGAAGATGATGCAAAAACTGCAAGTTTAAGAAACTTCATGCACCAAACTTCCCATTGGTTACTTACAACAATTCCAAACTCTTCATTGTCCAAAGGTATGCAGGGATCTCCCCAAAAATTTTACAGCTCCTCAGAGTTCTAGTATACAAACAAAAAACAATGTTAAATCGACATACTTCAATGAATAAAGGTAGAGTTCACCCCTTCAATTTGTATGATGATATGATCAGTCAACATACAATCTGATCATGCCTGTCATATTCTTGAGCATGGGGAAACTCTGGGTTGGTCCATTTATATCACTTATTCTCCTGCATATTGGCATCCCACCATGAATATAACTGTTAATCGATTCAATACACAAAACATATTAAGTCACAAAAGACAAATGGATGAAAGCAAGTAGACCTTATACTTACAACTCAACTAAATTATTCAAAAGAGAAATGTTCGATGGAATAGGTCCCTCCAGTCCAGTTGCATGCATTTCTCTTCAATCATTCAAATTCAAAAGAACAGCAAATAGAAAATGAGCATGTATTTATGGTTATCTTTTTCAAAACTAAAAATTGAAAGTTATAATAAATTATGTATCTTACAATCTTTCAAGCTTTTTCCAATTCTGTATGAAGATAGGAATGGCTCCACTGAAGTTGTTATCGTTTATCCTACTGCATTATACAATCAGAAGCTGTTTAACTAGCACAAATACCACATGAATGTTTAAGTTTAAACTAAAGGAAAAGTATTACAAAAGCTTACAAATCTGTTAGATTTATTAGTCCAGAAAATGACACTGGCAAGTTTCCAGTAAAACGATTGGAGGACAGCATCCTGAAAGTACAATATTAGAGAAACAAGCCATCAGGATGCATGCTCTTTCATCCTTGAGCAACATTTTAGGATCTAAATAAAAAGGATGAAAGAAGTAACATAACAAGGGAAGAAATGAAGTGTACAGTGTCTGCAAGTTGATCAATTTTCCAAGGTCAGGGGGGATTATGCCAGAAATTTGGTTCGCTTCAAGGGACCTGAATTAAAAATAAAGATTATACTCAAAATCAAACTGAAGCTCTTGATATTTCTAAACCAATGTAACAGAAATACATTATTACATCTTTCTATTAATCTCTATGAAATAAAGATTACTAAGCCTGGATGGCGTATCAAATAATCCAACAACAGATAAAAACATCAAAGCTATTGCAAATTTCATGGAAATGCATGCAACTCTAGTCTTTATAATAATGTCCAGATAATGAATAACTAAAAATATCAACACAAGTTTGCAACTTACAGGTAGGTGAGAGTGGTAATATTTCCCAATTCCTTTGGAATCTCCCCTGACAAACGATTTACGAGAAGAGAGCTGCATGATTATATGTTAGTAATGTTTATGGAGGAGACTATAATTGATTACGAAGGAAAGAGATTGTGTGAGTTGACCATAGCTTACATTGAGGTTAACTGCATTGAAGCCCATTCAAATGGTATCGTACCATTCAGGTAATTGTACGCAAAATCACTGCACTTGAAATGAAGGTTACTTGAAATGTAGCATTGTCAAGTATATAGAACTGTGTGGGAATACTAACATCAAAGAGGATAGGGAAGAACTTTAAGGGGCCCTTACACTACTCGGAGGTGGGGAAGCTTAACAAGTTGAGGCGGAAGCACTCCAGGAAGATTATAATTTTTGAGCTCCCTGAAGTATATGAATAATTGATACTAAAATCAGGATAATGGCAATCAAGAAAGTACATTACTTATAATGTCATTCTAACAGTTGTATATGTGATGTGTGTAACAGTCACAATATCAACAGCAGTACCATGTTAAATACATCAAATAAACAATGCTGCATAATAAAGCATACTTCTTATTTGCAACCTTTCCATAAAGCAAGTATGGGCTTGGCAAAGAACATGTAATCAATAATAAATACGTCTTGTACCCATAGCAACAACAGCACGAAATATGTATTGAATAAAACCAAAACTACTATCAAAAGAGGAACATTCAAGTAATATTTCTTTCGAAGTGAGGGAGAGAATTATACATTCTTGTGACGTGACAATCAGCATTGTTCCCATTCTTGCATTCACAATCTATCCTTTGCTCTGCGTTCTTTGGTGGGACTTGAGTTACTCCAACCGATTCAATCTCGCAAGTGTCAGCATTGAACTTCCAGTATTTAGAGCCCAATGTCCGTGCAATTTCTTCAAGTGCATCAACTACTTATCAACCATAGACCGATAAGCATCATATGACCAGTTAATGTTGTAAGAATTAAAATACAAGCTGACTGAAAGTAAAAGCTATGCATACATTAATTCCTATATTTACGAAGTTCTGCAATGCAAAAGTGCATTGAGATCCAATGCACTCCCAAATTCATCCCATTTTTATTTGTTCACTTTAAGAGACATTAGGTTCAGTTTTCAGGCTACATTTTTGCATGAAGATTGTTTCCAGCGTTCTCATGTATGTATGCACATTTAATTGCTGACAAAAATTTTAGTTAAAAAAAATAAAACAGAAAACTTTACTCAAAATGAAGAAAGGACAATAAGCTTAGGCTCAGCCAAGCAGTCTAAGCGATTCAAGTGATTGAAGAAGCGAGTCTCGGTTTACAGGAAAAAACCCAAAAATCAAATTTCCAATTTCCTTCACTTTCCCATATTTTCTCAGTAACCATCAGAAAGCAGCCCATATAGCACAAAGAGCCCAATACCCAAGATTCAAAGTTGTACTCTTTTTTTAATTATTTTTTTTTTCTATACCGTTTTTCCCCACATCTTCTCCAAAATACGAAGCAAGTGGTTCCATCAATAAATCCCAGAGATCAACAAAAGAACCCAGAATCCAAAAGGTCCCATTTCAATTAAAAAGAAAGAGGACTGCTACAAACTTAATGAAGGAAATTGTGACTTACCTTCTTCTTGAACCAGCTTTGCCTCAAAAAACGCCAGCAACCCTAAGCAACTAGTAAGACTAACAGTCAAGAAAACAAAGAACTTCCCAGCAAGCATTATCAAGAACAGAGATACTTTGGATTTTCTAATTCTAAAGGAACTAAGATATACAGTGGGGTTTCTAGTACCAAGCAGCTAATAATAGTGTCTAGTTTTCAAGATGAGGTAACAAAATTCTGGCTCCATGGATCAAAAAAAAATCGAGGGAAAAGAAACGCATGCAGTGGACACATCAAGAAGGACCAAAGACAAGTGAATCTAGGTGGAAAGTTTTGCCTGTTCCAGACTTCCAGTTGTGTGCGGATGGTGCACCAGCAGATAAGTTAATTCAATGTAACCATGGTATGATATTGACACTGTGTACTCGACTCTTAATTATTAAAAGCAACTGTTTGAAATACTTTCAAGTTGTCGTGAACTTGGTTTTGAATTTTTTAATTTAATATTCATAGCTTCCTTCCTTTTTGATTTTCCAATTTATATTTACATTCTTCCAAGTATTTTCACTGACTGCTTACCTAGATATAATGTTGAATTTGTCTTAATTAAACATGCACATTTGAGGTGAAACTAGTTTTCCACATTCCAGTTCCACCATGAACCCAAAATAACAACAAACTTAATCCTCAAATATTTGATATCATTAACAATAAATGAGCAAAACCTAAAGATTTGATATCATTAACAATAACATATGACGTGGCAAGATGTTATTGGTTGGAAGACGTAGCATTTGACAGAGGTTACGCCTGCTAGGGGGTGTAGTAAAACACACCGGGGTTGAGATTTTTGCTTGGTGACGAAGCGATGTTTATCGGAGAAAGACTAATGTATTAGCCCAGGATATTTTTTTTTAATATTAGCCCGGGATACGCAGCAGTTTAATATTAATTTTTTTTTAATATAAATTTTTTTAAAAAATATAGAAAATATTTTAATAGTATTATTAAATCTAATCAAATTTATTAATTTTTAAACTTTTACTCAATTTTTTATTAGATCCAAGTATGTTATGTCTGACAACCATATTAATTCACGCGACCTGGGTCTGGCATGGCCTGGCAATCAAGCCAGACCCAAGAGCCTTGGGTCTGGTAAGCAGTCATGTCAATCCAGGCAACTTGGGTCTGGCGTGGCCTGACAATAATATCAAACCCAGCTGCTTGGTCGTGGCAAACATACCAGATCTAGGCGTCCAAGCCTGACAACCATGTCAGGCCCAACCATGCTAGACCATAGTTATCAAACCCCGCCTGGGGTTGACTCGACCAAGGGGTCGGGTCCTGGGTCACGGGTTGACTCGGGTCAGCTCAGAAAAATTAAAAAAGAAATATTTGAGGTTTTAATATTTCATATGAAAAAATTAAGAAACAATTCATGTGGATATAAGATAAAAGATTATTTCAAAAGGTTTTTTATCCTACATTGAAAAGATATTATCTTATCCTATTAAATTGAAGTATTTAAACCAAAAAGATTTTCTTGTCTTACATTGAAAAAACACAACTTTTTTCTTGTAAACATAGAATATATATTTATAAACTTCAAATCTCACATTGAAAAAAAATATTTTTCTAGTATTTATTTATATAGTGAACTTTGACATGGGCTAGTAACCAATTGAAAATGATGAAAAAAGAGGGGTCTCTGGGTAGGGTGAAAAACATATTTGAAAAAAAAAACGGGTCTCTACCGGGTTCTGTTGGGTCACCCGAGCCTCGGGTTGACCTGCCAGGTCGGGTCGGGTCTGATATCCATGCTTAAACAACAAAAAGTGAGCTTGAGAGTGTTAATTATAACTTATTCCCTTCTTCTCTTGTTCAACAAAACCAGTTAATTGATCCTTGAAATTTTAAAATATAGATTTAGGTTCGCTTTTGCACTGTTATTTTTTAATATTTTTTAATTTTATTTTTAACCCAAGCGTCTAGCCCTAGTAACCATGTCAGACCCATACGTTTTTTTTTCGAATGTCAGGCTCAAAGCGTTTTGGTCTACATGGTTACCAGACCTAAAGCTCTTGGGTCTGGAATGGTTGTCAAACCCATAGTTTTGAAACCCGACCCGGTGGTCGATCCGATCTAATGATCGGGTCAGATGGGTTGACCCGGGTTAACCCGGGTCAACCCAAAAAAAAAGGAGCCAGAGAGAGTCAGAGACAGAGAGAGGCGCTTTTTTACTATGGCATATAACTATCCCTCTATTTATATTCTAACTCCCCTCTCATATACATTAACAGCCTGTTAACAATAGGTGTTAAATTTTAACACAAATCACCCACTCTCTCTCTGTCTCTCTAGCTCCAATGGAAGCCTCGACAAAATCCTCCACAAGAATTCAAAGGACCCCAAGCCCCAAGAAAGGATAAGGGTCGAGATTAGGGCACATTTGATGGAGAAGTCGCTGGAGCGCGTTTTCAGGCAGGGGTGCCCTGCTGCTGCTGTTGTGAAAAAGAAGAAAAGGAGCTCTTTTTTTTGTGAATATGGCAGCTGAGGTGAGCTCTCTGGTAAGGCTTTTGAGTGGATACACAGATGATAGGAATGTTGTGGTGATTCTGTAGAGAGCGAATCTCAAGAATTGGACCTCGATTTGCAAGTGCCAAGTGAATAGGAAAAGCGCCTGGACTTGAAGGTAAATTGGTGTTCTCATCTGGGTTCTGTTTGTTTCTTGAGAAAATATTAAGGAAAAGAGCATCGAAAGGGTCTCAAAATATTATGATGATCATCCTAGTCTTTTGATGTTTCATGAGATCATCGAAACAGAGTTTTTAATGCTCAAGAAGAGATTTTATATGTTTTTCATGCCTGTTTAAAATTATGATTTTTTCTTCTTTTCATTTTTTTTGAATTGAAATTTAAGGGCTTTACAATTTCTTTCTATTGGTGCGAAGATATTTTTTTATGAAATGATTTACTTTGAAATCCTCTGCTCTTTGATATCCTTAGTTTGGTTTCTGAGAAAATGTAGAAATAGGAAATGAGAGTTTAAAACGACGTGGTTTCACGTCCATGTATATGAAAAAAAAAAAAAGATCAGGTCTCAGCTGGGTTTACCCAGGTCGCCCGGGTTCCAGGTCGACCCGCCGGGCCAACTCCCCAGCGGGTTTTTACTTAGACCCGGATCGGTCCTAGGCCCGGGTCGGCCGGGTCCCGGGTCGACCTGCCGGGCCGGTCTGGGTTTCAAAACTATGGTCAAACCCAACTATCTTGGATCTGGCGTGATTGTCAAATCCAAGTAGCTTGGGTCTAGTGCCTTGGATTTGTATAATTTTTGCGAGCCAGGCAAAGGTAATGGTTTTGTTGAGGACCAAAATACTTGTGCAAATATGTTATATGGTCTTGGGACATCTAACTAATAATTCAGTATGTACTTCTAATGTATTGTTAAGAAAAAAGCAACATCTACATATGCCAAACACTATTGAATTTCAATAAATAGATGTAAAATTTAAGCTAAATGATGCTATGTTGATACCAATTATTAGATACATGCATGCGCTCTTGCAACTTTAAGAAACTTTGATCAAGAACAAAGAAAAATTACTCTTGCAAGCTTCTCTTGTTAACAATGCAAGGATATACTTACTATTCTCTAATAAAATGTTGATTCAACATACTCAAAGTTCTCATGTTCTGTCCATTAATTTATTGTCCAAACTTTTTGTTGCTCATCTCTAATCCTCTTACTTGGGTCTGGTGTGGTTGTCAGACCCAGGTAGCGTGGGTCTGGTATGGTTTCCATACCCAAGTAGCCTAAGCCTAGCAATCATGCCAGATCCATGCGTCTTTTTTGAAAATATAGGAATTTACTTATAATTGTTTTAAAAATATATTTATTTTGTATTTTCATCTTTGTTTTTTAACCAAATATATTTTTATCTTTTCTATTTTGGGACATTAACCACACGCATCCCTAAAGTTCATTCAATATTTTTTATTAATTTCTAATTTTAGTGAACAAATCATCTACAAAATTGCACAAATTAAGATAGTCAAAAGGACAATGAGTCTTTTACATATACAATATTTTCTTTTTCTACAAAATAATGTATCAATTCAAAAGTTCAAAAATTTTCTCTTATGATCATATATTTCAAATTATCATATATACTAATAGTTATAATGTAGAATAAATTCTTCTTGTAACAAATTTGACAATTATATCATGCAACAACATCTCAAATTTAATTTAAAAAAGCATGAACCCTTTAAAAAATTGTCCAACACTTGTATGTAAACATAAAATTAATATTTTCATCCACAATGCATACAAAAAAGGGAAGTTTATTTTTGAAGACTTGAAATAAATCACTTAAAATTAACATTTTTTTTTCCATTCTTTCCTCTTCAAATATAACAAATTTATAAAATAAGTTGTGCAGATAAAAAAGAGTTTGCAATTAAGTTATACTGCATATGAATGAAAAATCCTGCTTAAATGAGACAATGTTTGTTTTTGCAGTCCAATCGTGCTTTTGAAAAATTTTAAATGTTTTGACCCAGGCGCGCAGGGCTGACAACCATGCCAAACTCATGTGTCTTAGGTCTGGCAAATCATGCTAGACCCAATGTGCGTGGGCTGGTAACCATGCTATAGAAAATGGAAAGAAAATAGAAAATGGCATGGCTAGAAAAAAGACCACACCTTATGGGTTTATATCTCAACAATTTCTATCTTTTCGTTATTTTTTTCTTATCAATATATTTGTATCTTCTTTCATATAGATTGATCTCTTTTTTTTTTATCTTTTTCTTTCTTCATTTAATTGTATTGACTGAATATTTGTCATACCTACTTTTTGAAATTTCAGGATTGTTATGATTATTGAATTTTTAGTGTGAGTTTCTTTTCCAAATCTCTAAATAACAAATTTAGTTTGAGTTATTTCACTTTTTTTTCTCTCTTTCAAGAAAATTTGAGAATTTTGAATTTAAGTTTTAATGGATAGCTAACAAAAACCAAATTTGTAGGACTTATATTTTTTAGCTAAGAGACTAAGTAGTCTCCCAAATAAAAATTGTATGGATGACTTGTTATTTTTTAGACGCAGATGCAGAGTGCTTCAATATATTCTGTTAGCAATTCTAAGATTACTTAATCACTTATTATTTCATTATTCATTCATTAAGGACTGAAAAAGTAATTGCCATGTTTATAAACAGAATTCAATAACTTGGATTTGAAAAAAAAAAATGATTAATCTCTATTTTTTTCATATTATCGCTACCAATTATTTATAAAAAAAAGTTACTAATTTGAAAATATAACCTCAAAAAAATAATTAATGATCTAAAAAATATTGGTTACATATTTTAATTTACATTGCTACTAATTTTTATATATAAAAAATACTACTAAATAGGAAATATGTGTAAAAATATTAGAGTAAAATATTAATTATCATAATTTTTCTATAAGAACAAACCCTTCATGTAATATATTTCACCACATTAGATGAAAACAACTTCATGTTTAACACATGTTTGGTATATAATTTTGATTTAAAATTTACCTTATTATCATCAAATAAAATAAATTGTACTAAGGTAATATATATATATATATATATATATAATGAGTGTTTAATACTTTTATAATTAAATATGATTGAGATTGTTTAAAAGTCAAGTCGAATCTATGTAATGTCCTAATGATTATTATGTAACTTAATTGATTTTTGTTTAACAACAAATTATTGTATAGTTATGTTAATTATTTAACAATGTCATTGACATGCAACTTAATAAGTTAAAATGATCGTATCACTTAGGTAAGTATGAAGTTACTATTAACAATCATACAACAATTGCAGCAAGCAACAACATTATTTCTCCTTCATCCTCATACAGCTCCATAACACCTCTGCAACAGCAACATGAGACAACAGTATAAGACAGTAGCAGCAACATTACAGTGCCTTCATCCTCGTCAACAACCAATCTTAATTAAATCCTATCACGCTAACATCTAGAATTGTAGGGACAATTACTCCAACAGCTACTATTCAGAATGATAATCAATTATACATGGAAACCATAGTTGTGGCATATCAAAGACAAATCAATAACGAAACAACAATTATCTCAAAGAAACCAACAACTACTTATCATACATGGAAACTATAGTTGTGACAGAACATAAACAAATCAATCTATATAGATAAGGAATCCTGTAATTATAGAAAGAAATAAAGTTACAAAAAGATAATAGTTACTACTTACTACTTTATATATATAAAGAGCACCCTATACAAGTAATAGAGTGTGCTCACGTCTGTATTTTATTGTAATAACAATAAATCTATCTTTTTCATCTATTATCTACTCTTCGTTTTTCTCTTGGTATTAGAGCTTGAGTGGGCACACACAAAACAAACACAATCACATACTCCCACAATAACTTCATTGTCTCTCAATGTTGGCAACTTTATTACCCTTAAACTTAATCAAACAAACTACCTATTATGGAGAGAACAAGCTCTGGCTCTTGTAGAAAGTCAGGAGCTAGTTGAGCATCTCACCAAT
>Ga0307517_10009490_pt1 | contig 13786 bp, 13 predicted proteins | sample 23_EM_MG_FD_194515 | JGI IMG/M metagenome (GOLD analysis project Ga0307517, IMG submission 194515) | Populus trichocarpa ectomycorrhiza microbial communities from riparian zone in the Pacific Northwest, United States - 23_EM | ecosystem: Host-associated > Plants > Roots > Unclassified | place...
GTATAGGGGTAACCTCGTATGCAAATAAGATGAAACACATAAGTTAAGAAAGGAGTGAAAGTAGAGGGGGAATAACGGCAGGTAAAGAGAAGAGATTCATACGGGTATATTTCAACATTTTCCAGTTGTGACAGAGCTCTGTGTGTTGTGACCATGTTGCCAATGACGAGATGTATAAGTGTGGTGTCGATCTGGCAGCAGGGCTTCCAGTGAAATACGTAGCGAAATTAGCAGCTTCTTGAATATCACGCGCCAATTCAGAATAATTGATCCCGCACTTGAAAAACAGCATCAGGACATGTATCAAAACCATGAAAAAAAATGATTCGTACCTTCAACACCCACTAGCGCGCATGTAGAAGCATTGGAGTACAGTGATTCCGTAATTCGAGTAGGTTCATTGCCTCGATCCAGAACAACACACGAATTTGAAGGAATTCCGAAATGCAGATACGAAGCTTATCGGCATTGACCAACTGGGGTGATGGCAACCAGGCTGTCAATGCAGCATGCTTGTACACATGGACCGGACAGACTCCCTAAACTCACTGTTGACATAATGGGGACAATAATGTCACGGTTCTAGATTATACGAACATAACGATTGTACACTTTTGACCATAAAACAAACGGGGTAATTACCCAGTACACCAGTGACCAGTGAACGTGCCAAGAACGCGCCCAAATAAAGGAGGCAATTTCTAAATGGGTTTGATTGTGAGAGAACTAACATACAACAGGGTCTTTTTTTCCATAAATATTTCGCTTAGCCGCGGAACCACCTTGGGTTCCCGACAAACCTCATTGAAATCTGCGGAGAAGTGGGTTGTATTGGACCCATCGGTCCGAACTTGTCATACTTTCTTGAGCTTCTTCCGAGTCTTGTGACATCCGAGCGATCGCTTATGTAAGAATAATTTCTTTTGGCGAAGTATTAAAATAATTTCAGGACATACTTCGGTACCCTCAAATCCTGGGTGTAAAAAAGCCACTTAAATTTATGTATACATTTGTCAGTGTCATTTCAAATATACATAAATTCAAATAACGAAGTGATTTGGCACACCGCATCCGTCTTATTTAGGAAAATCACACAGCTTGCACAAATGGAGATACGCGATGAATTATTCAAAGAACGGTTATTTAACTGGATTTACAAAGCACAGGTCAATACTTCCCTTGATAACACTCATAGCACTGGCGGTTATCAACAGATGTGTCCCACACCAACTCAACACCCTGACCATAACGCCTCTCCTAAAGTCAATAACGGTTCGCCGGAAGGAGGTCCACAAGTGGGTAGTCAGGGCGAGAACACTCGCGTCCCCACTGCCAGCATCCCCACCCCATTCTTCCACACTCCCATGATTCTCCCGTTCAATCCTCTCTACTATTGGCCATACATTCACCCAATAATGGTGGTAAACCAACTCATCCCATTCCCAATCGCCTCTCAGATGCATACCCCTTACTTCCTATGCCCCTTCCCGGGCCCGGCGGCGGCATGGTATTATTACCAACAATCCATGATGAACATCCCCATGTATGGTCAGCCAGTGCCCACACCCGCGTCCGTCACCCCCCACGGCCAAGGCCACATTGCCCAGAGCATCAATGTAGGCAGCGGCACTGCGATCACGAACATCGTGTATAACGAGATCGGCGATGACAATAGCACGAATGTAGAAATCAATAAGAACGGTACGCTCCATGTTGATGTCCTACGAACACGAGCTCATTGACATAGGTCATCGAAACACAGGTTCAGGATGAAAGTCCGAACGTTGTCGAGTTTTTTTTTCCCCGTCTATCTATTCGCAGTCTTGAGAAACTATGGAACCGAGAATAAAAATGTACTTCACCTGTCCAATAGAACCACCCGCCAAATGCAACGCTTGTACAAAGACGAGTCTTCCGTGGCAAGGTTTATGGGGTAATTACACAGTCAATGCTTCGCTCGGTGACGTAGAGATGATGCTGACGCGGAGAGGTAAACGCACTCTCTGACATGCACTGGCATCATACGGATTCTTGAGATAAGAGGTATCAAGTACACCGACAACTTTGCAAGTAGAGAGAAGCCCACCTCTGATCGTTTTTACGCCTTCTAGAGGTAAATGTCTGGCTGCACCATATTCGAGGATGTGAGCATGAGAATCTGGATCTCGATGTGAAACGGGAAAGTGCATCACCACTAAACCAAGGAACGACAATGGCACCTTGCGGAATGGTTCGAATTTCCAGGATAGCATTGAGCTTGAACCGTTTCTATTGAAAATGGCGCCATCCCAAATATGTACTTGCGAAACCTGCGAAACCTACTTGGGGTCCTCTGTCAACAATGTGGGATAATGATAATCAAGAGGATATCTCCCCAAGCCAGGTTCCAGAGCATTGAGAGGGACGACTTTCCGGGCGAGGGAATTCTTAAGGATGAAGAGGCTGTTCGATGACGGTTAAGCGCTCAAGTCACAAGGCCAGCAAGCTCTTGTTAACAATGAAGTTGTCGTCCCTCAAAAACAAAGAAGTTTGCCTGCAAACACAATCAGAATGCATAGAGGATAAGAAATGGGCCTATGTATAAAGTCATGGGTGCAATCGAGATCCTGGGTCTCACGAATTGCGCCAATCCAGAGGTTCAACGTGGAGCGGGATCGCTTTTAGATATAACGGAATTGGTTCGTGCAGTACCTGCCTCGGCTGTCCAAGCATTTTGTTGATCAGACTGTGTCAAGTCCCTGTAAGCAGATTACGGACCGTAGTTCGGAATGAGCCCGTCATTTGGCGCCCATTTTGCTGGAGGGCAGAATCAATCTCCCTTACCAGCGTTGTCGATTCTAAGGTCTCCTCAGAGTTCGCGCTAACGCCAAAACGATCTTGAAGCAACCACAGTCAACACACTTTGAGGCGAAATGAAAGCATCGAGAACTTGCCTGTGCATTCCGCATGGTCTTAGTGTCCCAACATAGTCGCCAAAGATACTATGGATTATAGGCAGGAACGCCGTTTTCCGCCACATCCGATCTCACTTGCAAAGAATTCGTCCACGCGAGTGAGATTCCGACAACAGACGGGGTGCAGAGATCCTAATGGCTAGAACTCTTTGGACGGTGACAAGGGCACTGCCAGGGCAGAATCAAACCGTCACAATTAGAATGAATCGAAACGCCCCTATACTCTACAGATGCCTCACAGCCTTGAAATAGGAAAGTTATAAAAGCATCATGATGAATCAATTCCTCTGGCAAAACAATTTTATCTGAGAGGTGAATGAAAGAGGGTCAGCGGCATAACCTCAATCAGTTACTCACTTAAAAGTTACCATAGCTGTCCAAGCTCCTTCTCCACGGCATCCATGAAGTCTTTTAGCCATAGACCCCCTTCTGTCTACATGGACAAGACAAGACATACATGTAGCTCGCGCTGAACATAGAATTTAGTGGAGACCGCCTCGACGCCTTGTTGGGGACTAAATGAGAAGCAATAGAGACGAGTGCCTCAGGGTTGAAATTCGAGCTCTGTTACAAGAGGAGTGATGTCGATGATGTGCTCGAGGTTCAGTGGTCTAGTGGTTATGATTTCTGTCTCACATTAAACGTGATCACAGAAGGTCTCCAGTTCGATCCTGGACTGAACCAACTTTTTGTCCTCAACGCCAAGGAATTTATTTATTTAAAGCTCTGCATTAGACAGTCCAAAATTGTAGGTATATACAGTCTTATGTGAAAAACCAATAAAAGGAATCTATGATCAAGCTTGGTGGTCACAGGTCAGCACCAACTGAGAAAGCCTTGCTTCCACGATAGCAAAAGAATGTAAGAGCGTATGAGCCCATGATGCGTGAACATAGAATAAAAAGAACCCAGTGCTAAGGATCATAGGAAAATCATGGTATCCGTACGTCCGTCGATGATGAATTATGTGACGGTGAACGACCATTATCCCTCTGACCGTTCAAGTCCCCGCTTCTGGATGGATTGGCATCGCGACCTGTTGATGGTGTCGTCGCCTGTAGCTGACTGTTATTTCCCTTCCTTCCCTTCCCTTTTCTCAACGCCGTACGTTCATCATCGTTGTCATCATCGTCATGCAGATAATCGTTACTTTGTTCCCACTCGTCTGCTTCCCGAAGTTCATGCAAGTCTATGCTGGGTTGTCTTCGATGAGGATGATGGCGCCGAGATGTATGTGGGGATACAGTATCGAGGGCCACGTCTCCATCAGGACCTTCGAAGGTGTTGAAAAGGTTTGTGGTTTGAGAACGGTAAATGGAACTTTGTTGACCGTGTCTGCTCCCACGAACAGGGTCATGCAAGTCGATCCTCTCTTCTCCTGAGCCATTCCAGCCGTCTAATGACATACGTCCTTGTAGGCTGAGCCGAGGGTTCATAAGTCCGCCTTCGAGGGTTGAATGTCCAGTTGGAAGGGGAGGTTCGGGCATGCGTGAGAAATTGAGGAGATGGACCCCAAGGAAAGTAACAATGAATCCAGAGAGGAGAGAAAAAGTATTTGCAGAGTTTTGTGTATTGAACCCTTGAAAGAGGATAAGGGAGGCAAGGATGGTACATGATGAAAATCCGACATAGTACATGGGATTGACACTAGGATAGCGAATTAACGATCAACGCACAGTATGGGATAGAAGAACATACACATTGGTCGAGAAAGTGTCCAGAGCCTTGTTGAAATAGTTCATTTGCACGAGGATGCAAAACGCCACGACTATTCCAAACACGTAGGTACTGGGATGAGTAAACTGGTTGTTTCCTTGGAAGGTGAGTTTCACGGCGACGCCAAAGCCTTTTATGGCCATGACACTGACTGAACCGACCAACGAGCAGATGGAGATATAGACGACGGGGTTCGAGCGACCGTGTTTTGGTGCCACGATATAGATCATGACAAGGGAGAATACCAGGACGGTGAGGCAGTACATGAGGAATCCTGGCAATAAAGATCTGTTTAGTGACTGTGGTGGAAAATTGTGTAGATCTGTTGTTACCTGGTTGAATGGCGTAATTCAAAATTTCGTCGACAGTGTTAACGACTTTGTCCTCGGGTGCGTGCAGAACAATAATAAGTGAGCCCAGTATACACAACGTGCAACCTAACCGACCCAAGTGTCCGAGTTCTTCGTCCAAGATGAAGGAGGCCAGAACGGCACTGTTTGGTAGTTTGAGCATTAGAAGTGATCGAGAACATGCATAGCTGACCCGACAATGACACTTGAAGCACCGAGCGGAGTAATAAGAATTGGAGGAGCAAAGGTGTATGCTGCAAAATTAGCAACTGATGAAAGTGTATGGTTGAATATTGATGATGATGTTCCGTAACTGAGGGCTTACTTTCCCCAAAAACGACTGGGAGCGAAACGTTAAGGATTAAGCAGCTGTGCATTAAAGAATAAACGTACGCATCGACATGCCAACCCACCACATAGGATTCCAGAAGTACGATAGATTATCCGATGCTTGTACACCATAAGAAGCAGCATTGTTAAGACCCTGGACGTGAAAAGCGTGTTAGAGCTGTATTTGGATTCGCAGATGGTAGCGTACTTTTTTCGTGATAATGAAACTGCTGCCAATTAGCACTGAGCCAGACAAGGCAACAATAAGACCAATATATTTGTCCTCCATCGAGGATCGTAAAAGCAGCCCTTGCTGCTGGATAAAAGGAATTGTGAGGCAACACAGTCAGTGTCACACGAACTGGTTTGCTCACGTGACGCAAAGTCAGATATTGTGACCCGTCACGCGAGCACCATTGTTCGAATTTCAAATTCTAAAGCCCTGATTGGCAGCAGCTGCTTGCTTTCTTACCTTCTATGAATTGGGACTGGAGGGATCTAAACAACTCATGTGAATTATATATCTCGACTCTTGCGCCAAGATGTCATTCTGTCACCTGCCACCGTCGATGTCCAATGGCATAACTTTGAACTATCACGCAACTTATGGCCAAGGAACACTCAGGAAGAATATTTCGACTGTTTGGATGAACGGCTTGGGTGAGCCGGTAAAGGAATGCACTTAAAGGTCAGTGGTTCTAGCAAACTCAGACCATATATGATTTTGACAGCCTGTTGTCAAGGGTCCATTGCCACCCAACATTGAACTAAGTAGAAACTCTAACGGAGTGATCAGTTACGCTGCGGCTTCGTGGGCGCTGTTCATTCAATCCAAACTCAATCCCTTTCTCCATACCGGAAATCTTTTGATCCAAATTTGGAAGGTATTGTAATTTGCCGCTTTTCCAGACATAGTCTTATTGCTAGACAAACACCACACTTATAACAGGCAACTTGCCATAACTCATGCGGGAATGAGCCCCGGTTTACTTATAACATCACATTCGGTCGTCTTCCAACCCACATCTTAACACTCCGTAAGATGGCGTTTACTTCGTACCCAAATGAGATTTACACCATATTTTCCTTCCTTGGATTTGTCATGTGCATAATTCCCCTCCCATGGCACTTGAAAGGTTAGAAATCACATTTCATTGTTTTTTTTTCTTGAAAGGCTTATTTTAATTGTATTTCCAGCTTGGAACGGAGGAACTTGTCTCTATATGTTTTGGACAGGCATAGGATGCTTCATTTTTTTCATCAACTCCATTATATGGCATGGCAACGCATTCAACCCTGCCCCAATTTGGTGCGACATCTGTAAGCATTTTTTCGTCTTCTAGCTGCGATTGATTTTCAATAAATTTAGGTGTGAGGATTCTCATCGGCTGTTCCGTTGGCGTCCCTGCGTCTTCCTTTTGCATCAATCGTCGACTCTTCTTGTTGCAATTAAATGCAACAGGAAGGGATACCATCTCGAAGTCCGACAAGTTGCGCATCCTTGCTGTGGATCTCAGTATTTCTGTTGGGTTTCCCATTCTCATTATGATTCTGCGTACGATCTTTATATCCATCTACGTAACCGCTTGCTCATGGAAACTGATACAGAATACATCCCTCAGGGACACCGCTTCAATATACTCGAAGACATTGGTTGCTATACAGCCACCTATAACACTTGGGTTGGGGTCCTAATCATGAATGTTCCTCAGGTGCTTATTGGTCTTATCTCTGCAACTTATGCTATCCGTGCCATAATCTCCATCAACAAGCGGCGGACCGAGTTCAACGAGCTCGTCGCCCGTCATTTGAATGTCACTTCCAGCCTGTATTTTCGACTAATATTCTTAGCTGGGATAGAAGCCCTTCTCACCGTCCCTATCGCAGGGCTCTACCTAATCTACAATGTGACCCACCTGAAACCGTGGATCTCATGGGGAGATACCCATTCATATTTCAATCGTGCAGATCAGGTACCTGCAATGCTATGGCACAGGTTACCCGGTGTGTGGCTCGTCGAGTTTTCTCGTTGGCTCTTCATCATCTGCGCCATTCTGTTTTTCTCCTTCTTTGGGTTTGCAGAGGAGGCAAGACTTCACTACAGTCTCGCCATCAGATACTTTCTCAAAGTCATTGGGGTTCGAGTCGGCTGTCAAACAGAAAAAATTACCTTCAAGTCTGGAGGACCCATGTCGCATTCTGGCTCCGCTGTTCGAATCGCATCCGCTGACAGAAAGCGTTGTCGAACTGATTCTTTCTCAACGATCTCCACTGTATCATTATCGAGTGGCCATAGCGAAAAAGGAGTATCGTGGTCGGACAATACATTTTGTTTCACACATGACTCTACCCATGACCATTTGGGAACGCATAACCCTCCTCCGACTGCACCCTCGGTTTCAGCCCTAGTGATAGCGCCTGTGGCTGTCATCTCGAAGACACCTCACTCCGATTCTCTTATCTCGTCCGAAAACACTCAATACTTACCTCATGTCAAACGGAGATCAAGCGTCAGCAGAACGGCTCAGTATCTTCGTTCGTTCATCAATTTCGGCGATGGTTCCTCAATAAAACACGACTCCTTTCCACCATCACCGGATATCTCCGCTGTTGAAAAAGGCCAGCCTTCCAAGGCCATTGTGACTTCTGGACACGGAAACCCTAATTAGGCGCTTCATGGGGCTTAATCTACTGACGCAACAATTGTTCGTAATGCACATCTTCCTCGTCTTCCTCGTCTTTGTCCTCTTCTTCACGGTGGACGGGACGGTATTTGTCCGAGCGGCAGGAGTGATAATGGATACGCTTGGGTATTCGGGACGCGGGCAGAAAGAAGGGGATTGGGATAGAAGTGCCTTTGGATGGAATGCCGCTTGGGGATCTGGAGACTGAACCGAGCTCCTGGGGTAGTCAGTACCGGAAAAAATGAAGTACGCTGTTGTAACCTTTAATATCACTACTACTCAATATTTTTCGTCATACCCGGGCTTCTTTCTATAGTTCACTCTGGTGGCTTTATAGTCAGCATAAGTACTCAACTTTATAAGTCAACGTAACAATGGAAGTGTACGGTTCGTTTCTCCAGCTCTTCGACTATTGTTTCCTTATGATGTGGTTTTCCGTGTTCAAGAAGCAACCTCGACAGGGACAACATTGTTACTGATGTGCATTGCACCCATGACTTCCCATTCCGTCGACTCTGAAGTCTTGTTTCAACATATGTTGGCCCCAAGATCTGCTATCGAAGGAGGAGCCGTTGTCGCACGTCTGTATTCTTACGCTGGGATACGATGCAAACATCGTCAATGTCAACGGGCGCGTATCCTTGAATACCCTGTTTCAGGAATCCCCCATCTCATATTCATACAACACATCATCTTTGTTGCACACTCTCTCTGCGGACTGATAGTGAAAGATGTACGCCTTTGAAGCCCCTTTCCTGTATTAAATTCCTTCTGATAGTTTACTTTGCAAGTACTCCATTATTCGAGTCAAGTTCAGGATACTTGCTCAAATCTTCCCCGTTACGCGAGGGATAATCTTCCTGGGCACTCCTCACAGAGGAAGCGGGGTGACTTCGATAGCGAAAGCAGTGGTTTCTATTTCACGGATAGCTTTGCAGAACCCACCTCTCGACCTGGTTCGGGGTCTTGAAAGGGATCGCAAACCCTCGACCGGATCGGGGATAGCTGGCAGTTTGGTCTTCCCTTACCTGTTGACTACGTGGCAAATGTCGCTACAGTTGCTTGGCGTTGGGAAGCAAGCGGCAGAGGTCATAACACTTTTAGCCTTCTTCAACCTGTCAATATCGGATATCGGCGAACGACTCTTCAGTACTAACGACGGTAATCCTACAACCTCTCCAATGACCATTTTCAAGGATGATGGTCGCTGGAACCATTTAAAATTCGAAGACGCCAGCAGGAGCTGTCACTGCTTCAATTTAGGCATTGCGATGAAAGTGGGATTACTGTATCTCTTCATTCCATGGTGTCCGAATGGCTTCGTATGGGGCTGGACGAAAGCTCGCAACCCACCTTTCTTATCGCTGCCTTTTCACATTTGGAAGATTCGATTCGCCATAGTAACCATAAAACATGGCATGAGATACCATCCGGCGGGGAGAGGTTTAACTTGGATGATCACACTTTGGAAAGTCGCACCGTAAACAAGGCTGCCTCAAAGAAGCGGAGATGATGTACAAACGTGGTAAAAAGAATGCATGAGCACACATCCCGCTCCGAGTCTACGAATATATTATACATTGTAAGTCAAATCAATGTACCAGAAGAGAACTAGATAACGGGTGTACTTGTACAGATAAGGCCGATTTTCGAAGCTGAGCAATGGCATCTGGTTTTATATTATCAGTGTAAAAAACGAGGTTGATAAGTGCAAGGCCTGCTTCCAACCGCGAATCCAGAGAACTGGTAATGGAAAGATAATCCTCGACATGGTGTGCCTTCACAGTAACAAAGGAGAGAGCCGGAAAAGGGAAAGCTATTGAATTGCTCGAATCAGGCGACGCGATGCGGAAAAAGGCAGCGTAATGGTTGGAGTTGATAATGATTGTCTTGAGGGATGTGAGAGGAGCGAAAACCTCTACCCAGACTGAATCCGGCAGCGTCACGGACTCATCCACCACCTCCAAGGAAACGATGTCACTCAGAGGGAGTGATTTGAGAAACGATCGCCTGATGTCGTCGGTCAATTTCGTGTCACGGTCGGATTGGGAATCATGGAATAATAGAACTGAGGCTGAAAGTTGCTCTCCCAAGTGGGACCCCTCAGGCTCCAGCTCTGAGTCATAAGAACCCGTAACTTGAAGGTCACTGGCGACGTAACAAGTCTCACCCCACCTGCGTAAATGGCTTCGGAATGAGTGAAGGGATGGCGCGGATTGGAAATGTCTTGACAGCCAAGAGGTTATGAGTTGGAAACCGGGTGGGATTTCAGGGCCTTCATGCGAAATCCGTAGCCGTAGTTCGCAAGAGGAAGGGAGTACAAGAGTACAGAGAAACTGTTCCATTTCCCCCAGTATGCGGCACGACAGATCGAGGTATTTGATGTGAAGATGAGTCTTACTTGCCCTAGTCACGTATGCCTCCACGTCTTCTCCTTCATCCACCTTGAGGAACCCTTCCAATCTAAGTCGCTCGAGTCCTGGTATAGTAGCGAGGATGGCAACAAATTCCATGCAAGAAAGTCTGCAATCCTTGTCAATATCGACGAGCTCGAGATGTGTGAGCGAATGTAGTAAGGCAGACTGGAAATCGAGACTACAATGGTCGATACTAAGGTATCGCAGAGAGTCAACGCGAAGAAAGTTATCGCTTAGAGTGAATCTGGCCACTGAGGGATCGTCGGAATGGATGCAATGCGGTGAAATACGAAGACTCTCCAGTCGATGAGTATGGGAATTTAAAAAGAAGTTGTAAAGGTCATGGTTTGTAATATTTAGCAGAGTCAGCTCGCTAAATCGGTGCATATTATTCTTCAATCCGTGCAAGATCGGGTCTACTGCCTTGAGGGAACTCTGGTCGTAGACGAGGATAGATAATGAGCATTGCTTCGAACGGCGAAGCATTTCCTGCACCCATTCAAGGTGATCCTCGACTGAGATGAATATTTTTGCCCATAGCGTGGGGGTGTTGATTGCTATGTCCCTCCACGCATGACAGACATGTGTAAGGCCGATGCAGTCCTTTGTGCGACCCCAGGTCCACACCAAAGGGAAAGGTCTAATGGTGCTATCGCGGACATGGCAGAAGATAGTTGAGAATATTTCTGGATACAGGCGAGATATCGGTGCTAGTTGGTTCAATTTCCGTTTCTCGAGGTGAGTAGCCTGCATTTCTGTCCAGTGTCCGTTCGGATGTTCCAACTTGTTGTGACACGACGCGCATGTCACATGTCACATTCTATTCCATCATCGATAATTTGTCGCCATCGCCACTTGCCCTGCAAATTGCTGCGAGCTTTTCGAGCTCCAAGTCGGCCCCCACCTCGTGGACAACTAGTACAAGTGGATTTTACAATGCATATGCTATCGATATGCAAGGAGTGCTAGCACACAAGAGAGAGAGATCAACAATTGTGTGTCAATTCCCATACAGGCATATCCCGGGTCAAGTGTTTGTTTACATACGAGCTCTAGAGCCTAGGCTACTGTATCTGCCACCATGTGAAAACCACCAACACCATTTCTTCGAACAACTTCAAACCTCATGTCGTCGTCTTCTCGATCAGCCCATGGGAGTCACCCCAAGATGGTTTTAGCGTTTGATGTTGGAACTACCTACAGTGGCATTTCCTACAGGTAGGCGCCAGTCCCTGATCGATTGCCATCATACCATCATGATGTAACGATGTTTTATCACGGCAGCTTTCAAGATCCTGACCAACTTCCAAGCATTCATACGGTAACCAGGCATGTGTCAAACAACATATTCGCGGTATACATAATCTTTCTTCCGATATCAGGTTCCCAGCACAAGAATTCATCGCAGGCGCATCGAAGGTACCATCTGTCATTTACTACGATAAGAAAGGACGCGTGAAGGCAGTTGGAGCCGAAGCTACAAATGATGGTATTCACGAGGCGGCCATTGCAGGTGATTGGTACAAGGCAGAGTGGTACGCATTCTTATGCCTCGTTCATTGTTTTCGATTGATAGTAGTTCATCAGGTTCAAGCTTCATTTGAGATCCAAATATGCAAACGACGAATATATTGGTCATAATGTACCACCTCTCCCTCCAAATAAGACTGTCGTGGATGTTTTTTCGGATTATCTTCGTTATCTCCTTAGTTGTGCATCGTCATTCATCAAGGGCAACCACCTCAACGGGCGCGACCTTTGGACCAGCGTCAGGAACGATATTCACTTCGTGTTGTCTCACCCGAATGGGTGGGAAGGGAAAGAGCAGAGTCAGATGCAGAAAGCAGCTGTGAAGGCAGGATTGGTGCACGATGACCCATCGGGACACTCAAGGATATCCTTTGTGACGGAAGGAGAGGCCAGCCTACATTTTGTGATCAAGACTGGTGTTTTATCGCGGACAACGAAGGTTTGATAGTCCAGGATCTGCAATATTAATTATGTTGACGGGTCCTGTTGCAGGGTCAGGGTATAGTGGTTATTGATGCTGGTGGAGGGACAATTGATGTCAGCACGTATCAGCGCAGTTCAAATTCGGAAAGGTCCACATTTGAGGAGGTTTCTGTCGCACAGAATGAGATTTTGAGCTTTGCTTTTGTATGAGACGATGCAGATCTCAGACCTCTATAGGTTATTTCCAGGGATCCGTCTTCGTCACGTTCAGAGCGAAACATTTCCTGAAGAGTATGTTTTTTTTCACAGCTACGTGGACAGTTTTCTGAGATGACGACAGATCTACTTGTTGCATCCTCATTTGCTGAAGACCTCGATCACATATGTGACTGCTTTGATAAAACGATGAAGACGAGATTTGGCAATGCCCTAGAACCGCAGTATGTTAAATTTGGGTCGAAGAGGGATAACGACCCGAGTTGCGGTATTCGGTTCGGTCGGCTGAAACTAGCTGGGTGGGTGACCACTTCTTATGATGCTTAACCTGTTGCCTGACTCCTCGCAGTGCTGATGTGGCCAGTTTTTTTCAGACATCTATTGATTATATCGTTCAAGCTGTTATGGACCAAAAGAAGTCAGATTTAAAGGGGATATCAGTAAGTCAAATCCTCTTCAACGGTCTACTGCATTCAAGCTTTGATTGCAGCATGTTATCCTAGTCGGAGGCTTTGCGGCCAGCCATTACTTGTTTGAACAAGTCGAAGCGCCGTTGAAGAGGGAGGGACTTGCATTGATACGCCCAGACAATAAAGTGTCGGTTACATCGTTTTTTTCTCATGTAAATCACATAGTACTTACTCTGTTCCCCACGCAGAAACAACGCTGTGTCGGACAGGGCTATATCCTTCTTTCTTGACCATTATGTCCACACCAGAGTTGCGAGGGTCTCCTACGGAGCTGCAATATCTGTTAAATACGACGGTCTTGACCCGGAGCACGTCAAAAGGTCTGCCTCGAAGTTCATAGATGGTATACCTATGTTACCTGGTGGGTTTCAAGTGGTGTTGCCCAAGGTCGGTCTAAGTACCCGCTATCTGGTCATGCGGATAATATCAGAACACCCCAGTTTCTGAAACAAAGGAAAATTATATTGTGTATCCGATAAACCTGACGCAGACACGACGAGGATCGCTGTCATGTGCTATCGGGGCTCACAAGAGAATCCCTTGTGGATTGACACTGATCCAGGTATTCACTCAACAGGGTCTATTGGCTGACTCTAACATAACAATCCAGCAAATTTTACAGCCCTTTGTAGAATGCAATGCGATCAACATCCGGAATTTGTAACTCAGAATTTCTCCGGCAAGACATATTATTAT
>Ga0307517_10009491_pt1 | contig 13784 bp, 16 predicted proteins | sample 23_EM_MG_FD_194515 | JGI IMG/M metagenome (GOLD analysis project Ga0307517, IMG submission 194515) | Populus trichocarpa ectomycorrhiza microbial communities from riparian zone in the Pacific Northwest, United States - 23_EM | ecosystem: Host-associated > Plants > Roots > Unclassified | place...
CGAGGTGATATTCCTATAGGTATGATGTGATTTTTCGGATGTGGGGGGCATTTCTCGTACGGATAGTTGAAGCACGATTTTCGGAAATTCGGTATCGGGGCTACCCCCGGCTTCGCCGGGGTCCTCCTCTACCCAGTGTCATGACGCCCTTTAATCTACCGCTTTACGACGTGACCTGTCAAAGCAAGTTGTCTTTGTTCTCCTCAGAAGCGGGGGAAAAGCTCGTATGAATGTTCTTCGGGACACCTGGCCCTACAAGCCACGAGACCATCAGGTCAATGTTATGGTAAAGTTGCTGGATGATATTAATGCCCCAGCGACCCGGAGCGTTTTCCGCTGCATTGGAGACAATTTCTGGAGGAGCTATGTTCCAACCCTTTGGGTATGGGAGCGAACGAGCTTACCAACGACTATTTAGGGTTTAGTATGATACTTCAGTCGGTACAGCGCTTGCGCCAACGGTTTACATTACCACCAGAGTGTACCCTGATTTGGGGCGTGGGGACCTATGGCGATCGTCGAGCAGGTAAATCCCAGGATTCCCGGCGCCGTAGGGCAATTATGTGAATAGGCAAATATTGTGGCATGCCCGAGCATAATTGTCCTCTCCCTAATCTCGTGTATACTCGCACCCCTATTGGCGGTTGTGTTTCGATTGTCACCATGTGACAACGCCTTGCCCAATGCGGGACAACCTGGGGCTGTGTTCATTGTCTTTCGTTATGCCAGGAAGCGAAACTTCTGAAATACTCACGGACCTGGATACGGGCCAGCTTGTCCTCGATTCCTCTAGACAGGTAGGGGAAAACCAACGATATAGCGCGTTTCGCGAACACCAGGTTTGTTTCGTACACTCGTTCTGACCCCCTACCGCGGGCATTCTGATCTAACCCCTTCCGGATGTGAGACCTTCCGTCGCGGCGAGCGAGCTCTGGCTGGTTCGTATTCGACTCCCCACTCATCATATCTGAAACATCCGTGCTCCCGATTGGTTGGGGTGTGGAAGGCTGAACCGAAAACGGCAGCTGACCCGCGAACTGACGTAGGCTGTACATGGTGCCCGTCTGATCGAGGGATCGTCACAAGTATTGTGGCTACGTCGTGCGTGCCTGGGGCGGGAGGTCTGAGGTAAGACGCCAGCTATAATTGCACGGCAACCATCGCCAGACAAGCCCGGGACGAAGCATTACCCTGCGAGTTCGAGAGCACTTGAGTGGTCAGCTAGCAATTACACACCTTTCGGTCGCGTTATTGTATAAAAGTCGCGACCAACGCCCCCTAAGAAGGAGCACCGCCATCACTGTCATTTGCATACCGTAGTTTGATTAGGGCCGGAACATATCCTGAACTCCCCTCCTTAGCAAGCGACAGCCGGATGATAATCCCCATATTTTGGTGGGGGAGTGCCGAAATATTTACGACGCCGGAATCTGTATTGTTGAGGAGAAACTGAATGTGCGCACAACTGCGCACTGGATCAGTGAACTCTTCTCAAGTAAATTCCACGCGCGCGTGCGATCACGAACCGTCTGCGCACGCCAGTGAGCTGCGCACAAGAACGAAATTTTTGTACGACCCGCACGCTCGGTTTTTCCTCAGGCAGTACAGGATAAAAGTACGATGGTCAAAGGAGGTTGAAGATCGGCTAAAGCTTTGTGGTCAGTAGATCGGCGGCGGCCCCTGATGTCAGGAAAATGCCGAAGCGGCTGTTCCACTGAGTTGATGATCTAACGGGGAAAGAGCAGTCCTAGGGTCCAGGTATATATTGTCAGGGGTGCCCACCATGCCACCTTCATCCGCCCCTGCCCGTCTGGTCATCTCCCCGCTCTTGTATATCCTCCCCGAGTAACGACTCCGACCGTTCCGAACTCGATGGCTTCGAACTCATCCGACCCAAGCACACCAAACTACGCAGATGGTCTTGATTGGATCACGGCTTATCTGACAATTCATTCTATGAGCACGGCGAGTTACCGAGTGACGTACGCCCTCTGGATCATCATCGCCGCTTTCTTCACAATCGGAACATTGCTTCATCTGGCCGGGACACATCGACCCTACTACTTCGCTCACTGGTCTAAGTGGGCTTTGAGGAGGAGGACTTGGAGGAAGCACCGGGGGAAGAAGAAAGCCGAGAGGACAGGGAAACCTCATCAACAACCAGTACCCTTACCCTCGAACTCTCAACTCCTCTCTCTCGGATTCACCTTTATCCTCGTCATCATCCTCTCCTTCGTCGGTCCCGACTACATCACACCCTCTACGGCGATCTCCTCGAACAGTAGCGCTGGCCGTTCTGTTCAAATAGACGCCCAGAGGCGAGAGGTGAACTACGAAGAGGTCGAACAGTATGTCGCCGATTATACCATCAACAAGGCCTGGTGGACGGTGGCCGGGAGGACAGGACTCATGGCCTTCTCTCTCTTCCCGCTGTCCATCCTCTTGGCGCTGAAGGCCGCGCCGTTTGCGATCTTTGCTCTCCCTTATACCACCCAACTCTCGTCCGACAAACTATCGACCATGCATCGTTGGGTCGGCCGACTCATATGGTTCGTCACCGCCATACACGTTATCACTTGGAGCATCCAACTCTCCCTGAGCAAGAGTACCGTTACTGGTGAGAGAGCCTATACCTACGCGTGGTACTACCCACCATTCCGTTGGGGTTGGGCTGTGAGTTTCAGTCTCGTCCGTATTGCAGAACAAAACTAACCAGTAGCTCAGGCATTCATCTTACTTACGCTCCTGGTCGCCTTCTCCCTCAGACCCTTCCGATACAACTATTATGAAACATTCTACGCACTCCATGTCCTCCTCGTCCCGATGATGTTGATCACGGCGGCGATGCACCACCCCTCCGTCGGGTGGTGGGCGTACAGCGCCCTGATCATATGGTTCGCGGAAAGGGCTTGGCGTGGTACGTGGTGGTTCTACATCAATGGAATTTTCAAGCAGAAGGCTCCAAACGCCCCTCCCCGTGTTAAACCCTCGGATACTCTCCACTCCGCGAGGTCATCACCCTATACACCCCTACAATCAGCTTCCACTCCGTCGGAATACTACGAAAATGATTACGATACCCCGCTGATACGAAAGCATTCTCGAGTGCCTACGAACGTGGAAACCTTAATGTCACCACCCTCGACTTACATCCCTCCTGCCGGATACGCCCACGCGGAACTAATGCCTGGGAAGATGATCCGCCTCTCAGTTCTCACCCCGGAATGTCGATCATGGGCCCCAGGGCAACACTTCCTCCTCTCAATCCCATCGATAAACAAGTTCACTTCCCACCCGTTTACTGCCGGCTCGGTTTGCGATCAGCAGTCTTTGAACCCCGCGGGTAGGATGTTAATCTTTTTCATCCGTGCAAAGGCTGGATGGACCAAAACGCTTTGGGATACGGTCGTCGCTCTTTCCGTAAGAAAAAAATTCCACTGTGATGGCGATGAGCCTCCACAGGGAACGTTTCCCCCAAGTCGCGGCGTTCTCTTCCGCACATTCGTAGAAGGGCCGTTCGGGTCGGTCGCGAGGACCGATTGGACCAAATATTCGAGCGTGCTGATTGTGGCTGGCGGCTCAGGGGTAAGTTTTGGGTTGTCGGTGTTGGTATACCTGTGTTTGTGTATGAGTGGGCGGGATTCAAGATACTTGGGAGGGTCATCGAAGCCCTTCTCGAGAGTATCGAGGGTGCGCTTCGTTTGGTTAGCCCGAGAGTTCTGTAGGCAAACCAAACCTTTATTCGTGTCCACGTCCTAATTTTTCCGATCAGCACATATTCAATGGTGTGCATCGATTTTGAAGAGATGCATGGCCCTCGTCCCCGGATCTCTCCAGATCGATATCTTTATCACAAACATCCCTGGCGACCCCATGACTATGTCTCCCGCAGGAACCAATCCCAAGGAGAAGAAACCGGATCCCCCGTCTGGGTCGAAGCTGCAGATACCGGGGAAACATTACACAGCGCTACACACTTCTCGAATATCACAGTCTTTGACGGATATGGAAGATGTACCCCTGGATTTCTGTCCCCCGGTTCCGATCTACCTCGTCCAGCCTGAGGAGAAGAGCCGCTGGAACAGATCTCGAGTATCCATCAGTGACGATTACAACACGCTACTCGTACCAAGCCCCATCGGATTCGCAGATGGACGGTATGGTAGCGGGGGGCTGAAGGGGAAAGATTACGAGTACGAGATGGGTGTGAGAAGCGGCGGTCACTTCCAGGAAGACAGCACCTACGACATTCTCGACTATACACATTTCAACGGAGACCTGGACGCTGAGGTCGCTCCCGCCGAGGAACTGCTAAGTAGGAGGCTAAGGCAGGAAGGTGCGGCGAGAAGGAGGAAGACGAGGAAGGCGATGGGATATCACAGTCAGAATAGCCCGTGGGTTGATTTTGGGCAACAGGTTGGGTCTCCGACGTCGGCTATGGGTCCTGAGGAGTATCCGAGGTTTTCACCTCCATCCTCCCTACACAGTCACGAAAGCGCACGAGAGGATCGTCATTCGAGAGCTTTGACCCTGGACGTCACTGAGGCAACTCTGACGGGGAAGCAAGCCCGACGGGTGTCCGTCCCCGTGTACCTTCAACAGTACGAATTCGGCCAACGTGATCCCAGCAAGCCCAGGGACAAGAGCCTGGATCGGGCTTCGATACGCGACTCGATTGTGGATGTGTCGGCGGTCCAGTCGTTGATGCCCAAGACTGGCAAGGGCGCTCGAGGTGAGGAGATGGAGATCGAGTTTAGTGGGGAGGAGTTGGAAGACGTGTTGGTGATGGCAGAGTATGCTTGGCCTGGACGTCCGAGGTTGGACAAGCTACTCCGAGAGGAGGTAGAAAAGGCGAGGGGGGCCATCGTCGTTGCTTGTGAGCGATTTCCCTCTTCCCGTTCTCTCTTTGCCCGTGATTCTGATTCGGAGCTATCCCCTGTCCGTTTTTCATAGGTTGTGGCCCTACATCGCTGAGCGCTTCGATAAGGAAAGTTGTCGCGACGCAGATCGACCCTCTCAAGATCAAGGCGGGGGATATGAGAGGCTACATCTCGTGCGTCACGGAAGAGTTTGAGTACTAGGTGGGGGAGGTTGGACCGTGATTTCCGTTTCTCGCCGAATTCGTACCACCCACGCTATACTCCGTTATCATCGCCATGCAAGTATGCCTTGGATTTGTGTTCTACGGACTCGTCTTTGTTAGACAATCGTACATGGACAGTAGAGTATGTTTGGATTTCGCCGGAGTATTTCGTTGTGGCTTAACGGACAGCTTGTTCGGTGGGTTTTCTCATCATCGAGAACGGCGTATTCGGTGATAGCTTTGTATATGATTGATTGTCATGTTCTTCAGGCGTAGGAGTACAATATATCGACGATACCAGTAAGGATAGGAACGCAAAAATGGTAAGATTGTCGGATATCATACTACCCTTCTTATCGTTCACTCGACGGTGGTTCCAGATCGCACCTGAGTGGGGGGGGTGTTCAAAGTTAGTCAATAGTTTTTGTCGGTTTAATCGAAGTGGGCTAGGGGGAGGGTGATGGGCGGTTTTCCATACCTCTTTTCCCGTCTTCTTGATCTTCTCGAGAACGGTATCGTAGGGAACGGTGCCCTTGACGATAACCTCTTGCTTCTCAAGAGAGATGTCGAAGTGTGAAACACCTGTGTTCCGGAGGTTTGAGTTCGTCAGTTCAGTTGGAAATGGGACGAAGTATGGAAGGGTGATAGACGGGAAGGGGAGATGGGTTGAGTGTACGTGATTTGGTTACGTACCCTCGGTCTTCTCGAGAACGCGCTTTACGGCGCCGCTGCAGCCGCCGCAGGTCATCTACACAGAGAGAAACAAGTCGCCAGAAAATGGTAAGATAAGGGACCGGGTCGAATAGGTTATGTGAGACGGACCTTGACGTCGAACTTGTAGGTGTGTTCCGGATCCGAGGCCATTGCTAGGGTCTGATCCGATGGATAGAGCTTGAGTATGAGCTAAACGACAGGGTTGTTGTTGAGTGAGATTAAAAGTAATAAAAGCAGGGTGTGCGGAACCTACAGTGAGGAGGCGAGAGGGCTGGGAACGGGGAATCGAAAGCTTGTGTGGTGGAGGATGGCCGAACCGCCAGGGCTGGAATTTATACTTGCTGGGGCTCTAGGTCACGTGTGATGCAGATCCTGGATGGCCTGTCTGGTCCAATGGGTGGTTGTTCGAACGCATAAAGCACGCAATCTCGTTACAAAGCCTTCAAATCCTGGATAGGCAGGCACAATTCCCTCATTCCTTCTCATAGATCCTCGTATTACTCATTCGAGATTACTGCGTACGACGTAACAGACCATGTTACTCTTATCACAACCACGTATGGGAGAGGCTGGCCCTCCCAGGTCCGTCCTGCGGACCACAGATTCCACCCGTGCCCTCCTCAACAGGAAATTTGCAAGGATAAACTTCGGGTCGAGGGGGAAAAATAGCGGACCGCCGGGATCATCAAGGGGTTTGCTCGGAGAGACCGCCTGCACACTCGAGGATGATGTTTGACAATCGAGACAGGGAAAAATCGTGGTGTGTGTATGGGGGGGGGATGAGGCGGGTGTTTGTCAATCTGACTCATCATTATAGGTGGTCTCATTGTCATCCTATCGACGAGACTGGACCATCTCCACCTCTTCTTCGGTCGCGATGGCCTGCCATCCAGAACCGACGTCCGGTCTGCTTCTGAACCGACCAACGAAATCTGCTAGCGGAACTGAGGTTCGTTTTGTCAGCCTCAATCGATTCAACCCCGATTTCCCATACGCACCAAACACTCTGGGAATATCTTCGTTCTTTTGTGTAACGTAGTACACCGGGATACCTAACAATACGAATCCTAGTGGGGGAGTGAGTATCTGGGCGATTGTAACGCTGGGCAGGGCACTCCGAGTACCTATTACGCCTAGGGATTGAAGAGGAGCCGCAAGGATGGGCATGCATAACAAAAAGAGGGCGACCTTGTCACGAATGTAAAAAAAAGTTCCGCAGGGACTGACGGAGTTAATTTGTACTTACAGCGCAAAATATTAAAGGTGTGGTAATCCAGGTCCTATACGGGCTATAGATAGGTTGTGTGAGCCTTGGGTCAACTGAACATTCCAAGCGCCGCACCGTTCAAGGGAAGGCTCCTTTATCCGGAGCACGACCAGTCCGAGGACCTGGATCCCACGATGAAACCATTAATCCATCTGTCACTTGCAGCGATTGCGGGAAAGAGTGCTCACAGTTAAGAAATTAGCTATCCACGAGACGACAACCGCAAAATTGATCAAAGATCGGAACCCGTCTCCAAAACAGATGAACACAATCGTGATCGCCGCTTGAAGTAACATCGCGTTGAGGGGGGTCTTGAGCCTGGGGTTAAGCGTTCCAAAGAGGGAGGGGAGATAGCCTTCCTTGCCAGCGATGTATATGAGTCTGGCAGCAGTGAAGAAGGATCCTGGATATCATGCGTAAGGGAAATGCTCCTCAGAAGTTGACTCTGCGCTCACCGTTCATGGCACCGAAACACGAGATGGCAACCATGACAGCGAAGAGGACGCCGCCGAGGGGGCCGAAGAGGGCGCGACCAAAGTCCAAAGCGACGGTATTACTCTGGGCAACAGTATCCTACGAAGGGGTTTGAGGCCTAACTTTATGGGAGAAAGGAATAATGTACCTTGTCAAGGACAGCGAAGTAGGAGACATTAGCGAAGGAGAACAGGATCTGCGGTAGAATATTCAGCACCTCCGGCAATAACGATCAACGTGACGTTATACACACCATCACGAGGAACATGCTGAAGTGGATGACCCTTGGGAGATTTTTCTGCGGATTTTTCATCTCTCCTCCCACGTAGTTTGCCTGATCCCAGCCATCATAGGCCCACAGTCCGGAGTAGAAGGCAAGTGCATACGAAGTAGGGCTGGTGCTCGAGTTTGTAAACAATGGTTCCGTTAGTGACGTAGAGGCCTTTCCTCGTGCGATTTGGATCATTCCCAGTATACAGACGAGGCCCTGAAAGCATGGCGCTTTTCCATCAGTATACCCGCAGGGGAGGGCTAGGATGGAGCCTTGGAATCGACTTACTAAGGCACAAACTTTAACAGCGGTAAACACTACAGCGGCGTGTGTACCCAACGAGGGTGTAGCGACACACAAAACCGTTACGAGTATCACAGAAATGATAGCGGTAACTTGAATGGCCCACTGAGGGATGCTGTCGGGAGACGCATCGGCGGAAGTGGTATGAAATAGCAGGCGATTCGTATATTCAGCTGACGACCAACGTGAATACACGAGAATGACAGCGATAGGCACACGCATACCAAATATCAGACCGATTACCGCATTTGCACCAGGTTTCAGCGCGATCGAAGTCCAAGTGAAGAGGTATGACATCAAAGGACCATAGGCGTAGGCGAGGTATGCTTGAGCCCCTCCATTAACAGGTATTGAAGCTCCCAATTCCGCGAAACTGCTGGCTCCCGTCCATGCCAGTATACCGGCCGCGGCCCAGACGGCCAAACTTGCCCCCACACTTTGAGTGTTTGCAACTACGATACCCGGAGACGAGCTTGTTTGAAATGAGCGGTGTGGCCACATTGAGAAAACCTGGTGCATACAATATACCGGAACCAATCTAGGGTGTGGGGCTTGATGCTTAGAATTGGATGGATGAAAAGTAGGCCCTCAAATACGCACCTGCAAGCCCACGCACAGCGCGACGCCTTTCATAAACCCAATCTGCTTCTTCTCTCCAAGCTCTCCGCTCCTATCCTCGCTCGGATCATCCAACGTGCTTGTGAGTTGAAACAAATCTGGCTCGAACTGGAATCCAGAGACAGAGTATGATCTGGATGCGTGTGTACGGGAACCGTTGAGACCGACCGGGTATTTCGACGGTCCCTCTGTCAGTTCTAGTGCTCGTAGAGAGTCGTCAGAGTCGTGAGAGGACCGTGGAGAGTAGTTTCCAGCGCTCATTGCCCTGGTTCGCGAGTTTTGCGGTGTGTTGGGGCTTGTAAATGATTACCGCCAGCGAGGGCGAAACGGCATGGAACTCGGATGATCAGCACCACGTGATGCGGGAAGCCTTCATCTCCCCAATCCTTCACCATCCCAATCCTCTAGCTTACGACCATATCACTACGATGAACCTGTGTCTACATGGAATGACAAGAAAAGTTGACAACAGTTCCTACGTCAGTCCGGTCCCAAGTGTATGGTGGGTTAGGGTGATTACGGGGGTACTGCAACGCGTTTCTCCGGGGCTTGGAGGTTTCGCGGAATAGTGACCGCCATCCTGTGGTACTTAGGACTTTGGCCCATAACCCTGGTGTTTATCATGATCGTTCTAACATGACCGCCAGATTTAAACTGATGATATCTCCTTAAATGGGAGTCAAATGTGTGGAAGCCACCCTGCCTAACTTTCCATACCATTCCACCCTTGAACATACCTATCAAACTTGAGCTTGCCAAAAAAACTCAAGGAGGTAATTGAAACAAAGGATGTTGATGTCATCCATCCCTATCTGGTGGAAGGTATGACCTACAAAGTTCCTCACCCCACATCCATTGCCAATCTTATAGGTGTTAACCCCTGAATGTTAAGTGCTTTAATACAGGGTTGGGATGGGGGTGAAAAAGGATGAGTGGAAAAGCCAGATGGCTAGTATGCTTGCTACTGTACAGTCTGCCAAGGTGGGGACATTGTTGTTGACCTTTGCAATTTCATTGAGAGCTGATAATTCTTTTCTGGTTGGGGCTCATCAACCTCATTGAACATCCTTTGTTCGTCGTCGTTTAGGCAGAAGGATCCAATCTCAGGATGTTTAACTCATGGGCTCACTCACTCTATCTCAACAGAAAAACATCACCCTCACCTTCCCATATGGCCCATTCAGCCAAGGACTCTTGCCCCTCTTCAGCTTTTCTAGAGGCAAGGGTAGGGCATTGAAGATTATAAGTGTTGTTGAGTATGTAGACTTTGTCGCAAATTTTTCGCGGGAATTATAATCACACGTGACCTTAATTACATGTAAGCCAATGAGAATGGCTCTGAAATTGGATTGTAATTGCCGGTCTGGCAATAATCGGCTTATAATCCCGAAACGCAGGCGGGAATTCAATTTAAATCAACGATCATCCCGGTTTGGCGCCAGACTTCCTTGCACTCTTCCACGATGGTGTCGGGCGGACAGAAGGTCGAGTGTCCTTACTGTCATAAGTCATATAAGCCCACAGGCATTGGCAGCCACAAGAGAAAATGCAAGAACGAGTTTGAAGCTGCTGCACGGGAGGCCAAATTCCTCGCCGATTCACTCGCTGAACCTCAAAGTGCGTTTTAAACATCGGAAGTTGGCATCTGTGTAATCGCTGTTGGTTTAGGCTCCCTCCCAGCCCCAAGATTTATCGCTCAATGGGAAAGTGACGCTCACATCGACCGATCGTCAGCAGATGACACACCAGGATACACTCGTTGAGTTCCCATCAATTTCGGGCTCTTAGATCATCTTGTTAATATTTTGCAACAGCGACAGACTACGGCGGTAACACCCCCGATCCGAGTCCCACAGATGATGGTGGTCACCCAGCCCAGAACTACCAGGACGGTGACATCCGGATCGAATATCATCCAAACAGTTCACTTAGAACTGAAATCCTTAAACTCGATGAGTACTGCCAACCGGTCCTGTCACGAACGCGTGATCTTGTTGATCAAATCAAACAGATCACTATTGAGATTCGTGACATAAAGGAGAGGAACAAAAACAAAATCAATTTGCAGACGCTATCGAATACAGTTAATGTTCACAACCGCACTCAGAGTGGTCCTCTACAAGATGGTCATGAAGAACGTGACGGGGGTGGTGTACACTACGTGGACAGTATACAAAGCGTCCATCAACCACCTCGCAATACGTACACCCAAACACGTTATGTTCCAACTCAATACCCAACCCCAACAAGATCCACCTCATCGACTCCACTGCCTCCTGAACTCCATCCCTCATCACCAAGTAATGGAAATCCTGTAAAGCCTGTTTCGTCGACGACTCCTTGGTCAAAGAAGCCAAACGATCCCGGGTCTCCTGCGAACGAGGGAGACAGCGTTGGCGGGGTGATGGGCGATCTTCTTTGCGGGACGAACGGGATGACTTCTGGTGATGCGAGTGACGTCGGTCCCGGCGCTGATTGAAGGAAGGAGGGGGTGTAGTAGACCGAGTCGATGGAGGAGGAGGAGACGGACTCGAGCGAAGGGAGGGAGGAGTGATGGGAAGAATGATGGGAAGATCCATCCTCTCTCTTAAGGATAATTGCCCCATCTGAGAGATCACAGGGCTCAGGGAGCGAGCTGTCTGAGACGAGCTGGCAACCATCGTAGGATCCGATCTGTTCCATAAGACCAGCAATGGGAACCCAGTGAGATTCCACATAATGAGTCAATAAAGATTGACACATTACTGACAGCGAGTGGGATTCCGTCAACTTCTCTTCCATTCCTTCAACCTTCTTGCGCAAAACATGAAGCACCAGGCCCATGCCGTCCACTTGTTGTTCCAACTCCGAAATACGAGCAGCTTGAGCATCCTGAATATGGATGGTGTTGGCGTGGAGTTGTCCGATAGTTATCTCGTTCATACGAACGCAGAGCACCTCGGCGGCCAACTCAGGAACCGAAGAGGGAGGATGTTGGAATACGCTCTGATGAGCGCGGTAACTCAAATCAATCTAACATGAAGTTAAGTCCCAGGACAAATCCCCAGAGGCTTCACCACACGTACCAATGGATCACTTCCATCAAAAAAGTCGATGCTATCATGACCCCAGACCTCATCCTGAGAACCCATAACGATGGGAAGGGAAAGGTTGATGTTGACAGTGGGAGCGGACATGGTGATGATTGGGGAAGAACTTTAAGAGAAGAGGAGCAGATGATTGATGGGGGGAAAGGAAAAGCGAACTGAGGAAAGAAACCAGCCATTGACCAATCATTAAATAGATGGTAAGAACCCTAACCCTGAAACACCGGATCTTAGATTCCATCAGACCCTTCCATCAAATATTACTAAAAGAAGCCATAACTGGAGGGGAGTTTTAGATCCGGGGATTTCTCCTCGAAACGCCATCAAACTTCTCAGAAGCACAGCCCATCAATGCGCAGCCCTTCCATCACATCAAATAGAAGGATGTTCCGCCTATCAATTGGAAATCAGAATATTCCAGAAGGAATCATGAATAGTCCTAATGACTAAGTATGAGTCATGCCTAGTCATCCTTAGACGCTTCCAAGGGAAGAGTAGACTTAGCCACAGCAAATAGTAGATCATGTGATCAGGATCTGGGAGTATATAAGGACGAGCCCCTCCGGCTCTCTTTTCCCCTTATCCTCAATCTTCTCTGTAACCCACTACTCCAACTAGTAAGTTGGATACTCTCCAATAAACCGCTTTACCCTTTATACTAACATACTTAGCAGGAGTCTCCTGCTGTTGTATGTTGCCTCCCCAACTCCCAAACCCCAATCTCCTCTCCCCCTTTCCTCTCCCCCCTATCGAGGATATCAGACCGTTTTTGTGGAGTCAACGCTTGCTGACAAGCCTCAGTGTTAACCAGACCAGAGGCCAGCTCGTGCACTGTCCCTACTATAAACCGTTCTCTGCCTTAGATAGTGGAGCCCCTGCCCCACCTTTCCTCACCACCGCTGATCACTATTTTGAGTGGAGATCCATTTACACTAATACTCCGTTAGCAGTGATCACATTCATCATCCACCCAGCCTACTCCCAGAACGTACCCCAGGTAGACTTCTACCCTCATCCAGTATTTCATTGTGAGTCTTGCATCGTCAGTTGGTGGGACTTTCCAACCGCTCTCCCGGGAGAAGTCGTTGCTTGGCTACAAGTCCAAGCCGATATTTACCCTCAAGAAGAGAGTTTCTGGTTATTTTCCCACGCTCTCGCCGACTTTGTTGACAAGTTTTGGAAGCCGGTCTTCCCCTACGACTCCAAGTCCCCCAACCTCCGACCCTCACACGCTCCTCCACTTCCCCTCACCCCAAACCACCCATCGCTTACTACACCTCTGGTGCCCATTAGCAAGTAAGCAGGCACCCAACCCTGACAGTAAGTCGGGCTGATGTGTGATCGTACTTTTGGCTCACCACATCACAGATCCTCAATATTGACCATTTGGACTATGTGATCTCCTTTATGCGTGCGAAGCTCAACAAATTTGATCGCATGATTGAGGAACAGCACGCGGAAGACCCAGATATGGGGGAATGGACGGGTGCCTCGCCGGGTACGATAGCAGCGTTGGGAGAGCCATCAATTCGCTTCCACCTCAGTGACCTATCCCGAATTTTGCGAGCACGCGATCCGTACTCGTCGGATATACGCTTGATACGCCTCACGAATATTTCCGACCGACTTCCGACTTCAAGATGTTTCGTGCCACGACTTTCCGACCTTACCGCCTCCCCTTCGCGTCCATTTGCTTCTCTCTCCCACGTGCCTGCCCCATTTCCGTTTGCTGTCCGCTAAGCTCTCGTTCCCGATCGACTTTGCCTCCCTCGTCACTCTTTCCGTCGTCTCTTTCCGCCGTTTCCGACGTTAGATCCACTTTCCGCAATAGTTGCAGCCCAGAAAATATCACTGGGGGCGAGGGCCTATGGAAACCAGTGATTACATTGTGAATACATTGGAAACACTGGTCCAATTTACTCAGCCCTTTACCACCAGATACATTCTGGAAACATTTCAAATGTTACC
>Ga0307517_10009492_pt1 | contig 13784 bp, 11 predicted proteins | sample 23_EM_MG_FD_194515 | JGI IMG/M metagenome (GOLD analysis project Ga0307517, IMG submission 194515) | Populus trichocarpa ectomycorrhiza microbial communities from riparian zone in the Pacific Northwest, United States - 23_EM | ecosystem: Host-associated > Plants > Roots > Unclassified | place...
TGAGCTTTACCCCCCCCCCCCCCTCTAACTCTTTCCTGTTCTATTCTTTTTAGATTTTTAACTGTTAGTTCTTGCATCTGCCATACTTTTGTGTGGCTGTGCATGTCTGCTTTTGATTTTCTGTAATAAATATTCTTCAGTATCCAGATATTTCATTTCTTTATTTACCAAAATTACTTGCAATGATGTGGAGATGTTTCTAAAATTATTGAAAACTTTATCTGTTTTATACATTTCTGCTCCATTGTCCATGTAAATTATTTTTTTTTTTTTTTTTGACAGGATGCTCCTAAAGGCTACCTGAAACTTCTCCTCCTTACTGCAGCTTCTGGTGCTATTAGAAGTGGTGAAGCAATTCAGAGGTAATTTACATTGTTTTTATCTATTATTTCTGATATCTATCGTACATCAAGATCACCACCACCCTGTGCTTTAGGTACATAATATTCCTTTTCATATGTCAGATGAATCCTGAAAAGGACTCATGCTAGATGATTGTATGAGGTCTTGATTTAATAATTTAGCTTTTTTGTTTCGCAGTAATCGGGAGCTTTCAATGATACTCGATGCACTCTTGAAAACTAGATCACGAGTGGTACTGATGGATATAATTAACAAAAATGGTAGATTTCCCTCTTCCTTTTGCATGGCATACAAACCAATCTTGCTTAGGAATTAGTACATTTGTTGATTTTGCACCTTTATTTGCTTAAAGAATAACCGGTGGTTGCTTTCTTTCAGGTTTAAGAATGCTTCACAACATAATGAAGCAGTACAGAAGGGACTTTAAAAAGATTCCAATTCTCAGGAAGCTTTTAAAGGTGCACATGTTGGCAGCTCTGTTATATAGACATACCACACCCCAACTTGTGTCAAATTTCATATCCTAGTACTCAGTTGATTTATCTACAGAAACAGATTATTATACATTTTTTTTCCATATAGATACTCTTAGTCCTTAATGGCTCAAAATTGCAAAATTGTTAAAAATAGATGCTTTATTAAGCGTGGTGGCTATTGAAGGAGAAACTATAAACTATAATAGTACAAGTTAGTGGTATTCCTTTTGAGTTTTGTGGATAAAATCATTTTTTAACCTCTAAACTCTTTCCATAATTTCTCATCTGCTCATCTTCAGAAATATTCTTGCAACTTGATTTATTTCATTTAGACTATCTTTTAGAACATGACAAGCAAAGTTTTCTAGAATTTTGAGACTAAAGCGTGCTATTAACTGACTTTTCTGCAGGTTTTAGAGCATTTGGCAGTCAGGGAGATACTTACATTGGAACATATAAGTGGAGGTCCTCCTTGTCCTGGAATGGAGAGGTTAGATTATTCATCTAGTTTTTATTTAGTATATGTATTGTCCTACTTTGCTGATGAAATAGGGGTCGTACCTTTCTTTTCTTCAAACAAGGAAATGCATGGTGGATAACTAGTGATATATTTAGTTTGCTTTGGGATCATTTGTGTGGTGGTCATATTTCTTCTCTAGTACATTTTAGCTGTAGGAAATCATCATGAGGGGCTGCTGATTCAATTTTGGTGGTCTGTAACTAATTATATATGGAAGTGAAAAGGTTGATAGGATTTTCTTAGGATGGACTGCTGATTCAATTTTGGTGGTCTGTAACTAATTATATATGGAAGTGAAAAGGTTGATAGGATTTTCTTAGGATGGACCGCTGATTTTGTGAGTTGAAAATGAACAGAGGAATAATATTGTTTGATGTAGAGTAATGAGAAAATAGTATAGACTCTTTTGATTCACCAAGGGAATTGACCACCATCTGGAAGCAAAATAATAAGTTAGAAAGACAAGCTTATTCTGTGGTTCTTTTCCCGAACAAGCAAGTCTATAAAATGACTAAAAAAGAGAAGCAACCTTGGGATGAATGAAGCTTGCATTACCCAGGAAAGATGCCCGTTATACAATTGAAACTTCATGGAATAGATGAAGGTGAGTTTGATTAGAGTGAGTAATTCACAGGCCTTGTTTTAAAGGTTTATGTTTGGGAGGGTGGACGATAGGTGGAAAGTATTTTTACTTGTTTGGGAGAGGAAAGGAGTAGAGGGGGAGAGATCATGTGGAAATGGCATTACCCAGGAAAGTATTTTTTTTTGGTGCTGGGGGGTTGATTTTAGTTAAAACTTTTGTTTTACTCATAACTGAAATTTATTGTGGTATTAAATTCAAAGGACATAATTATAATTGCAACACAAATAATATTTTCCTTTGCTTTTGTGTACCAAACAAAGGAAAAAATTCCTTTCCTTTGATTCCATTCATTTTTACTCCTCTAACAAATGATAGAAAATACATTCCTTTCCGATTATTTTCTCCTCTTCTATGTTCATTTCCTCCATTTTCTTTCTTCCCCCATTTTACCCGCAGACATAGCCTAAAGGACGTTGCCAACTTGCCATTGCTACAGTTAACCTTCTGGTTTCCTGTTTTATCTCTCAAGACAGCCAAATTCTTGCAGCTGTTGACTCATTGCATGCAATATGAAAATGCTGGTTTTTCTTGTCATATTTATTTTACTGGCATGTGTTCCCTGATAAGTTTTATTTATGCAGCTTTACAGAATCCATGTTGTCCCTGACAGAGCATGATGACAAACAGGTATCGTCTCTGACTCTTTCCTTCATAACCTGGTTCTAAATTCACATTTAATACTTGTGTTATGTGCCTCTTCTGTACCAAAATTTACACTTCAGATTGTGGTGATTGCTTTCAGCCCCACAAGGATACATGGTTTAAGACTGTCCCCAAGCTCTCTTGAAAGTTTTCTTCAATTCGATGATAATTGAGCTTTGGTTTCTTTTACAACTATTGGAAATGCCAATGCTGAGTAAAAAAAGTTTCCAACTATATGATAAGGCTTAATTTAAAATAAAAAAAACTGTTGTGTCCATTAAATTTTGACAGTGGACAAATACTGCTGGATCAAACCAAAATAGAAAGGACTGACTTTGGACAGAAGGCCTTTTCTGACTTCATGATTTTGAATGTTGCTTGCAAATTTTATTGTGAGTCTGTATTAGAGATAAAGCAACGAGTAATGACTAATTGCTGTCCTTGGGTGTGGAATTTGAGCTTTAATGATTGTGGTGCATGTGTGCATAGGTTCATCAAATTGCACGAAGTTTTCGAGATAGATGGATCCCTAGACATATCAGAAAGCATAGCTATATGGATAGGGATGATGGGAGGATGGAGATTCACAGAGGTTCAAACTGCAATAGGGTTTCAGCTTCTCATAATCATTGGCATGATCAGGGTGTAAGACACACAGAAGCACTTAATGGTGTTGTGGAATCAAACCTTGCAATGACTTCAGGGGGCACTGCTGTCCATGAGGACAACTCTGTGAATCGTGTAGGCAGCGGTGCAAGAACTCGCAAGCGTAAAACTAGATGGGATCAACCCGCTGTGGGAAATATAGCTTCCAGCTCTCTTCAGCATATTAAACAGAATGTTAATTCTGGGTTGGTACAACAATATGAATCTAACCCATTACTTGAGTTAAGTAAAGAAGTGCCAGTTCATGTGGACAAGGCAGGTAGAGAGTACAGTTATTGCCCTCATTGTGTTCACAATTATCGCTGGCAAGATGAATCTAGTAGTGCTGATGACAGAAAGCAGAATATTCATGAGGATGTTCCACCTGGATTCTCATCTCCGATTAATGCTGCTCTTGCATCCAATGCTTCTTCCACTGTTGCTGACCCCCCTCAACAAAATGTTTTCCATTTGAAGTTTCCTGTTGGTATGGTTGTCGGTCATCCACAGAAGAAATTCAATTCCCGCTTTCCTGTCTCGTATGGAATTCCGTTGTCTGTTATGCAGCAATTAGGATCACCCCTGGCTGAAACTGTAGAGAGTTGGGTTATTGCTCCTGGCATGCCTTTCCATCCTTTTCCACCATTACCACCACTTCCCTCCTGTAAGAAAGGGACTCAACCTTCTTGTGCTGTGAGCTCTATGGAGGTTGATGGTGAAGCAGATCGAGGGCAACAGGACAGCCATGATCCTACCACTTGTCCAAATGAAAGTAGTCCAAGCATGAGTGGTGCTAACCAACCAGATGTGAATAGCCCTTGTCCAAATGACCATCAAACATTTAAACGTGCGAGGGGATTTTCATATGATTTGGGAAGGAGGTACTTTAAGCAACAGAAGTGGAATAAAGTGTCTCCTCCATGGGTTCGGAATAGGAATGGGTGGGGATGTGTAGGAGACAACTCAAGAGGTGGAATGTGCAGCACTGACATGGGAAGTCTAACAAATGAACAGAGGAACTCATAGTGTTGACAGGTTGTAAGCTGTGGACTGGAGAAATCTGGCAAATACTTGATCAGCATGCACAGCGTCTAAATGAGCATTGATTTTTTAGGAAATGCTCTGAAGAGCTACTGATTATTCACCATACTCTTAATGTATTCTCGATTCTTTTTTCGGGTTTTTATTTTCAATGGGAAATTCATTCATTTCAGAATGTCAATCCTCATACTCAAAGTTGTGATGCTATAGCTGGAGGGAAAGCATTCTTCTTATCCGGCAATGTCTTCTGTTGGATGTTGATCCATTTTCTCACACCTCGAAGAGGTAGGTAGTCTTGTTTATCTAAAATTTTCTCATAGGAGTAATATTGTTTATCATTGGAATTGATAACCAATTTATTGGCATCTTGCATTGGAAAAAAAAAAATTCTTTGATGATATGGAAGGTGAAAGATGATTGTGTTTCTTCGATGGTTTCTCGATTCTTTTAAATTAGTTTTTGTACTTGGCTGGTGCAATTTCTCCATCGATTAGTTTCATGTATTTTGGAGTTTGGGTCTCCATTTGAACTGTAGTGCTACAGTAATTCGTCGATTTAATCAAGTCAATGGCTTGCAGTTACAGTCAAGTGAATGCCTCGTTATTACAAAAAATAGCAAATTCTAATTGTTCTTGCCTTGACTTTTGTGATTTTGGAAGAACTTTTATGCATGTCAGGTTTCCACGTTGATTTTGGAGAATCTGAGTGCACATCCACAACACATACGTTCATAGCAAAAGATTATTGGTGTGCAGTGTGAAACTAACTTCTCTGTTAATTCATGCTGGCTATCCTTGTTTCCTTTTCATCTTATGCAAGAACACCGAGCTCGTAATCATTAACAAATAAAATCTGTTGTTTTATTTTGTCTCATAGATTGCAGTTATTTATTAGCAGCAGAAAAAGAAAGCATTAATAGGACTGTAAGATTGAAGTCTCGTAAAAGATAATATGTTGTCTAGTGATACAATCGGGCACAAATGCTTGATTTCTTATGAAAAGGCCTGCTTATGTCGTTTGGTGTTCATATACTTTGTAGTATGCTGTGGTTAACATTTATGGTATGTCGTGATTTGTTCTATAAGATTTTCAGTCTCACCAATTGTTTAGGTTTCGTCGGGTGTGATCAACAATTATTGTATTACTATTTACTGCCATCATGATGTTGGATCTTTATCATGGATTTTGTTGGATCGCTAATTAGATTTTATCAACTATGAATCTATGATCCATGAGATGGTACCAAAACATGAACATGAAATTTGTGTGAAAATGAATTTCCTTTTGTTGGATGTTAGTTTGGGATTCGTCAAGGACAGGCGGCAAGAAAGAACAATTATTTGAAAATTGTATAGTTGCCATGATTGAGATCCTTCACATTTTACTACACAAGCAGCTGAATTGGATGCCGTTCCACCGGCTACATGCGGGAGTAAAATCACCTTGTTTTCTTCGCATGCTGATAGCCAGGAGGACATTAGGTCATTCTTGGTCTCCACTGAACTGCTGATTGCCATCCTTCTGCACCTGTAAAGATTATCTTCCAAAAAATAATCCATAAATTTGTCGATGTCATGGACGTTGAAAACAAAATCCGATTTAATTTAATTATAGGAGCCAAAACTCGTGTCCATGTTAATTCTACCAGATTGTCTCGGTCCATTGAGTTGCTTGTAGTTTGGGGGGGTGTTTTTTTTTTTTGGTAACAGGAGATATCAATTTAATGACCATAACATGGCATGATCCTTCCTGTTTCCTAGCCGAAGTGCCTGCCCCCACACGCTTTTAGACCTTGATGAGTGTTCTTTTCTTGCACATCCACATGAGAATAAAAAAATAAAATATATATATATATATATACACACACACACACAAAGTCGAAAATTATAATACAGTTTCTCTCAACCTCATTAACATTCGGATCAAAACAAATTCCCATTTCTATGAAAGAAAACAAGCCACATCTTCGCTAATACAAAAATCTCTTCCTATTTCACAGACATTACCTTGATATTTACTGCTTCCATTATGTCACTTCCCATCTGTTTTTCTTACTAATACCTCCTCAACAAACTTCTGAAACGAACAAAGCACCAGGTTTTCACTAGTGTTTTGTATCTTCTCCAGCCATTGAAATACTTTCCAATCACCTTTTTATAACTAGGCCTTTGCTGCATCAAAACCCAGTACTCAGCAATATTTGGCCTGCTACTTATGTACTCATCTTCCAGTTTCAAGAGGACTAAGCGAGCCAGCACTGGGATCAGCATTACATCTGCCATTGAGAATTCCTCCCCTGCTAAATATGCTGTTTCTTTTAGCTTGGTCTCAACTTCATCAAGAAGTCTAACAAGATGCTCTTTGCTCCGTTTCAAAACTTCAGGGTTTCCCAGCCTGTCCTCCGTTTCATATGCAGCTTTTAGCTTACGGTGGTAAGCACTGGCTAGTTCAGGAGATTCAGCCATCCGTGCTATGATCACTTGTCTAATGAATTTGGAAACAGAGATGCGGTACTTCTCAGGGACGTGTGAAAGTGTGAAGTACTTGGGGTTCCACTCCTGTATCTTGCACATCCATTCAACAACCTCTCTGCTGCTAAAGGATGAGTCACCACCACCCAAAGAGACGACTACAATTCTTTCGATATACCTACAGAGTAGTGTTCATCATTTTAACAACTGCCTGAAAATATGGTGTATTTGAAAGAACTTCAAAAAAAAAAAAAACTAGTGGCCTTTTGGTACCACTGAAAATGTTGAAAGCTTATTGATGTATCATAATACGTGAGTCAACTCAAACTTGATTCTTAAATACTTCTGAGCATATGCGTTATGATGAGAAATAACTAAGGGAAAAAAGACCTCCATGGATTGTGTCAAATTTGAAATAGCTTCCAAACACAACTCATACACTCGATAGAACAGTGGTAGAAAAGGAAATGCGAAGGATGAGACATACTGGATTATTTCAATAGTGTCGAAAATGATGTGAGAGCCGTTCTGGAAAACTGGGAGTTTTGCGCTTTGATTTATCCCGAAGAAGGAGGCGTCCATATTCTTGCCCGTTATAGGATTGACATGGTTTGATGTGTAATCAATGCCCTTCTCTTCCAAAGCTAGTCTGACCTTCTGGCTATCCAGGGAGTATGGATGGTGATATAGCTGCATGATTCGATTAACACCAGATCACACAATTTACTGGTCGGTTGAAAAGTCGAAAGCTTTCACTTCAGCTTTATCCTCCAACAATCGTTCAGCAACAGAGAGTTATGTCAAGGTCTGGGCTTGAACTGCATCAAGAGATCAGCTTAACATCATTCACTTTGTGTACTAAAAGAAACTCGAATGGATAAATACCACTCTCATAACCCATTAGAAAACTAAACAACACTCCAGCAATAATATTTTTATCAAGCAATCAAATAACAGGGTTTTTATGACTGTTACATTGGATAATTCTTATGTGAACCCTGTACTATGGGAATTGGATCCGATAAATTCATTCAAAGGAAGTGAACCGAGACTTGTGGAAAACACTTAATTGAGACATGTAGTTGCATGTATACAAGCAGAGAGGCATGTAATAAAGAGGAATATAAGTATTCATTTTCTGAAACCAAACTTTAAATTCAAGAATCAGGGATGTGCTCATTTGCACAAGCGCAGGCATCCGTAAATTTCTGAATAAATTGAAAATCATAAATAATCCATGTTCTTCAAGCAACCCAGATATGTATTGTTTACTGTTGATGATTCAAAAGAAGAAGCCATGGCTTGAGTTTCCCACGACAGGAATTACCATAGGAAACCTGTAGAAAAAAGAACGTTTTTGGCCGGATTGATATGCTAAAAACTGTAACTGTCCACTTCAACCTAACTTAGCACTTGCAGTTTTTCCAACTAAATTCGTCAGCCAGCAAACAACCCATATCAAGTATACCATGCAAAGTCCAAGGAATCGCAGTCTAGAGGTTTTACAGTGGGAAGACAATAAAAAACAAATTAGAAGAAAAAGGAAACTAAGAGCTCAAATAGCAATAAAGGATGAGTTAAGGCTTAAAGCCAAAAAAAAAGAGAAAAAACATAACAATCAAAATCAAGAAAACCAAGAAACTGAAAGAATGGACCTAACAAGAAAGAATTAATGACAAGTGAGAAAGAAAGAAGAAACGGTTGACTGAGACTGACTTACCAAGAAGAGAAGACTGTCAGAGTTATTGGGTTTTTTGAGATTTGCGTGTGTGGTGGTGTGGGCACATGTTGATGTAAGAAGAATCCGTCTCTCTCTCTCTCTCTCTCTCTCTCTCTCTCTCTCTCTCTCTGCTTTCTAATTTTGGTGGACTAGAAGAATAAAACTAGAACCAGGAAGAATTAGCTTAAAAGGCTAGAGGGGGAATAAGAAAAGAATATTAACAGCTGCCATTGAGAGATGATGGCTTGGTGCTTTCCAACTTCCATTCGGTAACCGCCCATAACAGGACCTCTTACACACTACTCGCTTGGGAGTTTGCAGAACCACCGGGCACGCGCTGGAGCGAGCGAGCGAGCCACGTACTATTTCTCTTTGAGTCTATATGTAAAAAAGCGATGCCATCCTTCATAATCCCATATACAAATATATACAAATAGAACATCCACCGAGTTTCTCACTGCTGGAATGAGTTCTTGATAAAAGATTTAATCTTGTGTTTATTATTGAATAAAAAATGTTTCTCGTAATAATCATTATTTATTTATGAAATATGAGTCTTTATATCTATCATTTCTCTGTTAATATTTAATATTAATAAATAATTTGTATGTGATAATCAGTCGGCACCTAGTAGATTTTACTAGATCGCTCACATCTGCTACATCGTGAGTCGAGCCAGATATTTCTCAACGTAAAAATAATATTTAAGTGATGCTAGTAATTTTTAAAAAGTAAGAAAAAATTAAAATTTTAGTCATTAACTTAAATAAATTCAATAAGTTTGATTACTTGAATAAAAAGATTAAAACAAAATAATGACAGTAAATAACTCGAACTAAACAGAAAAATTAATAATAATAAATTTAAAAAATAAATACTTGTCAATATTACATAAATATATGCTCTTAATATTCTTAAAAAGGTTTTTATAATCTTATTTGATAATAAAGTAAAAATTAAATGAGAATATAATAGCCCATTAAAAAAGCAAAATGAAAAATGTTTGAAGCTTAATTCTCATCAAATCAAATGTTTAAGGAAGAAATTAGAAGAAGAAAAAAGGTAAAAAAAAAACATGGAAAAAAACTCGACCCGAGTTAGCTTGCTAAATTCACAACTTGGTTGTGAGAGTGTGATAACCTCGTAGAACGCAAATTGAATAAAACTATGAAGCTCAATTATCAAACAACCTAATGTTGAAAAATGAAACTAGAAAAAATCAAATTTATAAAAAAAAAACAACAAAAAAACCCGAGCCAACTTGGGTTAACTCATCAAGCCAGCGACTCGAGATATGAGATCGAGATAACCCTCATATAAAGAAAACTAGAAAAAATCATGAAGCTCAATCCCTTACTAACTCAATGTTGAATGATAAAATTAAAAAAATAATCAATTTTTTTAAAAAGAACCTAAAAAACATAAGTCAACTTGAGTTAATTTTCAAAATTCGTGACCTAGATTATGGGGCTGAAACTAACCTCATAAAACAAAAACCCAGAAAAATCACAAAGTTAAGTTCTCAGTAAATCAAATGTTGATTGATAAGATTGAAGAAAAGAATCCAACCAAAGATCTAAAATAAAACAAATAACAATAAAAAAAACAATGATCAAATTTAACATAAAAATAAATTAAAACTAAATGTTGAGGGATGTGATAAAAAAAATTAATTAACAAAAGGATAAAAAAGAAGGAATGAGGATCAAATTTGATGTAAAAATTAAATGAAATTAAATGTTGAGGGATGAGATTGATAAAAAATAAAATAAAATAACAATCAAAATAATAGAAATCAAATTAGTCCTCGATGTTGGAAAAAAAAAAGACTTAATATTTCTTTAAGCTTCAAATTCAATTATTGATTTTTTAATTATTTTTAATTAATGAAATTAAGTTTTTTTTCATACTAAGAATTAACCGAGCAACGAAATGTTTCCTCGACACCTCGAGATATCTATAAGCATGCATGAAAAATAAATCACCGAAAACAATCGGAAATCAAATCAATTTTAAAGGACCAAATAAGTAGATAAAGAAACTAAAGGACCAAAGCATAAAAATTTCTAGGAGTAAAAAAAGAAACACAATTAAAAAAAAACATGCTTCTCCTCACAATCTGCAGAAGAAAAAAACAACGACGCACCTTAGTTTTTTATAATAAAATAATTGTTTTGACAACAAGTTTTAAAAGATATTGAAAGGTTTACCGGCATAAAATAAGAGAGAATTATTGTGAAGAATGACAAAACATGATTTTATATTTTAATCACTTTTTATTTATTTAAATAATAAGATAAAATTATTAAAAATTTTATTTTTTAAAAGGTTAGAAACACTTTGATTATTAAATTTTTATAAATTATATTTTACATACCCATGGTATTAAATTGGCTTAACATTTCATAATGAATCATTAATCTTATCAACCTGATGATTAATGAAAAATTAAAAACATTATATATTTGCTATTTTGATTTTTTTAATACCCATAATTCTTTTATAAATAAAATACTTATCATCTTCATATTTTTCTTGTAACAAAATACTCTAAAACAATTATATAAATAATAGTAAAAAATGAAACCAAATTCCATTCCAATGAGCTTAATAATTATAACAAAATAAAATTCTTGATTCTTTTATATGTAGTATTCTATTATATTTCAATAAATACTAAAAATTAAAGATATTCAATATAAACATAAAAAAATGCAAAAAAACTCTAAACTAAGTCATCCTCACTCATCTTTTATAAAGTAGTACGTATCCATAATCATATATGTTATGAAGCTCACAACCATAATTTTTTTTCTATCTAGACAACTAAATTATGAGTAAGAAAGTCATCATTTGTTTTGCTAATTAGTCTTGTTTTCACAAATTTCTTTTAAGAAAAAGCTTATTCTGTAATTATCATAAATATATAAAGAGTTAAAATTAGTCAAATTAATCTATTAATTAAATGATAGATATTTGTTTTTTAGAAGCTGTCATTGCTCTACACAACTAAAAAATAATAGTTAATTAATGAAAATTAGAGCTATATAGGTATTAAAATAGATTTTAGACCATTGAAAAGGTGATTTGGCTAAGCAAATTACTACAATTGAAAAGGTTAAAATAACTACATGTAGGTTTTTGTTTAAATTTTTCAAAATCTCAAGATAACCTCAAAGCATTAATCTTCCACACAACGTATTCTCGAGATCTGAATTATTAATATATAGAGATATTTTTTATTATTTTAAATGGCCATTGACTGAGCGCGCAAGATATGATTTATGAAGAGTTTATGATCAACGCATTCTCGCGTTAAAAAATTATCGAGATTCTAAGGGATTTTTTAATATAAATAATAGTCCATTAAGAAAAGAATAAACTTCCCTCTCGAGCAAAAGCCAGCGCCAGCGAGCATGCATGACGGGCGGAAGAAAAGGCGACAGAGACTTTCGATGACAAGTCATGGAACATATGGCCACCAACAGCACGTCACTGTGTGGCTTGCTAACGTGCTGTTTCCATGGGTTGTAGAAAGAGTTTCGTCTTTTTCTTTCTTTCTTTATTAATGCCATGACATGATGGTTTGACCATCTTCCTTCACCAGGCTTGGCTGTAGCCGTTTTCTCCCAATTGTCAAAAAATGTTAGGCGAGTTCGAACACAAATTCCAATAACCAGGCATGCCTTCGTTTCAAGGGGCGCTGTGTGATTGATCATCACCACAAATTCACCATACTAGTAGCTTCCTTTTTGTTTTTTTGTTTTATCATGAGAGAGGCTTAACTTAAAGATGTTTATGTAAAGCTTTGGAAGTGCAGCTCTCGTGCGAAGGTCCTTCATAAGAAAAAAAAATGTGGTAAGCATTCAATCGAGACATTGTTTGTAACACAAAACTATTTCATGGAAATTAGATTCTTTTTCATTGCTAGAACACAAAGAACAATATTTAATTGAAAATTATGTTGAGAGGTTGTTGTGAAAGAGATGGAACCAGTATGGGTGATAGAAAGGCTCGAGCCATTTACAATCATTATATCATCCAAGCCATTATAAGGAGTGTGTAGGGAGAGGTTGGTGAGATCATAGGTAACATGGTGAGATGCTCTAATATCCAGAATCCATGTTAAAGAGAGAGATGAATTGGTTTCATAGTGTAATTGTGGTTGCCAGGGTGAAATAAGATGATTTGGTGGAGGGGTGGAGTTGGTGTTGGTCGAGGAAATAAGAACTAGCTGGAATAAGGGATACCTTTTGGCAGTATGACTGAATTCTGCAAATTTGACGGTATCTCAAGTATAGACAAAAAGGATGATTGTTAGGAGAAAAATGTGGTCTACCAATTGGTGGTGTTGAATAGCGATTGACATTGTGGTTGAAGGGACGCTAGGAGTTGTTGTTTCTAGAGCCTAAGTGAGAATTTAAGTTGAATTAATGCAAAATATGAAGGGAAAAGATTGGATTTCAAGTTGGGCATGAATATGATCCTGAAACCCGACTTGAACCTATCTCAAAATTCAACGATGGCCTTATATTCGTCCACTTTCTAGTAGCAACCAATAAAAACAACATGAAAATAAAAGGGTTTTAGTCCATTTCCCATTTTCTTCTTTTATCTCCGATGAAAATTCTAGATTCATGAAAATAAAAAGGGGTAGTTTCTCTTATTCTTCTTCTCATACTAGCTAGAACAAAATTTCATGTTATTTAATGCGATTTTCTATGTTTTATTTTCTCTGTAAAACCATCATTCTATGTGGAAGTTGTTTCTCCTATTGGATCATGATAATGTTGGTTTCTTTACCATGCCCGTGATACTAACTCGTGTTGTGAATTCTTTAACAAAATATATAGTGCGTGACCATTTCACTGTAGCAGTAAATACACTATTGTGGATTGCTACAACAAAACAAAATGATTATTTTGTCTTTGAGTGGAAAGAATAGGAGTCTTAGTTGTGGGTGTGCTTTGCTTTTCCACTTGTTCATTAGTCATTAAAAGATTGTTTATGAGTATCTAAATCTTTTCTAATTTTTTATGCACAGTAAAAAAAACCATCGAAGTCACCAAAATTTAGAGTTGTTAATAGTGTTTTTTTTTAACTTTTCATAAATTTTTAAACAATAAAAATATTTTTTTATCTTTAGGATAAAAAAAAATATTGGGTTGTAAGATAAGGTTTTTTTTTTCCTTCTTCATGTACAATTAAAATACATGTTTGACCTTAGAGAAGATAAAAAAAAAAAAAAAAAGTTTTGGTTGGG
>Ga0307517_10009494_pt1 | contig 13782 bp, 8 predicted proteins | sample 23_EM_MG_FD_194515 | JGI IMG/M metagenome (GOLD analysis project Ga0307517, IMG submission 194515) | Populus trichocarpa ectomycorrhiza microbial communities from riparian zone in the Pacific Northwest, United States - 23_EM | ecosystem: Host-associated > Plants > Roots > Unclassified | place...
TTATGGGACGAGGATTATGAGATCCTGGAGATTTGTGTTTGTGCACTAAGCAGAACTGGTCAGTAGAAGTGTTCTTGCCTTGCTGCAAGATCTCAAATTCGTGCCTGAGTAGGTATTTCCTGACTCGGGAGCTATATACCTGGTAAAACAATAACAGAAAAGAACATTTGCAGCCCTAAATCAACATTTTCGAGGCTGACTTTAGGTAAAATGATAACAGACCAAGGATTCTGAAGTTCTGATTGCTCATTGGAGCGCATGACTGATTTGAATTAGATGGTTCTGTCTTGTTAGAGCCTCTAACCTACTTGTAATGATGTGGATGGTTTTGTTCTTAAATTTCTTTGAACTCTGACATTATGTATAAGCTTCTGTTCCTCATATATGATTAATCTTAATCTTTCCTTTTAATAAATAAATTGATAGTTCCAGCCTAGCATTGTCCTTGACCTTTTACTGATACACTTCTTCTTGAAGTAGTTTGGTATCAGTAACTCGTGCGCGCTAGACAAATACAATGCACAAAGACTCAACATTTCTACACCCTCCTTGATTCTAGTTACTGTTTACAAAAGATCGATTTTCCAGATTCAAATTTATATTGTCTTGATTGGCTTCATTTAACATCTTATCCTATCAAGGCTTTCTCTATTCTTGTTTTTCTTAACACTTCAAAAGAATCCATGATAGAGCTAACCACCACCCCACTGGCCACTAAATATTATTCAAAAGGGAAAATTTTACACTAACGGCTAAACTACAGTGTCACATACCATTTACTCTCGCCCCCCCGAGCCCCCCAAGCTACTAGTCTCTCGCTGGATAAACAGTAGCAATGGCAAGGATATCCAACGGCAAAATTCCCCTTCAGGGGTACAGAAAGACGCTAGACTTAGATATTTAAACATTTATATTCCATAATACTAAACTATCAAAAACTCATCAAGCAACTTGGTCATCTACTTCCAGCATGAATAGACCAAGGCGGCTATCTCCAAGTCGCAGAGCAAAAGCAGCTTTCTTGAATTCAGCCCAGGAGAAAGGCCTGTATAAGGCAGGCTTGATGGGTGTAACCATTTCTGGTGGAACAGCGATCCTTGCATTAAGTGGGGGTGCAGCAAAATAGGCCATTGACATTCTAGACTTGTATGAGTTGGTTAGGGCTTTGTGCCTCACACTTACAAATCTCCCATTTGTCATTGCCTACAAAATTTTGAGAGAGAAATTAGAATTAGATTTCCATGCTTGAATAAAAGGCAAATTGGACTGAGCAAAGGGTCATGTCAAAGTAAATGAGAACTAGCTAATGATTTTGACGATAACAAGCATTTAGTTCTTGAAATGAAAATTTCAAGAAAAAACCTTCCACAAGAAAACCGGTATTGTAAAGACCTTAGAAACATATCTGTCATTGTCAATTAAAAAAAAAATATCAATTTCATTTTCACAACAAAGAGACCCAAGAAAAACGATACTCCACAGAAAATGTCTTGGAAATGGTGAAGTCAGGGTACAGAATTATTTCCTCGGTAATCTCAAGTCAGCTTCTAAACACATCATAAAAGGACCAACCAACGGCCAGGTACTTTTCAGTTCCAATATTTCTGAATCTAGCTGGTGTTTATTTGTTGAAATTATATAAAAAAAATATTAGATTATTTTTTAAAAAAATCTTTTATTATTTTAATGCATTAATATTAATAAAAAATATTTTAATTATTTTCAACAAAAACTATTCTTTTAAAAATACTAAAAAGCAAGGGATACCGTACTCTAAACGGGCACTTAGTGATTCAATTACTCATTCCCAACTGATGTTGATTTGGGCCCCATTGGCATCAAGAAACCAAATCCGAAGCCTCCTGGTTACTGGCTAGCTAGCTAGCTCAGCTATAGTAGCAGTAGCTTCCATCAAATCCAGATCAACTACAAGATAAGAGAGAGAAGGAGAAGGAGAAAAACAGTAGACCAACCTGTAACAAGTCACCCACATTAACACAGAAGGCAGTGGGGTCAGGTGTTACTGGAACCCAGGCACCATCATTCAGGGAAATCTGAAGGCCACCCACGTCGTTGGATCTTAAGATGGTCAAGATCTGAGGGTCAGAATGCTCTCCAAATCCTACCTTGTTGTGGTTACAAGGTGATGAGGAGTCCTTATCCTTGCAGAGTATAGGCATGGCAGGGTAGTGATTTAACCTGATGATTGAGTCACTGTCATCATCTCTGATTAGTCGACTGAACACTGATCTATCTGGGACCCACAATCCCTCTGCCATCAGATCTAATAACTCACATGCCAGCTCCCTAACTGCTTCTATGTAGCCGCTCATTGCAGAGCTGTATCACAGAAATAGAAGAGAGAGAGATCACAAAAATCACGCCTTATCGACGTCGGTGAATATAACAACAGGCTAGGAGGGATTAAAAATAAAAAAGAAAAAAGACGAAGCCACCAGTCACCCGTCTAGAAAAGTACACTAGACCTGCTTCCCCTTTGCTTTTCCCAGTTTCTCTAATATTCATAAATTCCAGTATTGCATTATTTGGCGAAAAGAAGTCACCGAAGCCCTTCCCCCAGATTTCACAATCTCCCTGACTTGTGCATTTTGATTCTCCATATTTTTTTCATGCAAATAAGTACCTTATCTTCATTTTCTTTTCAAATGTTTTGGATTGTGATCTAGAAAAAGAAACACTTAATCATGTGTGTTGCCACTAGGTAAATTTTACATGTGCATGCTGACGACATTCAAGATAGATGAACATAGACGTTGGAGGCAATATTTGTTTGTTCTTTTTAGTAAAAAGAAACTTTTGATTGGTTTATATATATAAAAAAAAAACTAAATGATTTTTAAACCAACCACCATCACTTTCTTCTTTACCTCTTTTTTTTTAGATTACCGGCCATTCAACTTAAGAAGACATTAACAAGTGAATCCACCTTAGTATCTGAATACATAAAACTTCTCTTGTTTGGAAGGAAAAAAAAAAGTCTTCCAAACAGTAATGGAGAATGTTTCGACTCTCAAGTGAAAGAAGTTCTGACATGTTTCCCACCTTCCAGGAGGAAATATAATTCCATATTCCCGTGTGATTTGGTGTTTTAAATTGAATTTCATAAAAATCACGAGTGTTGGTCCCTTTTTAAAAAAATTTCAAGAAAGATGGAATTGAAATCGATCGCTCTTCTTACATGCATGATCTTGTTAATGATAAATTACAATAACTCTTTATAATATTATATTGGAATTGCAGGTAAAGTTCAAAACTTTAAAGATTTTACGAAACCTGCCTCTTACATTTTTGTAAGAAAAATTGTAAACACTACAGATTTTATATCTAAAATTTCGTTATTATTTTAAGATAAATGGAGTGTTTTGTAATATTCTTAATTTTTTGTATGATTTATACAATGATCTTGATTATACTTAGTGTTGCTGTAACTTACTAATTTCATAAATTTGCTTAATTACTGAAAATTAGACGTGAATTATTACTGAGCGATGATTGCTAATAGTCACGCTAGCTTGTACATAATTTCATAGCTAGCGTTCTCCTTATGGAAACCTAGTTCTCTTCATTTTCATGTTCCTTTCATACCACACATTACCAAGGATGATTAAAGAAATTCCTATGATAACATGTACGAGTATTCTGCTCACATAAAATATTAAAAAAAAAGCAACTTGTTTCACCCTGAAATTCATTAAGGAAGATTCTACCAGCAAATCAGAGAAGATTTTTGCATTTTTAGGAATGTCAGGTGCACTTGAATACAAGAGGTTTAAAAGATACAGTTCATTCCAAGAAAGTTCCCAGCCAGCACTATGTTTACATATATATAGAAGTGCTCGGGACATTGAATTAGCAACTTGCATGGTAGCTTCATTTTCAAAATTCGAAAATAAATCTAATTTGGATTTAAAAAAAATGCTAGTACTTTGCTGGTAATAGTAGTGGGCTTCTCAGTTTATAGGCTTTGCATCATTTTGTTGTTAACTTTGTTCACCAATCTTTTACCAATAGCTTCGCTGAAACATGTTTTACCTCGGGTTCTCAAGGCAGCACTCAAAAAAAAAAAAAAAAACCTCTCTTGCACTTTCATCAAGAGGTTGGTGACTCTCGAGCAAATACATGCATGAAAGTAACTAACATTGCAAACGTAATTTCAAGAAAGAAAAAAGGAGAAAATAAACTCTAGATAAATAAATGGGGATAGTGTTAAATTTTCAAATACAATAAATGAAAAGCTCAAAGCAATATAAAGGATGTAAGCACTTGCCTGAATTCTGTAGGGTCATTGGAGATGGTTTTGGATCTTTCAGCAATGGAGAGAGGATTGGTATTACAAAGTAGATATTCAACCTCTCCTGTATCACCATTAAAGCCAATGTTTTTGCAGCCATAACCAAAGGAATTATCAAGCCCAGCCTTTTGCTTTTCATCGAATGTTTTGGCAAAGAAGTTGAAACTTTCGTTTTCCATTTTGGCAATGATGTCATGAGGAACGCCATGGTTTTTTACCTTGAAAAAACCATATTCTTCACAGGCTTTGACAATGAGACTGGACACCATTGATCTCTCGCCTGAGAGATCTATTACAGGAAGCTCAATGGCCAGGAGTTTTTCCCCGTGAATTTGAGTTGGGGATGCCACTACCATGTCTATAATTATATATCTTCGGAGACACAAGATAAAGGAAACTAAAACAAGGAAGAGGAGCACTTGGAAGATATAGAAGAGAAGAGGTGACAGAGGAATATTTTGAGAGATGGAGAGACTGGAAAGAAGGAGGTGAGAAACGGTGAGGTGCCTGCTCATGCTTGCTAAGTTGCTATAGATATATAGGAGAGAGAGAATCATAGAAGGAGGATGGGGAATTAATAAAATCATTTATTTTTTTGTTATTTTATTAATAATTTGTTTCTTTAATTTTCTCGGGATTCAAGAATCTAAGACTTTTTGGGTGGGTGAAGTACAACTAGCAAAATCCTGTTTAATGTAAGAAAGGTTGACTTCCTTCATTGATTTCTTGACTCTTTTTTTATGTTTCTTGGATGAACTTTTCAAAACTCTTTTTATTGACTGGATTTATCTTTAATTTTGTATCACCTTTTTATTTATTATTATTGGACATCAGATACTCTTTTGTTTTAAATACACCCGGCCACCTCCCCTTCTCCCTCGTTTGTCATTCCAATGCTTTAATGAAATTATTTTTTAAAACTTACTTAGCTTAGTATCAGGGGGTAGAGAGATATTTTTCATCAAATTAGTCACTAAAGAAAATAAAGGGATTAGAGGGATTTTTTACCTTTCTTGTAGTGTAATTATTAACTTACTTAAATACCCCTAAAAAAACAATATTTTTTTAGCTTAGGATGTAATGGTACTATTTTCATGGAGGTCCGATGTAATTGAGTATTCTAATATATATATAAAATATTATTTAAATTAATAAGTGATTATCACGTGCCTAGTACATGCCTGAGCCGCGGTGAGTGCAATGCCAAAATAGATATGAATAACGGTAGCATTCGATAGATATCACTGCCTACGTCACAGGGTAAGACTCGTGGGGTTAGAAGGCCATCAGTTAAGCTCATGTGACATGTTTTTTCCTCCTCTTTCCTTAATCTCTCCCATCCTCAAAAAACATGCCGGCCTTTGCAATAGAAAAAATAAGTATGATTATTTGTTCATTGAGTTAAATGTTCTTATTCTTTTAATTGTAAAGTATTTAAATTTTGAGTTAATTTTATTTTTTAATTTTATTTATTAATATTTAATTTTTTATATCAAGTTTGATTTTTATTCTTTTAATTACAATATATGTTGTCTTTAACCAATTGTTGACTTAGTTTTTCCTTTTCAATTCAATCCATTAACTTTTAATTTTTATATCAAATCCGGTATGAAGTCTTTTGATTGTTATTTCTAATTTTTTTTATATTAAACCTGGTTTTTGTTCTTTTTAAATATACATTTCTTTTTCAAGTCTATCCTAATTATTTTGATTGGTTAGGAATTTTACATTGTTATTTTTTTAGATTTGCCTTTTATATTATGATCTAGTCTTGTGATTTGTTTCACAAGTTCTGAATATTGAATCGGGTTGGTTTTAGTTATTTTTTATTTTATTTATTTTATTCATCATCACTACTAGATTCATTAAAAGTTAATATTATTTATTTATTTCATTTCTTTTATAAAATTAATTAATTTGGTATCAAGTCTCGAGACATAAATTCATCAAATTTACTAAGTTTAACTTATTTTTTAATTTTTTAATGATTTTTTTATTTTGAATCAATGATTAGGATCTTGATTTTTAAAAAAAATATTTGTATTTTCTTGATATTTTTTTATTTTAAAAAATAATTGACCTGTGATGTAGTTTGAGCCACCTGTTCAGTATATTCTAGCCAGGCTCACGTTACAACAGTGTCGACATCAGGTTTTGCAGCAGGTTGGGTACTCCTGCTCAGTTTCTAGGCAAGAATTATATTCCATGTACGCTTGTTATTATTTTTCAAGATATTTTTATTTTAAAATATGCTAGAATAATATATTTATTTATTTTTTAAAATCCATTCCAGACATATCTTATTAAAATAATTTAAAAATTAATTTTTTAAAAAATCAAACTCTTATAAAAATACTTTATAACCACAGAAATAAACGGGAATAAAGCTTCGCTGGACTACTCTCTCATAGCTTTGCTGGACCACTCTCTCATCTTAGTTAAAATTTAGTTTAGGTACGTTGTTACCAGATTGACGGTGAATACATTTTGTTTACTATCAAGGGAAACGTTTTAACCTTCTTGACTTAGGAGATGTTTGGATTTTCGTGCAAGGTCTTTTTAAAATAAAATTTTTAATTTTTAATTTTTATATCAGTATATCAAAATTATAAAAAAATATTAATTTATTATTTTTTTAAATAAAAAACACATAACCTTTGTTTTGGAGTACGGCTCAAACAAAAATTGACTAAATTTAAAAAAATATATTTAAAATTATTTTTTTAATGTTTTTATATTGTTTTAATGTGCTAATATTAAAAATAATTATTTAAAAAATATATTATTGTAACATATTTTTAAACCAACGAATAACCTTTTAAAAACAAAAATAAAAATTGTGTCAACCAACATCTTAGCTAGCTTACATCTGAATTTTACCATTCATAGCATCCTGAACTCCTAGATACAACGATTTTCAATTTTATTTTAATTAAAGTATTATTATCATTTATCCAGCACCGAGAGACGAAGCCATGATATTTTTCGAGGGAAACCAAGATTAGAAAAGCCTGAAATTTTAGATTATTTAAAGGAAAGTCAGGCAAAAAAATAAAACTGTAGCCCGGTTCCTTCTAGCCTCCCAAAAGTCCACCCCTGACAACACCTCGAAACGTTTGGAGAACAATCCTTAATTGAACGTAATTACCAAAAAATGGTGATAAAGAGATATATAATGTAGAAATCTCTTTGTAAAATGACATGAATTAGAGTCGTTTAGTTGTTGAAATTCAAAACAAAGATTCATTTTAATATTTATAAACTTGTTTTCATGAACGAAGAACGTGCCATTATCACAAGTTCCAAATCAATCATACTACAAGGACATGCAACCAGTAATTAATCTCTTAGAAAATACTACGTCAATCCATTAAACTGTTCTAGTTTACACGAATAAAAGTGTAATTTTTTTATAACTCCACCATGGTTGCTGGATACGGAACAACACTCTCCACTGTTTCTCTACTCTTTCAGCTTCCAGAAAAATTGCAAGAACAGCAATAATTGGAGGTTTTGAAACCCTTTTCCACGAGCAACTGGGATGGCCCTTTCTTATTGGTAAAACGATACCCTACACAAGCCTCCCAAGCATCACCGTCGTCATTTCATTCTTACTGTTTTAAAGGATAAAAATTGAATGCACAGCTGATTGATATACTTTTTTAATCAGTGGGAAAAAGTCATCTTAACAATCTATTTATATTTTAATATATTTAACATTGATATTTGTATTGATCTGAGCCTCTTCTTAAAGCTGCAATGTAGAAAAGAAAAGCTAGAAAGAATTAATTTTATTTAATTTTTAGCTCTTCTTTTATCTTGACAGTTGGAGATGCCCTAACCTGACTGGTTTGCTGTGAAACAATAGGGTAAGGGCCGAAAAGACATGACACAATTATTGATGACTAACACGCTTCCTAAAGTGGCTATCAAATAATGGAGTTAGACGAATTAAAGAATGACTAGTAGCATCTAATTATCCCCTCCTACAAATAGATATGCTTTCAGAGATTAAAAATGATTTGTTGTCCCTTCGAAGAAATAGCTTCCGCTTATTCACACAGCACTTCCTTCATGTCGAAGGAAAAGTTCTGTTTTTTTTTTCCCTGCTCGGTCAGTGGTACAGTTTATGTTCCTGAGTGTTTTTTTTAAAAAATTTATTTTATTTTTTAATATTTAAAATAAATTTTGAAACAATAATTAGACACATGCATGGAAATCAAAATGTACGGCAAATAAAAAAAAATACTCTTGAGTTTCCTGATTTGCAACTCTTAAATTTTTGGACAGAGGACATATTTACCTTTCAATTACCACTGGGTTCTCAAATGGGATCCATTATTTATTGAATGTTACCCAATTAATACTTTCCTTAAAGAGTTTTACTTTATAAATATAAACAATGAAGACCTCATTGTCCTTAACAATGTCGTTTGATCAGAGATTTTAATGACGAGTTTAATTACGTAATGTTTGATATATAGATGATGAATCCAATTAAAAATTGTTTTTGTTTGGGAACCCGGTTTGTAATACTTGATAACTGGGGGTCAGAGATATCCTTTGCCCTAAATTTTAATTTTATGCGCGTTTAGACTCTCTCTGTCTTTGATATGTTAATCAACATAGAATCCAAAGTCCAGCCTACCAGACATACAGGGTGGACAAAGAGGCGGGCAAATTAATTTACTGTGGCAGACGAGAGAATAATTGGATGATGGTAGCTGCATTTATAGACTGATTATGCACCATACATTAATGACAAACCTTAATTGATTGAGTATTAATAAATTATCCGTTGCTTCTAATTAGAAGGGAAATAGGGAAACTTAATCCCCCGTGATTGAGCAATTAGCCTTTCTTTCGAAGTTAAAGACAATGCCCCTGTTCATCTGAATTAATAAAGTTAGGCTATGTTTCAATTTCCTCGCAAGGGACGCTACAAAATGAAAAATAATGGTAGGAAGTCAAACAGCCTACACTAACATGGTATCTAACAACCCACCATTTCAAAATAAATATTGTAACATTGATATCTTGACATGAATGATAGCGTCTGACAGAAGATCACGGCTACTTGGGAGCACAAAAAAAAAGAAAAAAAAAAGTGTCGATTGCTGTAACATCAACCCTGTGAACAACCCTGTGAACTGGCTCTCTGGGTCCATTGGCCATGCCCTCGAACGCAAATGTCATTTTCCTTGAGGAAAAAAAATTCATAGGTAGTTGATGGATTTCATTTATTTCTTTATCTCCTCGTTTATTGTATTGTATGCTTGTGATGATGTAAACAAGGGTTTATTATGTCAATTTATTTAGTAGTATATCTCGAAATATCTATTAATTTCTCATCCAATGACTCAGAATATCTACTTTTCTTTCAACATACACACTTGTTATTTTCACTGAAGTGAACAATAACGCTAGATATAGGAGTTCTATTAAATATTTTATTGTTTATATTATAAATTTTCGCTTGTTATTACATCCTATTTATTTATCTATTCGATGATATGAATGATTTGTAAAATTGTTAGCACCACCAATAATTTCTCCAGTGAAATTTAGACACGCTTTCAGAACAAAACACAAGATCTGTTAGTCTCCAAATCTACCATTCTCTCTTCACATACCATGAAAAAATAAAAAACTAAACCTGTTCTCACAAAGACATGCATTGAATCGTTTGTGTAGAAGCTAGAGTGTACATACTAAGGAGAGCTAGCTGCTGATGGGCAGACCAGAAAGGATGGGCCACTGGACCAGAGCAGGGCACTTTGATCAAGCATCGCAGGCACTGACTATCACCGACCTCGTTGTAGTTACAAGCTTTTTTAAGAAATAAAATATACTAGCAGATTTTCTTACGTGGCTGTGCTTTTTTTTTAAAAAAAGTTCATGATCCATGAAAAAATTAAATGTTTTTTTTGTTTCATATATATATTCAATAGTCGGAAGATTCTAGTTAAAGACCCCCTTCTGTTACTCCTAAATGAGAGCAGTGATTTTAGCTCAGTGGCTTTTGGGACCATGCATTAGCCACCCAAGTTGTTTACATGCAAGAAAAAAAGGGAACTCCCAATGTCTGGCCACTTGGGGAGGAGTAGTGATTTAATAGCCAAAAAAGGTAATCTACACTCACGCCATCACCAAACGGCAGCCTACTCTCTTCAATTAAAGGATCTTTGAAAAGTCAAGAATGATGGCATCCGTTAAAAAAGAAGAGAAAATAAGCTCTTAATCAATGCATCTTCTATTTCTATTTTACGTGTACGTCAAGCGCTACTGGCCAGAGAAAATAATATTCGACGTGCGTGTTTGATCACACACACATATACGTCGAGAAAATAGAAAAAAGCAAATCGAGAATTTATTATGATAAATGGAATATATTATTGGAATATATTATGATCATGTTAAATGTAAATCGAGAAAAAAGTGACAAAAATGTATCAAATATTAGTTCATCCAATTTTGAGGCTCTCGAAGCATTGAATTTATTATGATGCATGGATTGGATTAGATTTCTGTTTGCATCCTCATAGTATTCCAATTAAGTCCTTGTCAATAAGAGCATGGAAATAAATGGTTACAAGTTGGGCATGTTCTTGGTGTTTACTATACTGTTTTAGTCAAAATTAATCCAACGATAATTAAATTTGTTGGTAAAAAGGTGGTGGTGACGATAACAAGAGTGGAAGGGACAATAGCTAATAATTAATTATGATATATAATATTAAGATTTATTTGGTTTATTTTTTAATCTCTAGATATTGCTTCCATGATATTTAAAACATAGCAACGTCTATTATTGTAAACATCCTTGCATGGGACGAGAGATTCTTGTGTGAATAACAAAAAGTCAAAGTCCTGTATAATTGGGTGTTAGCAAGCATGGGTTTTCAAGTCGTCTTCAAATTTAATACATGGAAAGCGATAGGAATGGACGAAATACATATATTTGGTGTCTCTGTGTGGCGATTGATGTCACGAGAAGAATTCCCATTTTTTTTTTTTTTATCATATGCCCGAGCAGATAGTCAATACAATAAAATAATGGGCCAGCGAACCAGGTTGCCGAATCCTGGACGTCGTCAATCATCATCCACACTGTCATCTGCCAAGATATTTTGTGCATAATTCAGGTAATTAAGCAGTCTATCGCAGGAACAATGACAGTTTATCTGAAATGTTTTAGTTAACAAATTAAACTACGACTATATAACTGATGCAGTCGAGCTGGTGTCCTTTTCCTTGGGGATTATGTTCAATTAAGAAGACAAATCTATGCACAAAGCTTGTTTGTTTTTTGTACAAGGCAATACAGGACATGTGCCAGTGTTAATATGTAAATTAAACTCTATTTCCATTCAAGAAATAGACCAGAAGATTAATATAATTTATAATAAAAAAAAAATAGATTAACATCGTTTTAATTTCCATTGTAATCTATTTATACATCACATTAAACTTTAAATATTACAAAACGACCAGCTTCTTAAATCATCCCTATTAACTTGTATAGTATTTTATTGACACATTATTCTTACTATTAAGAAAACTAAAACAGGTAGAAGTTAATAATTAAGATTTTAAAAATATCAAATCACAGTTTATTAAATTATTAAATTAGATCCTTTAGTCAATATATAATCAGAATAAAGTCCTCGTTCGAATGTATATATTTAATATTTATCATGATTATATTAAACAGTACAGCTCTGAAATAAAATAATTTATAAAAACCATAATGATAATACAATCATGTTAAAATTTAGTGAAGTATTGAATAAATTTTTACCCACACTTGTAACTTATGTATTTGAATTATTCATAGATAGTTTTATTAAAATTATATTCTCATATAGTTCTTTTTTCATTTGTTTAGAATTAATTTAAATATTCTAATAAATTTCTTATTGATACACATGCATAAAACAAGGAGCAAGCTTAAACAGAATTGCTACGATATTGACTGGTGCAGTTACATTATTTGTTTTGGGCTGCTAGACCAGCAAAATCTAATATCTTTTTACACTCATCGGGCCCAATTCTTAGTGGGTTTCCACGTGAAATCTCATATTTCAGGGTCCATTTTCCATCATTTGTTCAAATCTCGTCATGGGCTTTTGATGATTCTGAAACTTTAAAAGGTTTATGTAGGCCTCAATTTGGGCCTGCCTCTGGGGAGGGCGTTTAAATTATTGTTTGGGCCCTAAAGATGTAGGCCTATTTTAGACGAGGAGGAATTCTTTCACATCATAATCTTGTATTCGAATCCAAAACGAGATTGCAAGGACAAATTTTCTTGCAAATACACAAATTTATATATTGAAGGCTTGCCTAAAAATTAACTAAAAAAAGACTCAGTGCCATAATGCGTGAAAACTAGTTCCAGGATTGTATTGACTGCTTAAACAGTAGCAGCAGGCATGGCAATAAATGGTTGTTTGGTGATTTGGTGCAAGGTGGATTGATTTTGTAGACATGGGAGTTGTTTGTGACGAACGGCCCTTGGACCCCCTCCCCCCTTTTTCATGAACTTTTTTTCTGTTTTTAGGAAGCATAAGACTTATATTAGTGTCTCTATTTTTATTATTTGTATCATTTATAATAAAAATAAATTATTTAACATGAAAAATCATAAAAATTACAATGCTAATATATTATATTAAAAGTTAATCAAGCTCTAAACAAAATTTATACCCACATCATACACCTTATGCATGTGTATTTATGTTACATTTAAAGATAAAAAATCTTTAATTAAAACTTTGGAGACTTGGGACCGAGGGCAAATTTGTGATTGACAATAACATTTTTTTGTTATTATCAGTTGGGGTTGTGAACAATTTGATAGTTTAACTTGTATAAAATATTAAAAAAAATGATTAATATGTGTTGTGTATGCGTCAGCTGCTCTAATATATTTGGACGACACATGTGGCTGATTATAATGATGAGAAATGAGGTTTAAGGATGACATTTTATTCTTCTTGACCTCCCAACTATTCTTTAGTTAATGGTTAGAAAAAAGTCCTTGTTCGCGTTTATATATTTAATATTTATCATGATCATATTAAAAAGTACAACTCTGAAATAAAATAATTTATAAAAATTATCGCACCCGATATTGCGGCGACCTTAAAAAATTCAATAAAAAGAACAAAATTTTGACATCTTGTTCTTTAATGGGGAATTATCTTTTTGAAGGAGTCGTCACCTAGTATTATGGTCACTAAAAAACCTAACCAGTCAACAGAGATTTTATAGTACAAAACTGGTTACCTAAAAGGGAAGATATTATCACCCTTAAAACGTCTTGTAGTGGCATGCTACATCACTGATTTTGTCTTAAATTATTAAAAGTTTGTTGATTTATGTTATGATGGTCTGCTTATAATATTCATAACTCTAGTGTCGGAGAATATTAAACTACGAATACTTTTAACTCTGGCGTCGGTAAGTAT
>Ga0307517_10009495_pt1 | contig 13779 bp, 5 predicted proteins | sample 23_EM_MG_FD_194515 | JGI IMG/M metagenome (GOLD analysis project Ga0307517, IMG submission 194515) | Populus trichocarpa ectomycorrhiza microbial communities from riparian zone in the Pacific Northwest, United States - 23_EM | ecosystem: Host-associated > Plants > Roots > Unclassified | place...
AGCTAGGTTGCTTCTGGATTTTTTTTTATATATAAAAATATCAAAAAAAATTTAAATCTAAAAACTTGTATATGTATATAAAGAAAAACTCAATAGCTTTGAGCTTCGCGTTGCAGCCACATCCAAGGCTCTTGGGCTTGGAGTTGCAGCCAGACTAAAGAGCGTTGAGTGTGGTTGAAACGTCAGGCCCAAGAACCTTGGGTTTGGCTGCAACAACAAACCCAAGAGCGTTGGGTCTTGCTGCAATGTCAGACCCAATAGTAATATTTCTAATATTATTAAACTTGTCTGACACAAGTTCTTATAGTTTTTAATCATTTCAAATCAAATTTATGATTTTTCTTCAAAATTTATTAATGATAATAATAGTACTTTTGAATTTTACCTTTAAATTACATCTATGGTTGTTTTTCAATATTAATATTTTTAAAAAAATTTATTAATTATTATATTAATAATAATATTTATAATACAAATAATAATATTAAACTTGCCTAACCCAAGTTTAAGTGAGTCTGGTTGCAACATCAGGTCCAAGAGTTTTGGGCCCTTCTTAAATGCCAGACTCAAGAGCCTTGAGTCTAGACATCGGACCCCAGAGTCTTGGGCTAGGAGGGGCTGCAAGACTAAAGTGACTTGGGTCTGCGCCCTTGCCACACCCAAGCAACTTGGGTCAGACGCCCTTCCAAGCCCCAAATTTCTTCAGTCTGGAAGGAGAAGTCAGACCCAAGTTAATAACAACATCAACAACAATAATAATTAATTTTACCCTTCAAATCAAATCTATTTTTTTTATAGTAATAATATTTATTTCAAATTTAATAACATTAATGAATTTAATAATATTATTAATATTATTAATAATATTTAACTTGTTTGGCCCAAGTTCTTATAGTTTTTAATATTTTCAAATAAAATTTATAGTTTTTAATCGATACTAATAATATGTTTATTCAAATTTATTAATGATAATAATAATAATTTTTAATTTTACTTTTCAAATCAAATTTATGATAAATTTTCAAAATTAATAATTTTTTTCAAATTTATTAATTATTATATTAATAATATTAATTATAATATAAATAATCATATTTATAATACAGATAATATTATTTTTAATAATAACAATAATATTAAACTTGCATGACTCAAATTTAAGTGGGCCTGACTGCAACACCAGGCCCATAAGTATTAAGCCCCTCTTAAACGCCAAATCCAAGAGTTTTGGGTTTGGCTGCAACGCCGAACCCATTAGCCTCGGGTTCGGATGTTTGACCCAAGTGTCTGGGCCTTGACGCCATACCCAAGAGCCTTGGGTTAGGACGCTGGCCCAAGAGTTGTGGGTTCGTACGCCGGAATTAAGAGCCTTGGGTCCTGACGCCGGACCTAAGAAATATGGGTCCGGATGCTGGACCCTGAGTCTTGGGCCAGACGGCTCTGTAAGACCTAAAAGACTTGGGTTTACACCCTTGCCACACCTAAGCAACTTGGGTCAGACACCCCTTTCCTACCCCAAGTTTCTTTGGTGGTCTAGAAGAGGATGTCAAACCCAAGTTAATAATAATAATAATAATAATAATAATAATAATAACAATAACAATAACAATAACAATAATAATTGATTTTACCCTTCAAATCAAATCTATGTTTTTTCCGATAGTAATAATATTTATTTCAAATTTAATAATATTAATGAATTTAATAATATTTATAATATTAATAATAATATTAAACTTGTCCGGCCCAAGTTTTTATAGTTTTTAATCTCTTCAAACAAAATTTATGGTTTTTCTTCGACAGTAATAATATATATTTTTTAAAATTTATTAATGATGATGATGATAATAATAATAATAATAATAATAATAATAATTGTTATTATTATTTGTTTTCATATTTTTTATTCTTCTATGCGGGGGTCTATTGACCCCATGCGCAGGTTAACAAACCCAGGCACGCGGGTCTGCAACCCCTCGTGGGTCTGCAGACCCTAGGCGTGCGGGTTTGCTACCCATTCACGTGTGTCTGCAGACCCCGGTGCGCAGGTTTGCAGACCCAGGCGAGTGTGCATGCAAATCTGCGCGAGCAGGTCTGGCCCTAGCGCCTAGGGCATGACAGCCCAAACACCATGTGTCCGGTAGTTATGCTATGCCTCAGTGCCTGAGGCCCGCAATCTTACCATGCCTCAACAAAATCCGAACTGACCATTTTGTCCCCAACCATGCTTTCAATGCCAAATGCATCCGATGAAGAAGACAACCCCACCCCCCAGTGCATGCTTTGTAAGTTTATATGAGGACAACTATGCCATTACACAACTCCAATCTACAGTAATTTGTGTCTTGGTAAATAGTGGCAGGGGCACTAAGCCCTTCCTTGGGCATGCAACCCCACCAAAATTGGAATTGACTATTTTCTCCCCAACCATCCCTTCAATGCCAAATGCATACTAATGAAAAGACAACCCCATCCCCCTACAGTCTTTGCAACTCTCTATGGCAAGGACAACTTTGCCATTACACTGCTCCAATCCATAGTAATTTATGTTTAGGTAAACAGTAATAGGGGTACTAAACCATTTTAGTATATTGTATAATATTGGATCTAGGGTGAATTTTTTATACAGTGAATTTTGGTTTAGTTTTTGAACTTATAAAACCAATACTCTTCTTCCCCGACTACTTGTGGGGTATTTTTTAGATTAAAAGAAAAAAGAAGAAGAAAAGAGCATGTGAATGTGATGTATCCATGATACAAGTGTACTGTAACAGTGTTAAACATGCACGAGGTGCACACTTCGGCAGGCTGTCCAAAACAGGGCCTAAGGGTGCTGGCAGCCATGCCAACAGTGGGAGAAATCGGTAGCGCAGATTTATACGGCTGTAGGTTCGTCAAAGAAAAATCGGCAACGCAGATTGTTGACGAACATGGGCTTGACAATGGAATGTCCAAGCCAGGCAGGAAAACTCGTCAGGGGCATAGGCTGACGAGAACAGGGGCTGTCGAGGAATTCGGCAGCGAAGACATTGGCAGCCTGCACGCAGATGCGAATTCGACAACGCGCAACGGCTTGTGCAAGTTGTTGGTTCAACTTGGCACGATCTGAAACTTGGACAAAGGACTGTCCAAGGCATGTGAGTGACTCAACAGATGACGCAGCAAGAGCTGGCAGTTGGGGTTGCTAGGTGGACATGCAGAATGTGGGTTAGTGGCAGTTATGGATATCCAAGATCATAGGATCATGAGGGCTGAAAACATGGGGGCTGACCAGGGGTTGCTCTCAACCCACTAAGATCATGGGAGATCATGAGGGAAAACTTCCCACTACTTGGTAGATAATGGGGCTACTATGTTCATGGGTGAACATGGGTAAGATAGTGTCCCACTACTTCCTTAAAAGTAGGAATGGGGGGTGTGCCTTGTAAATGCTTGTCTATAAATACTTGTAGTTTTTGGTTGAGGGGGCGGCATGTATGGGAATGCAGCAGCATGCGTGGGGAATGTTCAGCATGTAGGGGCATGCAAGAACATGTAGAGCACTAGTTAGAGGTAGCTTGGTGTAGCATGCAATCTTTGTGCATAGCACACATACGGATTTGTGTATAGTTCCCTTTGTTTACGAGATCAATAAAGGTTGGGAAAGAGTTCCTATAAAGCTTGTTGTGCACTTTAATTCTTATTCTTACTTGTGTATTCCGCTTGCTTAGTTACTAGGCAAACACGAGTAGGATTGGCGAGGGAAGACTGAGTCTGGCGAGGGAAGACTGAGTCTAGTGAGGGACTAGGTTGTCGCACGGGTTTATTCGTGTAAGCGAAAAATTACCCCGTGACATGTACCATGATAGGTCCCACTCGACTCCACATGGCCACCATGTGACCTTATAAGTCTACCTAGGAGAGTTCAGGCATGATATTGAACATCCTAAGTCAATTTTACCTCATTTCACTAACTACACACACACGTGTGTGTGTAAACATTAATACACCAACCCTTAAAGCTATTATTTCCTAGTGATGATTTACAATTTTAGAGGGCCTGAAGACTGATTTTATATCCATGAATCTATGCAAGTTGACAAGAATCATAACTATATAAACAATCATAATTCCTAAGATAAAGGATTCTGAATTTAATCTTTTTCAATCTTCTTCTTTATTCTTAGCACGTTCAAGCTCTGTGACACACACCACATTAACTTTTTAGGCTTTTCTCACCATTAATTTTCTATCTTAAACATGGGAGGATCTCCAACCTCTTTAAGAGACTTGTTTTGCAGGAGCTTCAGCCCACCATTCCTTATTTTAGTTGTGAAAAAAAACCCACATCTTTGTAGAGGTTTCTTGATTTTATTAGAATGAATTGAAGTTTTATTCAATATCAAACTTTAATGACTATAATATAGGTGTTTGAAGCTATAAGACAATTAACATTCAAATTCATAAAAAAATACGAGGATGTGAAAGTAAGTTACCTTAAATATTATAAGCTCAGATTATGTTATATGTTCAAAGTTATGTTAATTTGAATGTAGTAAAATGTTAATAACAAAAACATAGAAATAGTAAAAAATTTAAGTTTTAATTTTTTTTTCAAGGGGAACTGTTTGGTATCATTTTGTTTTATGTTTTTCTTTTAAAAAAACATTTAAGAACTTTTTCGGTTGACCTTTTTTCTTGAAAGAAAAATGAACTTTCTAATCATATACTTTAGGTTATTAGCATAATGCTCATTTTGGCAGTAAATCTCTATCTCTTACTCAGGCTTAGTTCAACCCTTAAACATTTCAATCCCAAGATCAATCAGACCCCTATATTTTTAAGACCCAATTCTAGCTCTATGCTTTATTAGGTTTCTCAAAACTATCACATCAGAAATGATAATTTTAATTTTTTTCTTTGAGAGTCCCAAAGATCTTGTTAAACAATTTAAGATTGTTTAGAGTTTATCTGAAAAATACCTTAAAATTAGATATTATTTTTTAGGTTTGATCATCTTTTTTAAGGTTGAGTTGTTGCAAATCACAAATTATCCAAATTTCCAGCTTCGACCAATAATCCACACAAATCACTAGTGAGAAATCTCTTAAAACCCTTTTAAAAGAGAGGAATCACTATGTCTTTGAGTGTTATCTCTGTTTTTTTTTTTTTAATGTTCTTAGGTGTTTCTTGGTACCATATGTTCTATAACATACTTCACTCTCTAAAAATATGAGTCATAATATTCTATTTAGCATCTTATTATTAACAACACTATAAATGATAAAATCTCACTTTGTTCTCAAAAAAATATTATATATATTATTTCATGACAATTTTAGAAATTTATTCAATCAAGTCTTTATTTTATTTTTCTAGGTCTATAATTGTAATTCCATGTATTAATTATTTTATAGTCTTCAATTTCAAAAACTTATTTACAATTAAGTTACACTTGATTAATCATCCAAATTTAATTTTTGACCAATTGTTCTTATATGTGAGAGCCATTAGGTCCCTAATAAGTTGATATAAACATAAATCACAATCTTAAATAAAATAGGATTAAATAAATTAAACAATTTAATTTATTATCAACTCAATAAAATGATTGATTTATATTTAAAGATCAAGTGCAATGTCTAGCAATGTGATACGATCACCTAAAAATTAAAAAGGTCATACATGGTTTGACTTAACATTTTAATGATCAGTTTCTTAGTGTAATTATTATTTTTTATTAAGAATGTTCTAATTTAAACATTGTAGTATTGAGTATGTCTCCTCCGTCAAATCATGTTTTTTCTTAACCCTATAGTCATTGATATTTTGAATATGATTTGAATATCTTTTCATATCTCATTCCTCCTTACACAAGGATTTCATAATCAATAATATTCAAGAATATATGGAACATTTTTTCTAATTCTCCTATGATGATGAATCCTCTATTGATCACTTAAATACCTTCAAATAATTCATACTATACCCAATATCTACATGTTAATTAACCTTGATCAGGACAACATATAGTCAGGATCAAAGCATAACATTTTCTATATAAGATAACCTAGTGATCTCAAGTCTAAGGATTATTTATATAATTATCACGTGAGCCTTTTCATAGAAACAAGAGATGTCTCACTATAAAATTCTTATATGGGTTAGTTTAGTGTACATGTCATCTTACAAACACCTATATATTAATTTTAGGAATCTCTTACATCTTAACTTATGATAACAACTGTTTCCTTTTATAAAGGAAAGAAACAAAATATGCACAATCTTAATAAATTCAATTAATATCCAGTCTTAATGGAGTATCGACCATGAACATTTAGGAACAACGCTTTAATGCAATAAGGATCTTATAATTATAATAACTTTTTAATTTTCTTTTTAATTTTTTTTCTTGAGGAATTGATCTTTATTCTAGAATAATTAATCAAACATAAATGAATATTAAAGATAAATAATGCTTTTGTTAATAATAAATATGTTTTGCATGAATAAAGTCAGTGCCACATGTAACTAACTGATTGACTATAAAGCACATACAATAATAATCTTCCACTTGTACTAAAGCTAATCATTCATATATCTAATACCATATCGCTTTATATGATGATCATGTTTTTACCGAGTTAGTATAGTAGGTACTTGCTCTATTTTTACATCTTTCCTTTCTATGATTTCTTTAATCAAGTAGAATTATCTAAGTACATGTTTGGATCGTTGATGAGACCTTTATTTTTTTGCTTGTGCAATGGCTCTATTATTATCATTGTACAAAGCTACGAGATCAACAACGCTAAGAACCATACCTAGTTTAGTGATGAACTTTTTGATCAAACAATCCTTTTTATCACCTCAGATATAGAGATGTATTCAACTTCAATTGTGGAACTTGTTATGGTCTCTTGTTTAGAACTCTTCTAACTCATAGTACCACCATTTAAACTAGAAACATATCTTGACTGAGATTTGCTATTATCAATGCTTGATTGAAAACTAGCATCTGAAGAACCATAAATTGCTAGTTCATCTCCTCCATAAACTATAAAAACATTCTTAGTTCTTTTTAAGTACGTAAAAATATTTGTAACTGTGTTCCAATGAATTTACCTGGAATAGATTGGTAACTACTCATTATGCTTAATGCATAAGATACATATGGTCATATACATAACTTTACATATATGATAGATCTAATAGCTAAATCATAGGGTATCCTTTCTATCACATCTCTATCAATTGGTGTTTTAGGGCACCTATCCTTGAAGAGAAGTATTCTTAATGAAATATATAAGTATCATCTCTTAGATTATTCCATGCTAAATTGTTTTAGCATCTTTTCTATACCATGGATTGGGAAAATCCAAACAACTATTTATATCTATCTATGTAGATTTGTATTTCCACTATATAGGTTGCTTCTCTAATGTCTATTTATATAAATCTTTATTTTCATTGATGCGAACCTCATGATCACGTGGTCACGCAACCCACAATCAAGATTGAGATTTAATCCTAGAAAGCCGAAATAGGTCTGATAGGAGTGTGACACAATGGAAACCTACCTCAAGCCACCAACACTATTGGAATGAGAAAAATGACTCCACGAAGCCAGTTAATCTTCGATAAGTCAGATTCAGTTCGTTCAAGAACTGAAGAATGTAAGAATCACTCTCACACATTAAAACTGAAAAATTCAGAAGTAATATTCATCAATGACTGCCAAAATTTTGGTTACATGAGTTTAAATAGTTTTTGAAAAATTAACCCTAATGGATCTACCCTAGTGGACTCATTTGGTCCACTTACAAAACTGACCAAAAAACCCTAAACTGAAAGCCCATAATGTGATCCAAACAAGTCTTGGATCCTAGCTGAAAAACAAGGTATTAATTAAGCCCAAACATGAAAAAAATAATAAAAATAACTAATTTGTCATTAAATACCACCAACCCTTCTTTCCTTGTGTAGCTAGGATGAATAAGCCGAAACATTAATGAATCCTTGCCACACTTGGAGATTATATTGCAACTCATTAAAGATCCTTGTGGAACTAGGAAATTACCAAAACAAGCTGCCACATCCTTATAGAAAAATTATCCTTGCCAAATAGGAAGTCCACAAGTCAAAATAAAGTAAATAACAAAAGTTGTACAGCATGTTCTGACCTATATTGCAAGTCCTTTCCAATTACCGATTCACCTGAAACTTTACCCTAACATAGACCAATATCTCTGGAATCTTCTGGTAAAGTTTCAACTCGATCCAACAGTTGGATTTGGAGTTATGTTCAATAACATAAAACTGGACGGTAGAAAAGTTTACGCCAAAATCCAAATTTGACATTGCTTGGGTTGTATCACAAGGTTGAAACGTATCATCCATCATTTATAATTCTTTTTCAATTTCATCCCTCTCCAAAAATTTTATCTTTCAGATTTGATTTCTATTCTTTTGATTGCTATTTGTTTTATTTGAGATAAAGTTTTAGGTTGAGTTTCTTTTACAATTCATTCTTTTGTTTTTTTTTAATCAAATTTTATCTCCATTCTTTTTATTGTTATTTTTTTTACTTTGAAAAATTTCTTGAATTGATATTTTTTTTCTATTTCAATTGGTTGAGAAATGAGCTTCTTGATTAATCTTGGGTTTAGGATTTTACGGGTTGCGAGTCTTAGAGATTAACTAAGGTTTAAGAGGTTCGCTGTGGTTTTTATTTATTTTTAAGCTCATGTTTTTTTTTTTAGTTTCATCCTTCAATATTTATTCAATTAAAGATTCAACTATGCTATTTTTATTTATTTTTGTTTTATAGAATTTTTTACTAATTTTGAAAATGACTTGGGTTATCTCGATTATTTTTATTTGTTGTTCTTTGTTGAATTTACTTTGATAAATCTTTTAAATTGATATTTATTTTTCAATTTTATCTTTCAATATTAAATTTATTGAGAACTTTTTTCCAGTTCCATCCTTTAAGGTTGGGATTTTTTGATATTGTGTTCCATGATTTTCTTTAATTTCCTTTCTATTCATTTATCATGGTCCTATCACTTAGACGACAAGTTTAGAAAGTTAACATAGATTGGCTCAGGTGTTATTTTTGTGATCATTTTTTTTAATTTAAAGTTTTTTTATGTTTCATCCTTTATCATTGAGTTATTTTAGAATTGAAATTCGTAATTGTTTTTGGTTTGCCTTCTATTGGGTTATCTTATTTGCATGATATCGGTCCAGAGTTTGGTTCACTTGTCCAATTCACTAGTTGTTTTTTTTAATTGATTTTTTTTTTCAATTTCATCCATCTATGTTGGATTTTTTTGGTGTTGCACTTGGGCTTTATTTCTTTTTGCTTTACGTTGGATTATTCCAGTCTCATGACTTGGCTTGCATATTTGGTATGGTCGCTTAGGTTGGCTAAAATGTTTTTTCCTTTTCCTTTTTTTTTTCTTTTTTTCATTTGATTAGCTACAATACTAGCTTCATCACCTTTTTTTTATTTCAGTAACTATTTTTTTTTCAGGTTCCCATGATTTTGTTTTTGTGTAAATTGGTACATTTATTATCATCAACTATTTTTTTTATCATCTAATTAAATTATACCAGTTTTTTTTTTTTTTTGTGCCTGGAGTCATGTTTTTTTCACTACTCTAAAATATGCTTGTGTCGCTCAAGCATCTTTTTTTAATCGATAAAAAAATGTTTCAGCCTACAGCGTAGTGTGGGCCCACAAATCTAGTGAGTGACTAGTATAATATTGATGGCATCTTGTAGTCTTCATGTGTGTTTAGTAATGTTGTGCATGATATTTGTATAAAAGTGTTTAATTAAAAATGCATCAAAATGATTTTTTTTCATATTTTTTTTTATTTTTTTACATCAACACATCAAAGTCATCAAAAAGCACCTAAAAAAGCAACACTTTGATGCCTTTTCAAAGAAAGTTGTTTGAAAATGACTTTGAAAAGTAAGTTAAATGGCAAAGGGTATTTTTCATATTCTATAGTTTCTTATGCTATGCACAATAATTATATTCTTTTTTTATGCCTTCGATTTTAAGTATTTTTCCTTTCTAGCACAATTGGCCAAATGTTTAGGCAAAATTGCATAGAGGAGAAAAAATTTAGGAAAATAGCAAAATTTAAATGTAATGTTTGTCCAACCATCTCAAGTATAGTGCAACGAGTAGAACTAACGAGATATATAATAATGAGCAAGTCCATCATCTTTGAGCTTATGAAGATCTGCAAAGACTTCTTGACCATCTCGTTGCCAGCCTAATATTCAACAAATACAATTATTCATCCATAAATAAAACACATTTAACATCACATATTAACTACAAAAAGTATCAAATACTTATGGAATTTTGAATTTGTTGTCCATGTGGCCTATACTCCATTTCCTCGCATAGAGGAACTGACGTCAAGTCTGGTGTGATTATTTGGCGTGTTATACCCAAATGCCAGTCCATGTATTAATCTTTTGAAATAATAGGATACACCTCCCTAAATATCTCATCTCTCTGTGCATCTCATTACGCTATGTAGTAGATATGGTGGGTCATCTAATTATAATTATTGTGCCTACCCCGATGACTAATGGCATGCAGTGCGTCACTTGTATCTATTTTAGCCAAGTTGTGTTGTCGCCAATTGAACTATCGTATTACATGATTAGGGAAAAACAACTCAACTAGCTTAAAAAAGATGATTATGACCATTGTTGTCCATAAGTCCCTTCCTAGTTTGCAAATAGGAGAAGCAACTAATAGATAAATAGTCATCTTCCAAATAATGATTCCATTTAACCTATTCGAGCACCATCAATAATGCAATTAACTATACACATTTTTGACATGATAAATAATTAAACCAATAAGTTTAGTTATGAACTAATAATCTTCATACCTGATAATGTTGTTTTTACATTACTCGCTATGATAAAATAACAAATCATGTGTTAGATTATTTTCGAAGTACCTCCTTCCACATCACCTAACTTTTAAAACCAATAAGCTAATTAAATATGTTAAATAAAATAATTTTTAATTTAAAGATACAATTATAATCAACATATTACATGTTTTCTAATGGGATTTATAGGTCCACTCCTAAAATCTGAACAAACATATCAAGTTTTGGACTAGTATAGGGACGCTCTAATTAGGAATGCTCTCATGCCCATAGCTGTATGACCAAAAAATACAAGCAATTAGTAAGCAACTCAAACCTTATATGTTATAATAATAATAAAAAGACAATGTTCATTATAAAACCTATAAAAGCAGCAAATATCCCACAACTTGCTTGGATCATTTCATGCTTGTAATACATAGGTGCTTGTACAAACATACAAGAATGCTTGACCCCCAACTATACCATGAAATAGAGTTAAAGTCCTCTAGCAACTGTATATAGAATAATGGAGCATGCATTCGCTAAGATCCATGAATAGTATGTTGTCAAACATATGAAGTATATACACTCTAGCATACATGCGCATCATAACATATTTTCATTACAATTATTAATACAGTAAATATACATACTATACAATTACTTCACATTAACATACCATCGCAAGATCTTTTTGTCATACTCATGAAGTAATAAAGAAAAATTATGTTCAAGCCATTTCATCTTCAAAGAGTGCCCCTTAAACATGTTATAAGGGGGACGCTTATTCAAATGTATGCTTGCATAAAGTGACCTTATCCTGAATCTCTACGGCAGTAACTGCTCACCCATATATAGGCAAGCTAAGTAGAACAACAATGTCCTGCAATGTAGGCATCATCTCACTTACTCAAAGATGGAAGGAGTGAGTCTCATGTGTCCATCGCTTAATAAGTGCTCTAAGCAATCCATGATCCAACTTAATATGTTGTAGGCATGTAACAAAATAAAAAGTTGTCTGCACGATAAGCAAGATCACAGGATCTGGAAGCTTCATTGACTTTGGAATTGGCAATATATCTTACCATCATCCTTAAAAAAAAAAAACTTACCAACATGAATTATTTGTCGAGTGATTTTGAGCTTATAATTAGCATGGTATTTACAATATCTTATAATATATAAAAAACAACTCACAATTTTAATCCATATGTCCTTCAATCAATGCATATCTTGAACTGTAGAATGAAAAATTCAATAGGATTGGGAGGCATATAATACGGATCTCCATCACCTTATGTATGCACTTCTTGTGAACTAGATGCATTAGCACCACGAATACATAAATGGCCTTTATATACAGATGAAGTAGATCCCCGTGTAGATGACATCATATCCAATTATACCTATAACACATATATTATATCAGATCAACATAATATAATACAAGATTTAACTTTAAACATAACATCTCATTATATAATAACAAATAACATACAATGTTAACTTGTAATAATTAGATACATATGTTGTCTATACTCACAAGCTTTCTTATTATGCCCTGTCTGACCGAGTATGCCACATCTATTTTAGAAATTTCCCTCCCTTGCATCCATCACATTATGCAATTGAGTGGACTTTTTGCAACCCCAACCAGTTTTACATCTAGAAGGGTTTGGTTTTACTCGAGAACCAGTATATTCACTACAATTTAATTTGTCAAGTAAAGGATGGAATGAGTCTCAAATGCCTTTCTATACAACTGAACATTATAATACGGATCAATGAATTGGATAAAATCAATATGATTTTTGCACAACATGTAAGAATGTGTGAACAAGGCTAATGAAAACTATGTCATTTACAACATGTGCATATCTCTTCAACCAACTTAACCCAATCATTGATTTTCTTTTTAGCCACCTAGTTTATAGGTGTGTATCTTAAAAGTGTCATCATCAATGTTGAACAATCATGCAGTTTGATCTCTCAAGATCTATCCATGTTTAAGTCCAATTCGAGTTGTACATGCCTCTAGTGATACTATTGTTTACTATATATATAATGAAGAAAGTATTGTGTTGTTGAATACAACTAGAGATATGTCATTTACAAATATTATATGTGTGTGTGTGTGTGTGTGTGTGTTGTTGAATACCACTATAGATATTTGTAAATGACATATCTCTAGTTGTATTCAACAAAACACACACACACACACACACACATATATAATATTTGTAAAACACAATACTTCCGTCATTATAAGTGATGCTATTGTTCATATTAGGAACAATAATACCACCATAATGACATAAAATAAACAAGTTGGAAGATATGTTTAGTAAAAGAAGAATATCAATTTCAATCAATTGCATGAAAACATGCTTAATCACATCAATTAAAACTTAAATTATCTCAATTCAAACAAAAACTTAAATTACAACAATTTATCCGAAAACTCAATGCAAATCTAATTGCTATGATTTTTGACCTAATAGTATGAAAACATAACTAATTGCATCAATTAAAACTTAAATTATCTCAATTCAAGATAAATTCTCAATTATAGCAATTTATCCCAAAACTCAACGCGAACCCTAATTGTTAGATTCTGACCTTCATAACATCAATTGCATGAAAGCATACCTAATTGCATCAATTAAAACTTAAATCATCTCAATTTAAGCAAAATCCCCAATAATAACAATTTATCCCAAAACTATATTCAAACCTCAAAATTCAACACAAACCCTAATTACTATGATTTTGACCTTCATAATAGCAATTGCATCAATTAAAACTTAAATTATCTCAATTCAAGTAAAATCCTCGATTATAGTAATTTATCTCAAAACTCAACGCAAACCCTAATTGTTATGATTTC
>Ga0307517_10009496_pt1 | contig 13778 bp, 10 predicted proteins | sample 23_EM_MG_FD_194515 | JGI IMG/M metagenome (GOLD analysis project Ga0307517, IMG submission 194515) | Populus trichocarpa ectomycorrhiza microbial communities from riparian zone in the Pacific Northwest, United States - 23_EM | ecosystem: Host-associated > Plants > Roots > Unclassified | place...
TGTAAGAAAATCTTAATAATCAAAATCAATAGTACCTATATAAATCTGAATTAAATTATGCAATATTTCTAAAGAACATCATGTGAAGTATTAAATTTCCTTCATTTTTTTTTCTTACCCGTGATGCTTAAGAAATTTCATGAAAAAATCTATTAGATAGTTTTGATTATATAATATTTCTATGAGATGTTTTACTTCTTATTTCTTTATTCTATAACAATAAATAGCATTCTATTGTATGTCTAGGTGCACCATAATTTTACTAGGAGATTTAGTTTTTCTTTCCCCCCTGTTAATGTTTAATTTTTACATAGCAGTAAACGCAATAATCACACCAAGGTGCAGTAGTCACAGTATGGGGCTGGCTTGGCTATGAGGTCGAGTCACAACTTGATTAAAAGCATAAAAAAGATCTACAGGTTGCTCTCCAAAAACAAAGCGCACCTAACCAGACAAACATATGAGCAATATTTGAATGTTTCGTTAGAATCATGTGGTTCGACGAGCAATTACATGACTGGATATTTTAAATTTGAGGTAGCAGCACAGCCAGTTAAACCGAACAGTTCCAGTTCTAGCGAAAAGCAAACACGAAACACGACTACTCCAGTTCCAGGTTCGCAACTTTGCCTTTTTTCAGTGGAGCTCTCTTCAACTTTCCACTTTTTTTTTTTTTTTATTGGTTCTTCCGTGGACAACAAGGGACATGTTCTATCTGCAGCTGGTATGAGTGTCTTCCAAAAAGCAAGTAAAAGGCCATAAAACAAAACTTCTAAAACCTCACTTTATTCCTTGCTCATCACACGCATGCTTTCTCATGAAACTGATCATGAAAGAGATGCCTTATTGCCTAGCTAATAGCTCTCTCTCATGTATCCTTAGCCACAACTTTACCTGTCTATATCCATCCATTTATAACTCATAGCTAGAATCATCATCTCAGAATACAAAATCTGACCACCACACGAGGGGACACACACGCACATATATACTCATATATACCAGCTTTCTACTCCACTTTTAATCCTTCAAGGAATCATACAATCACAATTCACGTTCATGACATACAACATCAAGGATCTGGGCAGTGGCCACTTGGGCTCCACAGTCATGGTTTTGATGGTGACCATACATGTCAAAGGAGACCTCTCTTAACATGAGCATTTCTCCAACCGAAAGTGCTCCTCACTTTTTTGGGTGTGTACTTGCAAAGAATCACCATCTAATATTGCTCTATTCTCACTAGCTACTGATCATCATGGGACAGAAATAATATTCTCTAATCTAACCTTTGTACAAAGAACCCCATCAATAACTCTCTCTGATCTTCATCAATCCCTTTTAAATACTTCAAAAGTTAATTATTAGGCTTTATGGGTATCAATTAAGGTAGGCAATGAAGCAAAGAACCTAATTCATGATCACTTTATAAACCAGGCCGCTTGAAGTAGGCTTTTACCGACTCGTGAATCCTAGGAAAACTAGCTAAACACTCTTCTTTTATTATCAGTCACTCAAAAAACAATATACAATAAGATTGATGGAGCACATGTGATGGTGTATCTCGCTTTGATTTATCAAGGGTGCTATATCTAGATTCAATCTATAATCCAAGCGTGTATATAAAAAAGAAAGAAAGAGGAAGTAAGCTAGATCGTTGCCCTACAAAAATGATTTTATTCTTCTAGCTAGCTAGCATGCATTCACATTTTACAATTATAAAATCAATATTTTATTAATAATCACTCTTAACATTGCAAATCCCCGTTCCTCCCTTTTGTCCCTATCAAGATTGGAGGCTAGATCTTCATTTAAAACTAATAGGAAATCATAGCTGGATATATTCCTCCATCTCTCAAACATCACCATGACGTTTCTATTCAATTAAGTAGTATATATTGTGCATGCATGGGCTTGTTATTTCATATATAGGGGGAATGAAGGCAGCGAGAGCAGTACAAAAGCTATGTATAAGAAATGAAATCTCCTGCTTAAGAAATTGTGTTTTGTAAATATTATTATTAGTATCCTAATATACAAGGGGTCGTTTGACAAACATATTTTTAGGTATATTTTAATAGTTTTGTGTTGAATAAAAATGATTTTTTACCAAACATGCTTCAAATAAATTCCTAAAAATTCTAAAAAAAATAAAATTCTAGGATCAATTTAAAATTATTTGAGGGTCCCACACACTTTTTTCTAGCAATTCTATTTAATATCAGACCTATAGACTTATATTGTAAGATGTTAACCTGATATTAAAATACCCGTTTTTTCATCAAAATCTCAAAACTTTTCACAATTTCTGAAAATAATTTTCATTTTAAAAATACAAAAATATGTTTTATTTGATGTGCATTCGGCCAAGTCTCTCAAAAGATAAAAATCATATTTTGCTTAATACACACACATGTGGTATAATTTAGCATTTTTTATATATACACAAAAATTCAAAAAAATATCATTGTATGTATTTTTGGAATTAATAATCAGTTTATTGAATTCATGAGAACTTGACCAATATTTCAATAAATTCTAAAAAGTTTGGACTTACAAGTAAGCCGATATTTATTTAAAACACATCTCTTCCATGTTAAAAATTAATTTAAAACCCTACCAGCAAAGTTCTTTACTGGAACAATTTCCTACCCGAAAGCTTTCTCCACCATTTGTGTACGTGCAAAGTGGCCTTGTGCTCTACTTTGCAAAGTAAAATTCTCCATTATGAACCTAATTTGTAGCAAGAAACCCCACCATTCATTTTCCTTTTTCTAATATGAATAAATTAACAAATTAAGAGGCAATGGATCCCATTTTCATTCCTTAATTGCGAACATTAATTAAACTAATAATTGATTTAGGCTTTACTGACATGATTAATTCCTATAAAGCCTAGCCGCACTGGTAATTTAATTAGTAAGCGGTTGATGAAGCACATTGGGAGTTGGATCTCTCTTAGATAAATTAGTAGATATTCTATATATTAGCTTTAATTGTAGGGTTGTTCGTTACCCAACAAATAGATTTTAATACAAAGTTGGGAGCAGATTCAAATTTTAGTTGTAAGAATTCAAGAAATGACAAGTTAATATTGTTACTATAATATTTTAATTTTAGGAGATGTATGAGAATATAATAATTATTGTTTTTTTAAAGTATTTTTCGTTTATAAATATATCAAAATAATATATATATATATATATATTAAAAAAAATTAATTTTGACATGAATGTATTAAAACAATCCGAAAATATAAAAAAAATAATTTTAAACAAAAAAATTAAAAATTAAATCTTTATAAAACACTGTTTTGAATACAATTTTATATAACAGTGCATGTGCCAATAGAGTTTTGTTTTTCTTGCAATTTATTTTACCAAATTAACTCTCCTAGCATCGATATGGCTACGAGTTTTTTCCACTATTAGCTAGATTTCCTTGGCATAAATCGACCATTCTTTTCCTTTGTCTTTTCAAAATCTAAAATATTATAGATTTGAATATGACGTGTGAGTAAACTGAATGGAGCATTTGTGAATATGTTTAAGAATCCTTTTTTTTTTTTTTTTAATTTGTGATTCAAAAGTTCCTCCACCAATCCAAATCAGATCACACGTGTGCTTGTGCTTTATTCAACTTGAAAAGCTATATATTAATGGCGAAAACTTGCATATCTCAACCTACTCGCATCTGTCATGTCTAAAACTATGAATTGCTAAGACTATTCAGTTCTTGGAGGAGCATGATTTTGTAGGATGGAGGAAGACAAGTGAGCGGTGTTGCCCACTTTGTCGACGAGGAACATATCAATTAGTCGATTCCCTAGGTCCACTATGGATTCCCATCTTGCCTGCTAGTTTCTCATACGAGACAAGGCCATATAATAATATCCTATGCTCCATTAAACTTCCATGGAACAATGCCCAGTTGGTTCCATATATAGTGTTTGAAATACAGTAAACCTGATTTCTATTAGGTTCACCAGAAGATCCAACTTTCAACAATATATCTGGATCGAGTTGTGAATGGGTCGAAGGATCATCCCCGTATATCTCCTATAACCGGTGTTATATGTTTTCTAAAAAAAACAATAAAAAAAAAACAAGTGAGCATATGTAAGAAAATAATAACTTAAGAAAAAAATTGTTGAAATCTAACTTATCATGAACTTTTGAGCTTGACTATCCACGAGTTGTTGCACCCCTTTCCGACGGTCGTCATTTCGCATGTGAGTTTTTACAAAAAGCTCTATTTTCATGGGAGACCTGCACCTTCAAAAACTGGTCTATTTTCATGGGCGACCTGTCCCTTTAAAAACTAGTCTATATTCATAAGTGACCTGCCCTTTCAATCTTGCATTGCGTCCAAAAGCCGTAGTTTGTGAAAGGAAACTATTGTTAGGTAAATATTTTCATATAAAACAATATGTTTTTTTAATAAAAAATGGATGTAATAAAAAGAATCTGATCCTCTGCTTCGTATGCGAAATGAATGGAATAGATCCACCAGTGTGCGTGGTAATTGAATCATGAATCTCCTTGTTTTGGCTCTCCGCACCGGACTACGACTACCGTACAAAATGCTCGGACATCACGTGTTGAATATAATCTATCTATATAGCCTCTAAGACATACGGTGGTCTGAATCCCTTCAAACCACCACATCTCCCTAGCCTAGAATACCTCTTTCTTTAACATATTTTTTTGCTTTTTGTTGCGTCTCATACAAAAAATTATGCAACCTATATAGTAGAAATGAATTAATGGTTAGGATAATAAAAAATAAAACTTTAACATTTAGATTAAAAAAAATTAATATTTTGAATTCAATCTTATCTAGTTACGCTGTAATTCCCCCAAACTCTACTGGCAACAACATTGTTAGCCCTATCCTAGTAAAAATTGTCCTTGCATATAAAATTTGTAAAAGAATTAGTTCAAGAAAATTAAAAAACTATACGAATTAACATAATAAAATTTTGTTTTGTAAAGAATTAGTTCATGAAAAATTATACTAACTTTGAACTTTCCGAACCATGCATAAATCATAGGTTTCCTTTCAAGATTTTTGAAAACCTAACTCCACTGAAACAACGACATTTCCACCGATGATTTTGTCTCTAATGTAATCGTACGAGCAACCTCCATATTTCTAAACCTGAAATTCCATTCGTTAATTGAAATTATTTTTTTAAAAATTATTAACTCCTATTTAAAATGAACCCCCCACTACGAGACGACATCGCACTCGACAAGCCTATATTGAGAGAGGGTGTCTATGTCTCAGGTGTCTATTCATGGTCGGCACCTAGCGACTCATGATCATCAAAAGAGTTGCTAGAAGAACTAGCAACAATCATGTCTATATAACGCACTACTGACCTTCCCATTGGCATCTACATAAATGAAAGGATTAAAAAAAATATAATAAGACCTCTTATTTAAGAAAAGAATGGCAACAACTCACCTATACGAGAGACTACCCTAAATTTTATTATTTGCAAATATGCATCAATAATATGCAGCCACAAACGAATTGATTTTATTTACTACAAGTCCTTGTTCCTACCAGTTTCCAAATAAATAAATAAATAAAAGAACCCCAAAAAAATGTGAGGAATCAACTAAGGTATTATTGTTGCTAAAAAATTGGTTAATTTCTCAAATTAAATAGTAAAAGTTTCTTGTTTTTTGTTTTCTCTAAATCTATCCCATTTAATTCACTATTTCCAACACCTTTAGTCTAAAATTCTCATTGGTTCTATTCCTTCTTTACACACCCAAATCCCTAACATTTACATATACTCAATATAAATTAAAAAAAAAAATATTGCAACTTTTCATAATTCCACATTTCAACATATAACATTATTGACTAACTTTTCATAATTCCACATTTCAGCATTCATACACAAATCGTACATTTCAAAACACTATTGAAAACATCAAAATCATACTAATTTGGCATATAAATCAAAATTTTCATAAGCACAAACTCTTAAGTTATTGGTAGACAAGTAATTGTGCATTATTGTCTAAGGCAAAGCTAGTTTTGAGTTTTGCGACCCGTGACCCATCATAAATCAAATTCATATTTTTATGGTGACAAAACAAAAGTATATCCATTCTAGCCTTAACGTTGTCCTTTGTTTTCCCTTTCACGTCCATCATCGTATTAAAAATATTTTCAAATATATTCTTTTCTATATGTATGAAATAAAGATAAGGGCAGAGGAGTCAATAAATAAGCTACTAAAAAATACTTTGTTATACTCAATTGTAGGTCACACCAAAACCAGAAAACTTCTGCTTACCGAATTGAAAACCAAACACAATGTCATTGTACTGCGATACCACGTCATACAGTTCTTCACCCAATAATACCAGCAGTATAACATCCCTTTCTACTCTACCAACAAAAAAAATAATTTTTATTCTTTTTGTACTTGTTATTGATTGGCAAGAACCATAAGTGGCAATAAAAAATAATGCTTTACCAGTATTTGTAAAGGTGAAGGCCTTGTTATTTTCCATACAATATGGACATGCTAATTTTCCATGCATGCTCCAACTAGAAACCATCCCACATGCAAAAAAATAATTGATAGTTCACATCAAAGCTGTCTTCATCTGAAAATTTTGTTTCCTTAAGACATCATAAATCAAAGTCTCAGATGAAAACAACTACCTCAACCCATCAATCAACAATCAAAGAGAAACATCAATATTTCTACACAGACTATTAGGACCAAGTATAATTATAGATAAAAACATGAACTTTAGCCTCATACACATCCTCGATGACAAGTTGTAAACCGTGAGTATCACTGGCCAATAAAAATAAGAAGTAGCAAATTACTAGAATGGATTGAATCTGTTTGTACATAACCCAAGATGTATGTTATATGATTCCATTGATAAATGAGGATGCACCATATTAAAATGTTTCCATGCCTAGCCATTGGAAGGGTACACTATGACTTCATCCATCACATCATATGAATGATGCCATATCATGTGTTCAGCAATCTTTGGAGATATGAATAACCTTTATAATCTATAAGTGATTTGGAAGTATCAAAGTTTTTTATATGTGACAAGAGTCCTTCCCCTGCCAGTTCTGGGTTTATACTGAGCATTCCCACAGGTTATGCACTCAGTCAAATCTGCATTAGAAGTAGCACAACATGCAAAAGTTTGGAAACAAGACCATTTTTTAATATCCTAGTCCAAGGAGTTTCATTATGGATTAGCAGCATAAAAGTTCTCTTTCAGCCTATTCCCTTATGATAAAATGCTTCTCGCTCATTCGACGATTATATTGTAACTAATTTCACTTAGCCCATGATCTGACCTGATGGTGAACACATGTGCAACGACCGATAATTTATTGTGATTTGTGCATCCATCCCATAATGATTCATTGGATTCTTTCAAAAGATCAAAAAAATTAGGCGCGTCTGTATTTATTTCTTCATCTACAATTGAGCATTCATTTGCATAACCCTCATTCATTCTCATCGCATCTATAACCACTCCTATAAGGATTATTATTATCATCTACAACCCCATGCACGTTACTAGAACTAAAGGTTGATCCAATCATCCTTTCTATCATGATCTCGTAAGTAACATATAGTTCTTCGTGTGCAAACCAATACAAGTATTTCTCCATGAACCCTTTTTATAGAAGATATATTATAACAACATCTATATCAAGAAACTTTTTATTTTTACACCTCTTACATAGACATCTAATATCGTCTCTACTAATAATTCTCGGATTAGATAATGTGTAATTAATAAAACTCTCAACCCCATTACAATAATCCATCTTGCGCAACCCTTCGGGTGAAACTAGATTCATCTAAGAATGATCATCCGTTACTTATATCAAACCTATATGGAATATTGATGTCAACAAGTATTAATTAATTATATGAACTAAATAAACTAGCTAACATTAGTTTAACTCAAACTTATTCAATCTATTTTAATATTACCCTTAAATCATTATTAATTTTCTACAAAAAATTAAATTCCTCCACATTTACTGAAAATTTTAATTTAACAATAAAATTGACAAAATATGAAACATAACCATTAAATAAGTTATTATTTATTTCATTACAAAACATCCAAGTCACAAAATCAAAATCCATTTCATCAAATTACAAACAAATATAATTTTTTAAAATCTTAAACAAACCCTAACATGTACAAATCATACATTCATAAATCAAATTTTCATGGGAAAAATTTATAAAACAAGTAAACACACAAACAAACTACATATGCTACATCAAAATGCCAAACAAATTAACATTTTAAAATGAGTTAAAACAAAAAAAAATGGACAGTTTTGCTTACTTGATGTGGGGAATCCTAAAAAAAACTGAATCAGAATAGGGATGCTGACAAACTGAATGTTGGGGTGGCCAGATTTATGGTGATGAGAGTTTGATTTGTGATAAAATGGAGGGTTGCTATTATTTGCAGAGAAGAATAAGAAGAAGAAGAAATGAAGGAGGGGAGAGGAGGTCGCTTGTCAGGTCATAACTTTAATCTTACAGACATATTTACCGATGACTATTAGCAACAGATTTATTTCATTGGTAATATCATCTGTAAAATGACACGCCACTTTTTCTTTGTTTTTTTTTTCATTCATTCTTTTTCTACTGTAATTCCCTCAATATACACCGATGAACAATTTCCTTCGGTATATATCGAGAGACATAGCGAGAGCATATTTCGTCGGTAAATATCACCACAATATACCGAAAAAATTGTTTTTGTTGGTATTTTTCGTTTGTGTTTGTTAATTTTCTGGTAACGAGTGTTATTTAGAAATCAATTAACAAAATTCAGATTTATATGTGTGCTTAATTAATTTATGCATGCCAACATTAATACCAGTTACTGGTATCAAAATAACGACACTACAACCATGTCGATTGAAGTGACTCTCTAAGAATCACTCGCTAGGAAAAATGATGAACTGATTGAATGAATAGTTTTTTCTTTTTGTTATCGCTTGTGACATTAGTAGACTTTGTTTGTAGGAATGTGCCTCTAGTAATATTCAAACAAGAAAAATAATTTAGGTAATAAATAAATTTTGTTAATTACTTTTGATCTCGGACAACATTGATTAAAAGCTAACAGGTTTAGGTAATGCAACTTAGTTTTATACTTTGAGGACTTAATTGAAAATTACACTATAATTGGGGGACCTTCTTCAATATTGGGTTAATGTCACTTTGACAATCTTCTCCTTTGACCCATGTTCTGTATACTGTGTTGTGTTATCTCGTGAGATTAAACATATCAAACTAACTATTGTGTTTTACTATGAAATTAAACACATCAAACTATTTAATAAAATTATTTATATTAAAATTACCATTAAAGATATAACTTAACTTAAAAAATTTCTTTAAGAAATTAAACAATTTTTTAAGAAACTAAATGGATTACTTAAGAAATGAATTCTTTCTTTAAAAAACATAAAAATATCATAAAACAATAAGTAAAAAACAATAATCAAACATTAAATAGTTTTTTTTAGTAAATAGAATTACTTAATAATTTAGTTTAATCCATACAAATTAATTAGAGTTATATAATATACTTCAAATAATTTAGGTTAGTTAATTTTAAAATATTTAAGGTTATTAAATATGTAGTTAAATGTTAGTTAATTGTTTTATATAAAATAAAAATGATTTGAAGTTAATTAGTTTTAAAATATTTAAGTTTATTTTATTTTTTAAAATAAAATAACTGGTTCTTCATCGTAAAAAAAATTATTTTTCATATTTGTTGAAGCAGAACTTGATATATTTTTAAATTATTTTTATAAAAATAATCTTTTATTTTTAAAAATTAAATAACTAATTTTTAAAATCATAATCAAACTCTTTTTTTTTTACTTTAGAATAAAGTAGTGAAAGATGAAATGGGCTCTCAATCAACTGATAACTGTTGTTTTTTATTTATTTTTTAAAAATTAACACAGAAATTTAAAAGTTTTGGCAGAATAATATCATTTTAAAAAGATTTGGCAATATAACACACTTTCACATTGTCGTACTTAAAAAATACAACATTTACTAAATGTTGCTACTCTCACGCATGACAATTAGATCATTGTCGCACTTCAAAAGAGCGATATTTAAACATGTCGCGCTTCAGAATCGCTATAACTTATCATGACGCGTTTCAGAAGTGCGGCATATCATGAAATTTAAATGTTTTTCTAGATCAATTAAATTGGAGTTGCGATTTAGAACATTAATATTTAATTAAATATCACAGTTATAAATATATTATTGACTTAAATACCATTTAAAAGTGTGCTATATCATTAATTCACACTTTTGAATTTGTATGCTAATTTTCCAAAGTACTTTTGTTTGTCTCTCCTAACATTTTTTTTATAGGAAGAATACTAATATCATTGATGTATCTACAATCTCTTAGACTCTACCTCTAGTTCTATCTACCTAGCTAGACAGCTAGTATCAAAGTAGTTAGGGTAAAGATTTCAAAAGGCATGTATTGTATTGGGGAAGTAAATGTCTACGCCCGTGGCCCCTTCACACCTAGAAATGTCCCAATTAATTAAGTTATAGACTTTCATACCAGAAGCATGACTTATGAGTAGTATACAAGCTACTAGCGTACTTTCATTCTAAGGTGTTGCAAGTGGAAATGCATTCACTTGATCAGGTTACTGGGGCATGTACGTACGATTGATGCTGCAACTTGCATGGGTTTATATAAGTAATCTGATAAAAATGTCTCCTGGGCTAATAAAAAAGTCACACTGATAATCAAACAGTTGACCTTTTCCATCTTTACCGACCTTATGATGAAGAATCTAACTCAGACTATCATTTTTCCTTGATCGGAGAACGAAAATCAAGGCAAACCGCACATGTTTGGCTTCCTTTTTTATGGAGCCCGAGTTGAAGTCAAAATGAAGGGAAGTCTCTCTCTGTGTGCGTGGGTGTAAGGTTTCTCTCCTGAAATTCTGAGTGAAATTAAAGTTGCTAATTATTGTTTGGAGGAACATTAATTAGTGCTTCGACCATGTGATTAGGATCTGAAAAAATATCCGTTAATTTTCAGAGCCACTTGTTTAATTTTTATGATAAACAATTCGAACGATCGCTAAGAAACATGAACAACTGACCACCAGTATTTTGAAATTTATAGTTTTCGTTTTGATAAGAGAAAAGTAGCATCGACTGTTAAGATAAAAAGAAAAGAAAATGCATTCATGTAATCTAGTTTCCTCTACTGTGTTATTTTTTTTTATTAACGTGGATGTCCCGACTAGCTTGCATGGACCTCGACTAATCCCATGGACCATGAAGTTAATGATCATATAAATTTCCAGTGACTCTGAGGTTTGTGAGACTCGAATTGGTGACTTCTCAGAGTTAATATGTTATTATTATATATAATAGTGGGATCAGTCATTGGGTTAAGTGAAGATTATAGAAAAATAAAATAGGAATTTAGAATAAAAAGATTCTGCTTGTGAACAAGGTGATTTTAACAACTATTTGGACGTGCAATGCCTTATTGTTTAAAAAGAAAATTAAAATAGTTGAAGGAAATCGATTTGATTAGTGTCTTACTTTTACAAAAAAATACAAATTGCTTCATAATCTCAAAACAAATCAATCAATAAATAAAAATTTGCTTCTTAAACAAGGGTTATTTTTTTGCTGGTAAACCATCTGTATATGTAACTTTCACATAACTGTGTCTACTTAATTATTATATCATCTACTTTACGTAATCAAATTCATTGGAGAAGACTAGTAATTTGTCTTGAGGAAGCTCTGGAGGCAGTGCAGGACTTTTTATTTTATTTTTTTGAAGAGAGAGAGGGGGGGGAGAGAGACAAGAGAGGCTAGTTAGAGCCAGACACATAGGTTACGAGCGAGTTTCCAGAAGGATGCCAAAATGAGAATCCATGTCTAAATATATGGAGACGTTGCGATCTAACTGCTGGTCGTTGCCTGCTTTTTGGTTCCATACTTTGACATGGGCTATTTACCACACCACCAAATAGTAATTCCAGTTTTTGTCCCCATCCAAAAAAACAAATGTACATGGTGATATTTCGCATATTTTTTTATACCTTGGAAGTCTTTTTATGCCTAGACTTGTTATGCTCATCAGCATTTACATTTGAGCTATGATTTGTATAATCCAACAGCAAAGGCTAACTCTTTTTTCCCTTTCTTTACTACGATAAACAACCAAATTTTCGGATTAGCTTTTCGTAGGAGTTAGATCTTTTCCATATTATATCTTAAATAAATAATTTTAATTACTTGTCCTCATCCTTCTTCCTAATTGATGGATGTTATTATTTTCTAAATAATTTTTGGATGGTATAAACCCCATTTTAATGATGGCCTAGACCCCAAAGGATGTTCAAAAATGTTTTGGGCGTATGCTCATACACCTGGTGCCTAGGCTCAAGCATAATTGTTTTCGGCTCAAGCTTGCACCTAGCGCTCATGGGCTCAAGTAGCACACCTAAGCTCAGGCGCAGGCATGTGGAGCTCGTGGGCTCAAGCGTGACGCCGAGCCTAGGCACCTGGCGCCCATGGACTCATGCAGCGAACGCCAAGCATTTGCATGGTGTTCTAGGAGTCAGGCACACACTCGGTGTCCATGGGCTCAGGCCCTACTCCTGAGCGTAGGGGTCGGGCACGCCTCTCTTACTTGTGGGTTCAGGCATTGCATCTAGGTGTATTACATATCCAAGTGCCTCCTAGGCTTTGCTTTATGGCCCAGATCCAACACCTAGTCCTTGAGAATTTTTTTAATCTACACCCCTAGATGTGCAAGTCTCTCATGGTCTACCACATTCTCATCTTATTTATACATATGTAAGGAATATTTGACTCACATTAATGTTTATGTTAAGGATATTTGTTCCTTATTAATGTTTATGTAAGAGATATTTCTCCTTATTAATGAATGTGTAAGGGATACTTATCTTTCGTTAATACTACAAGGTTAGAATGACTCTCCACCCCTCTTTTTCAAGAAAAAAACAAGGTTCAAGGGGTATAAATACCACATGAATCACTCAGGTAAGAGGTTTACAATTTCCATTCTAAAAATACACATACCATTTCCTTATAGAGCAACTATTCCATACCAAAACAAGAACAAACAACCTTGTTCTTAAATGTTTATGTTCTTTTACATATTTTAATATATTTGTTCTCTATAAATATATTACCTTAAACATCTGGGGGTCTTAAATTCACTCAAATGAGATATTTTTTAGGTATCATGATTCTTACATCAAGAGATCGTTTTTTTTTTTTCTATTAAGGCTATGTTTGTTTCCCGGAATTCACTTTTCGGAAAACCACTTTCCAAACTTTCCTGTGTTTGTTTGCACTAGGAAAGTTGGTCAACGAAAAACACTTTCCAGTCAAAGAAAAATTTGGCTTGGTTTTCAGGAAAGTGTTTTCCTGGAACATTTGGGCGTAAAACACTTTCTGGAAGTTGTGAAAAATTTAAAAATATCATATTATTTGCTGATTATATCAAATTTGGTCCTCAAACTTTTGATTGCTATATATATATATATTTTGAATATTTATTTTTCAATTTCATCTCTTAAAATTTAATTTTTATATTAACTTTGATCCTCATTTTTATAATTGTTATTTGCTTTTCTCTTATAATTTTTTTATTGAAATTTTTTATGTATCAAATTTGGTCATCATT
>Ga0307517_10009497_pt1 | contig 13778 bp, 8 predicted proteins | sample 23_EM_MG_FD_194515 | JGI IMG/M metagenome (GOLD analysis project Ga0307517, IMG submission 194515) | Populus trichocarpa ectomycorrhiza microbial communities from riparian zone in the Pacific Northwest, United States - 23_EM | ecosystem: Host-associated > Plants > Roots > Unclassified | place...
CCCCTTAAAAATTGCAGACATCTTTACCAAAAGTCCATCCAGATCCTTGTTTCTGCTCTTCAGGTCCAAGCTTCGCGTGTTCCCTACCACGCTTGACTTGCGGGGGAGTATTGACGCTAACACAATCCCATCTTCTGGAGAAAATCTTTCCAAGCATTCAGGAGAAGATCATGCCAATCTTTCCAAGCATTCAGGAGAAGATCATGCCATCTGATTGTATTACAGTTAATTATATACGTCTATCTAGGAACTGATTAATCCTAATTATAGTATAGTGTATATCCTGTAATAGCTACTTCCTTATTACTCTCACCTTCTGTTGTAAACATTTTCCTATATAATAATATTCCAACGCCATGTGCAAAGGGCGGTTGATAATTATTGGTTTACAAAACCTTACAAGATCTAGCTCAACCGAAAATTCAGGTCTAGCCTTACTTCACTGCTTAATCAAGATTATTGTACAGTAAACATGGAGCAGAAAAGGAATTTACCTGAGATTCAAGAGTTTGGGCGATTTGCACTGAGGGTAAGAGTTAGGTACCGTGCGATTGATAGATAGGGAGAGGGGGGAGGAAGAAATGGGGCGCCCGCCCAATATGTTTTTGGCGCCAACTAGATTGCTGTATTTAATTTATCCTTGTGTGTAATTTATTTTTATAAATTTATTGTTTTTTTAAGGGTATTTTAAGGGTTATTTTATAGATTTCCTTGATTTGAATTATTACTTTTGGTCTAGCTATCCTCTTGTTTATTGCATTTCTAGCCTTCAACTTGAACTTTTCTTTCACACTTCATTTGAATTATTATCCTCTTGTTTATTACAATAATTCGCACAAATGTTATTTTGATTTTTTTTTTGTTATAAATAGGGCTAAAGCTCAAAATTAAATTAAATGAGGGAATCAAGTTCTAGTAGAAAAACTAATACAAGCCTTCTAGAGGGTCATTAACAGTCGAATCCTCCCTGAAAAATAGATGCATGGAAAGCCAAAGTTAGCAATCTAACTAGTAGCAGCATTTGCCTTCCTGTAAGAATATTGCATTTGGACTCCTCAACCTCTACTTAGAGCTTCGCAAGCTCTGTTAACCAAGGCAATCAAGAACAGACCCATCACAACCATGGAATTAAATTCCAAAATAATTTTATGAAAGCCAAAAAAACTAAGCCAACTCTAACCTTGTAATCACCACTCATCACTCAATACAAATCCCCGTATTAATAGCAAAACCAGAGCCCAAGAAATCCCCGTATTCGATTTTGTTGAATGCACCCGGACGGACTGCGGGCTTTAGAAAGGGCGAGTATTGTCGGGGTCGCAAAAGCCCGCAACCACGCTATCCTGCCATCGCTACTAGCTAGACGATACTGGTGAGTTGATTACAATTTAGACCTCCATTCTATCATCTTTCTTCTTCTTTTTTACTCTATGGTGACCTTTTTCCTATTACATGTTCGTGTTTGGCTATAAGTGATGCTACTCGTACCGAGCCTAGCGTCCAAGCTAATATTAAACCATCTAGATGGTGATCTAGTGATAAGAACTTGGGACCAAAAGATTTGTTCTTTTTGTGATCTCAGATTCGAGCCATGTGGTTGCTCATATGATGGCCACTGAAAGCTTACATGGTCGTTAATTTCAAGGCCCGTGGAATTAGTCGAGGTACGCGCAAGTTGGCCCGAACACCCACGTTAAACAAAAAAAATATAAGCTAATATTGTGCTAGGAAATATTGAATGCCAATGTGCATGAGTTTTTAATGAATTACAATTGTATTATATAATAGTTAATGTATTGGTTTTTGTGGTATTTGAATCCATTTATTTTTATATTTTAAAAAATTAAATTTTTTATTTTTTATTCACTTCAAATTATTTCTTTAATATTTTCAGATTGTTTTAATGTATTGATATCAAAAATAAATTTTAAAAAAATATATATATTATTTTAATATTTTTTCAAATAAAAAATATTTTAAAAAATATTTATTTCTACCCTACTAAACCGGCTATTAATACCTTTTAATAGTTGATTTCATTATCATAAAGCTGCTAAAAACTATTGATTTTAAGATGAAGCATTAAATAATATTTTGTTTTATAAAATGCTTTTTTTTCATTTATCTTTCCATCTTATCCATTTTTTATTTTTATATTTAAAGAAATAGGAAAAATAAGAAATTGATAGAAAGGATCAAGTTATAAATGAATTTAAAAATATAATAGAGATAAAATATATATTTTTAAAAAATAATTAATTAATAGAGGAATTAAAAAAAAATGTATTTAAAAAAAATGAATTTTTTTATTTTTTATTTTAAATTAAGTTTTTTAATATTTTCATATTGCTTTGCTATGTTAATAGTTAAAAAGATATGTGTCTATATATATATAAAAGCCTCTACAAACTCTTAATAAACCTTGGTCATAACACTCTCTAAAACAATCCCGCGTATAAATATAACTTTGCACACTTACCAACCACCGATTAATATTGCTGGCACTGATAATCCTCTTGCCTTGTGTTTCTCGTTTTTCACGAAATGAGAGCGTCTTTGAAGGGCAGGTACGAAAATGACAAAAGCACCGGCGCTGCTACTGTCGCCTTCAACACCGGCGATGTTAAGCTTCGGGCTTCTGTAACCGACGCCACCTTCGTCAACGGCCCTAGCTTAAACGGCTTGTCTCTAGCTGTCGAGAAACCTGGCTTCTTCATAGTAGACTACAACGTTCCCAAAAAGGTAACTCCTCCTCAAACTCCATTGCTCTGCTTTCTTAATCGCATAAGGTCTGTTTGGTGGCTGACAATTTTGTAGGTAACTAGGGTTTTCGACTGGGCAGGTAGTTTGAACTTGCTTTGCTGACTTTGATTTCGAATCAATTGACTGCGAGTTTGGCTTCCTAACAAAATTAACTTCTTAGGGATTAGGGTTTTTGAATCTCTAAAATAATGGATTCATTTTAAAAAATCTAGGGTTTCAGTTACTGATTAGTAACATGTTTTTATCCCTTGTAGCTGTGAAATTAAGGAAAGCTAGAATTTTTTTTAGTAAGATTTTGTAACTGACATTGACTTGATTTTCAACTGGTTTTGTGGTGCAGGATTTTAGGTTTCAGTTTATGAATGCTGTTAAGGTTGTGGACAAGCCCTTGAATCTGACATACATTCATAGTAGAGGGGATAAACGTACTATTTTGGACGGGACTCTTGTGATTGATTCAGCGAACAAAATATCTGCTAATTACATGGTCGGGACGGAGAATTGCAAGTTGAAGTATACTTATGTGCATCGTGGGTTGATGACATTTGAGCCGTGTTATGACTTGGCAAAGAATTCATGGGATTTTGCGGTATCTCAGAAGGTCTATAGTGATGATGTGCTCAAGGCTACGTATCAAACGTCAAGCAAGAATCTGGGCTTGGAGTGGTCAACGAATTCAAAGCTGAATGGGAACTTCAAGGTAATCTCTTGAATTAATATGCTTATTGGCAAGTTGCTGGAACTTGGTTTCTAAATTGATAAGTAAAATCAAGAAGTAGAAGTTGAAAAAAGCACCAGTTGAAATTACTGTAGGTTCTTATTCTAATTGATAGTAACTTGTATGAGCCTCATCTTGGAATTGAGCATAAATTTAGCAATCTATTGCATGCTTTAAGAATTTGATCCTCCATTAAACTGGACATGGTTATAGTTTTGGATCTTAAAGGTATCGGTTCATTGATAGGAATTGTGTTTCTAGAGTACTCTTGGTTTGCATGTTGTATCTCCATTTTATAATTCCTAGATGCATCTTATTGATTCTGCAACACAAGCATGTTTGTTTTTTCTAGGTTTTCAATTGAATTATAACTGACAATGTTCTGTTCGTGGAAAGCATAATGTTTATATTTTGCTTCCATTTTTCAATCACGAAAAGGCACTGGCATGTTGATGTTCTTTTAAAGAGAATTCTGAATCAATGACTCTATAGTTTTCAATAAAATACCTATACTTTTTATGGCTTGAAGCAATACATGTCTGGGATTGCTGGTGATATCACAAAATGGGTGGTTGCTTAACTTTCAGCTATTTGGATGCTAGGTTGATGCTTTTGAGCTGCTTAATTTTATCTGGTGGTTGTCGTGTGCTTTGACCTGTTTGGATAAGCCTCTTTAAGCATTTCTAGGATTCCAAAATCTTCTCTATTTTATGTGATTTTAACTCAAAAATGATATTCTAATCTTGGCCCTTCTTTATCCCAGTTTTCTGCATCCGTCAATTTGGCTGAGGAGTCAAAAATGCCAAAATTAAGTGCTGAGAGTATGTGGAACTTTGAGATGTGATATGTTTCATCAGTATTCTTTCTTGGTTGTAACATTTACCGGTTATTTAAACAAACAGCTCCACCTCTGGCTGTGCCCCCATGTTTCATCAGTATTCTTTCTTGGTTGTAACATTTACCAGTTATTTAAACAAAGAGCTCCACCTCTGGCTGCGCCCCCAGTTGCTTTGAGCATTTTTTTTCCTTGAATATTGCCAATAGTTATAACTGAGCTGATCACCTGGCTAGGGGCAGTTCTGTAGCACCATTTTTCAAACTGTTAAATCTCTCTTTTGAGATATGCATTCAGTCCCTTTTGTTATCTTATGTGTGTTTTCCTTTTGCGAGGATGGAAGATTATGGTTATGGTGAGGTTAGTGACATATTTTTGCATGGGTATGGTATGTAAGATTGGGTCTTGACTGAGGAAGCTGCAGAAATGCTGAGCGGTTTATGCTTGCAAGTTTAAGAGTTGTTTATCAAGACATGGCTCAACCTGGTAGTTCTTAATCTATTCTAGACCTGGTAGTTCTTGGCCCGGTCATCCTCATCCAAGGCGCAACCTGGTAGTTCTCGATCCAGGCATTCTCGATCGGGTTGAGAACGCTTGGGTTGAGAACGTTTAGTATGCTTGGGTTGAGAACACTCAGGTCAAAAACTACCTGGTTGAGAAAGTACAGGTCGAGAGTGCATGGGTGGAGAACTATGAGATTGAGATTGCTCGTTCTGAGAATGCCTGATTTGAGAACTACCAAGTCGAGAATGAATGGTCGGGTTGAAAACGCCTTGATTGAAAACACCCAGTCGTTCAACACCCAGTTGAAAACTATCAGGTTGAGAAAGCCCCTCTCAGGAACTGTCAATAGTTCTTGACCTGGGGATTGTGTTCTCAAGTCAATTGATACTTGTTTATAATTGTCATGGTACTTCTGGAAATCGTGGAAGAATCTCAAACCTCGTCAAATCCTCTAGTCATTTAAGGGGATGTTGTGGAGGTTGTTTTTAAATTTATTTTTTATTTGAAAATATATTAAAATAATTTTTAAAATTTGAATTTTATTTTATAAAATTAGTATAACAAAATGATTTTAAAAAATATTAATTTAAAGTGAACAAAGACTTTCAAAGGCGAGGGATGCCAAATGTGACCTAGGCTTGATTGTCTTACCGTTGTAGTATCCTACTCCCGCAACAGTGAACCTGGAAAGCATCCGTCAATACTTATCTGTTGTGGTTATAAAAAGTTCAATTTTAGAAAATAAAAATTAAAGAGTTTCATAGAAATCATTGACCAGTATGTTCATATTTTATTTTTATTTTTTTCAAAAGAATTTGATTTTTTAAATGTTTTCTAAAATATTTTCTTAAAAATTAAATTGTTCTTGTATCTTTAATTATTTACTTCTAAAAAATAAATTTATATATCTAAATCTTTGTTTTGTTATTGATTTTTTTATTAGATTCTTCAGTTGTGATATTTCTATAGTTCCTCTTTTCTCTTTTCATTTGCATTTTTAAGATGATAGGCTATATAAATTCTTACAGTAGATGAAAAAATAAGGGGGGAAAAGGCAAAATTAAATGTAGTTGAAATAATGAAAATCTCGTTCTCAATTTTAATCACATGTTAACTTTTTCTATTCGAGAATTGTGTGTTAACTTTCGTTTTCTTGTTGTGTTTTAACAAAGATCAGTATATTGATTGATTTGTGCTCTGCGGTTAATGTTATAATATTTTAATGGTGTTATTAAATTTAATTAAATGGATTAATTTTTAAATTTATACTTAATTTCTTATCAGATCCAAGATGTTTGGATCTAGTTGTCATGTCAGACTTATAATACCTAGGTCTGAAATGATCTATGCACCTTGAGTTTGATATAATTGCCAGATTTATATGTTTTTTTTTAAAATATAAAAATTCACTTATAATTGTTCTAAAAACATATTTATTTTATATTATTATCTTTGTTTTTCTAACTGAAAATATTTTTATTTTTTTCTTTTATTTTAGAATATTAACCACGCACATTCCTAAAATTCACTTAATTATTTTTTTATTAATCTCTAATTTTAGTAAAGAAATCATGTACAAAATTACACAAATTAATATAGTTAAAAGGACAATAAGTCTTTTACATTTATAGTATTTTCTTTTCCTACAACATAATGTATTAATTCGAAAGTTTAACAATTTTCTCGAAATAATCATATATTTTAATTTTTTGTATGTACTAATAGTTATAATATAGAATAAACTTTCCTTGTAATAAACTTTAACAACAAGATCATGTAACATCTCTAATTTAAAAAAGTATGAACCCTTTAAAAACTGCCCAACATCTAGAAGTAAATATAAAATTATTATTTTCATCCACAATGCATACAAAAAAATAAAGTTTACTTTTGAAGACTTTAAATAAATCATTTAGAACTCAACATTATTTTTTCATTCTTTCCTCTTAAAATATAACAATTTTATAAAATAAGTTACACAAACAAAAAAGAGCTGCTCAACTGGTCAGGCCTAGATTTGCTCTCTAAAAGTCATCAATTTGAGTCTTATAAACCTTAGGGCTATTGAAGGCTTACATGGTCATTAACTTCAGGGCACGTGGGATTAGTCGAGGTACACGCAAACTAACCCGGACTCCCATATTAATAATAAAAAAAATTATCTAGTAAATATAAACCATAAATAAATGCAAGAGAGAGTAACAAAGAAAAAACTCTTCTTTAGAAAACGTAACTTTTGTTTTTGAATCTTTCATAATAAAAAAATATAGGATATTTATAGCAACTTTTGGTTTTTTTTAAAAAAATTATTTATAGTAAAAAAATAATAAATAGTCGATATAAATATTAAATAGCGAAGGCGACACTTTACATGATCCCCGCTCGCTAATTTTGGCGGTTCAATATCAGAAAATCCTAATTGTTTTGAAACATTTGCCGCCTAAATGAGATCCTGATCTTCTTAACAAAAAGAACCCACCCTCCATTTCAACTGGCAAAACTAAAACCCTAGTTCTCCTCCGTTGGCAAATCTGTGAACAGAGAATGGACAGCGAAGAAGAACTCCTCCCATCCTCAGATACCGAACAGCCATCCTCTCCTCTCCCTCAAAGAAAATTCAAACGTCTCAAAAAAGCCACCAATACTGTCAAAATCTCTCAAGATCCCCTCCTCAATCCTCCGAACGACACTCCACCGTCACCTTCACTTTCACCTTCCATACAACCAACAGACTCCCCCGATCTTGAAACCCTAGACGCAGAAGAGCATACCGGGGAAGATTTCAGCGAACCGATTTTGAGATCTGAACCTGGTGATCTGGAAAATCTCGAGGAGGGAAACGATTTGGATACTGATTTTAGTGGCTCGGGCAACGAGGATAGTGTAGCTGATGTTAAGAGAGCTCTGGAATTTGATTCCGTGGATGAGGAATTCAATGGACAAGGAATGGAAGAGGAGATTGGGGATTTTAGGACCGAGGAGGGTTTGGATAAGAAACTACCTGATTTTGATGGTTTAGAGGAGCAGAAAGAGAAGAAGAAGAAGAAGAGATCAAAAAGTGGAGATGATGGCTATGGAGATGAGCAGTTTTCGGTTCACACCAACAAAAGAAGGGAAGCGAAGGTATGTGTATTTTTTGTGTGGCTGTACCAGTAATGAATTTTTCCTTAGTTTTCTTCGATGGATTATTTATAAAGTTGATTTCAATTAAACAGGAAAGAAGAGAGAGACATAAGGAGCTCATTATCGAATCTCAGAAATTGTTGAGAGGTAGAAATTGAATTGTATTAAATTATGCAAGTCTTGTTGTTTCCTGAATATTAGTTACTATCTGGATGCTTTATAAACTCTTTATCTGTGTATTCAACGTGTTTAGAAACTAGAGAAGCATCATTTAAACCAGTCCCAATTGTTCAAAAGCCCGTATCTTCTGTTTTAGAGAAGATTCGGCTAAGGAAGCGTGAGGTTTCAAAGAAGTGAGTTATGTTCTCTTGGCTTTGACTTTGTGTGGGTTTTTCTTAATCAATGTCTTATTTAATCAATTATTCTATTTATTTTGCTACTCTCATGGGTGACAGATTGGTTTCTGTCAACACAAGTTCTTTTAATGACTCGGATGATGCTTTTTCAAGAGAAGTTGTACTGGAGTGTGGATTTGAAAATGATCTTATTGAGGATATAGAAGTTCAAAAGGTTGCAAGAGCAGACAGTGAAACGAATGCGGATCCTTTTGACGAGGAGAACAGTTTCGATTCCTTGAGTGTTGAAGGTTCTAAGAGGACAGCAAATCACAGTCCTAAAACTATGGCTTCTCTGATGGTGAGTTAAAGACGTCACATTTACTGGATGAATGTAATTGTCGCTGGTTGGAAGGAGCATGTCTTCTCAAGTTTTAGCTTTTTTAACTTGTTTGTACATACAAGTCTATTAAATCTGTTGAATTGCAGGATTTAAATGGAGAGTCAAAACAAACATTTCGAGCTCCTGTTGATGATACTCAGGTTTCCATCACATTTTAGTTTTGTGATTGCCACTCTTTAAATGGAATTCCTGTATGTAATGGTTTTTAATATGCATGTTTTAGGATCTGAGTTTTGATTCCCAAAAAAGCACCTCCAAAGATGAGATTTCAGATGATCCACCCAGCAGTCCTATGGATGTAGTTCAAGCACCGTCCTTACTTGCAATGAACTTGAAGCTCGATTCTGCTCCTCCTGATGAGTTGTAAGTCCTAAAATCTTGCTTCCTTTGCCGTTGCAAGCATCTTATCATCAAACCTGATCATAAGCACACTTCTAGAGTTTGATTGCTAAAAGTGAGCGTACAAATGTTTTTATCTACCAATGCATGTCCCCAGAAATCACTCCTTGGGTCTAGCACTCCAAACAATCTGTTCATTCTATATTCATTTGTCCAGTTGCAGGTGCATTCCTTTCTATTTTTGACTGGAAAGTGACTGAAATCTAGAATTATGTAGCTTACCTTGTGAACATCTGATTATTTAATAGCTCACTCTTCTAAAAGTGAAATTGTTGTGTTTTCTGTTAACTAGTTCTGATGAAGAGGACAATGATAAGGAGAACATCGATCCAATCCCACACGGGTTGGCTGATCTATCTTTATCTCCTAAAGGTGATCCTATGAAAGCTTATATTGATGAAGAAGCTGAAGTAGAAGATGACAGTGATCATGATCTAATGCGATTTGGAGATTCTGAGGAAGATGAGGATGACTTGGACTCTGAGGAACTTAAAGATATGATAGAAACTGGTTACAAAGAAAAGCCATTTGATAATGAAATTCGCAATCAGCTTCATCAAAAGTGGCTTGAGAAACAGGATGCTGATGGAACAGAAAATCTGTTGCGGAAACTGAAATGTGGTTCTAAACAAAGGGAAACGACTTTGCTTGAAGAGAAAGAATATGAAGGCAAAGAAGATGAAGAAGCTGAAGTAGATGAAGAAGCTGAAGTAGATGAAGAAGAGTTTCTAGATGAGGCTGCAGAAGTTACAAGACATGTTGTCCGGATGAACTTAAAGAAAGCAAAGGAAATGATTTCTCAAATGTTCACAGATAAGGATGATGTATATATATCATCTGATGACGAGGAAACAGAAACGAGGCTTGTTAAGGAGCAACTTTCTTATAAAGCAGTGAGTTTTTAGCAGATCTATAATCATGTTCTCTCAAGATTTGTGGTTATATATATTCTTCCAATTAGCAAGTCCTACGCTGATACAGATCTTCTGGCCCATAGGTTTAATATGATTTTATGATTTTCTTTTGAATATTATGGTTTCAATTGCAAGATGGTAACTGATCATGATTTGAAACAGGAAGATCAGGCTACATTCTTGTCACCAGCAGAGGCTGAAGGATCCAAAGAAATCTTTGGTCTTATAAAGAAGCTGAATGGTGTGCATGACACAAGAAAGAAAGCTAAGATAACATGTATGATCTTATATATTTTTATGCATGATCATTTAGATATCATATAATCTCTTGGTATCGAGGCAGATTTGGTATATGATCGTGTGGAATGGCATATAAGGATCCATATAACTGACCCCAATTAATTTGGGATTGAGACTTGGTTGTTGCTATGATCTGTCACGTCATCTAAATTGTTGACTCATTACTTTCATGCAACTGAGTTTCAGTTTTAATAGTATGGTTCTGATCTTGTATTCACTATACTTATTTTGCAGCCTATTCTCATATGCGATCCATAACAGGAAATAGGAATATGTCATCAAAGGTAAATGGTTTGCTTTTTTGTCACGATTGATGTCTTGTTGTCTATGCTGTCAATGGCGCATCTTATTTGCAGAAGAACCCTAGCACCCTACTCCTTAATGAATATCGCAAATTTGACCAAATCAATGTTAATTGAGTCATTTTTTTTTCTTGCGAATTCCACCGACAATAAATTTCCTTTGGAAAATATTGCAGTCATCTTTTCTAGGGCGGGGGTCAAAAAGTTCTCTGCCATCGTCCCGGAAGCATGGATCAAGCATGGTTCGTTCTTTTGTCTTCGAAAGAGATGACAGCAGTAGCAGGAGTGCAATCTCAATGCCAGAGGATTCTTCAAATTTGGTAAGCTTTAGAAGTTTGCAAAGCTTTAAATAAGCAGAAAGTTTATCATAATTTGCTTCATTTTTTTTGAAGTTATTTGTTTGATTTTATTTTCTTGGGGCAATTCAGATTTTACCATTTGATCCTTATGTAATGTGAGAACAGAAAGGTGGTTCTTCTGTTTATCTGTAACGAGAGTAGAACTAGTTTTATCATTCAAAGCTGCTATAATCCAACTTGGTGATAAACTCAATTTCTTTATCGTGGTCTCCATTTAATTGATGCTGTAGTGCGCAGACATGAAAACATGACATTGTTTGTTTATCTTTGCAAACTTCAATAGGTTTTATCTGATTTGCAGATCCAGAGTGAGAATAGACCAAGGAAAACTGTTTCGGCCAAGTTCAGTGGCTCGCAAATTAGATCAAGTACCCAAAACACACAAACTGCCACAGAAATGAAATCTGGTCCGTCGCTACACGAGATATTAAGGTGCCCTTCTCTGCAATCCAGCCACCACAATAGTAATATTATGGCTGGCCAAGTTGAAGCCATATATGATGCTTTCAAATTGGATCGGAATCAGAGAAAGAACGAACCTAGAGTATCTATAAGAACTGCGTATAGTGTCACCTGAGATTATGCTGTCACTGGATACTAAATGCTGTATGGATGTTGATTGGTGTAGACTTCTTTATTGGTGAAATAATACACTTACACTTTTGGTGCTGCTTTGATAAATTATGTGATGCATCTACTTTTGGCAGACAAGTGCAGTGTTTTCTCTTAAATCCCAGAACACGCGATTAGAAATTTGCTCCGGGTCCTACATGAGGGACGCCTATCATTTTTTGCCCTTAAAAGAAAGGATGTGACCTGTGTTCCGTTATCAAATTATAAATGATGAATACACGCATCCAAGAAGGTATATAAATTTCTTGTAATAAAGAAGGAAAGCTTTGCCCTGGATAAGTTAAGTACAACTCTTAAGTGTGTTTGGTATTGTGATAATTTTGTGGTTGTTGTTTTATAAAAATTATTTTTAGTTGAAGTTAGGTTGTTAAAATATATGTTTGGTTAAAACTGTGGTTAAAGTTGAGGTTGAACAAAAAGTTGTTTAATGTGTTTAGTTAAAAATACTTTTGAAATTGAGATTATAAAATAATTAAAAAGAATATATATTAATATTGATGATTTTTAATTTTAATATTGTAAATTTAACTACCATGAAATAAACAATATTTTATATAAAATATTGTTTATTGTTCCATTAAACTATTTGTAATTCCATAATATACGAAATTCATCCGACAAGGACTACAGTTTTCATGGCTTCCTGAGCGTACAACAACATCAGGTAAAATATCATCAGAACAAAATTAAGATTGCGATCAAATTCTGCAAATGCTACGTCATCATGCGATCTTCTTTTAATGTAATTATGTAGTGCCATTGATTAATGTTAAACACTAGTTTTTTTTTAATAAAACACAATATCTGACAAAAAAAATTTGGATTTTTTTTATTTTACTGGGTTGGATCGGTCCAACACATTTAGGTTTGGGTTAGATCGATTCGGCCATGAACAGTGGAGACACTCTCCATTGTTCATATGCAACGTGAATAGTGGAGAGCAGCCCAAACGAAAGAGAAGGGAAAGAGAAAGGGGAAGGGGAAGGGGAAAAGCAGTGCGGTGGTGATGGACCGAGAGATGATGAAAACACCGAGGCCGGTCACTCTCCAGATAGGACTAGAGATGGAGAGAGAGTGGGGGCTGTTTCAGTTACAAAGTACAGTCCATTTTGGTCAGAGAGGTTTCAATTCGTGTCTGCTGTGAAATTAGATTCTGATGCAACTTGTATCCATGTTTTGCCATTTAGCAAGTCCTATGCTGATACAGATCTTCTGGTCCATAGATCTATAATCATGTCATATGCAACTTTAGTTTTTGAATCCTGGGTTCTTCAGTTCTTGCAACCAAATGAAGATCTTGTGTTCTTAGTGGATATGGATTTTTGAAAGACTTTGGCCCCTTCTAATTAGAGCTTTGCTGTGCGTAATACATCTTTGCTAACCTTAAACAAGAGGATGCTTTGCTGTTATTTTAGTTTTCATCTTTTATTTGGGAATTTGTCGAGGGTTTATGTTTACAAGAATGATGTCCCCAAATCTGTGTTTGACATGAAGAGAGAAAGAAATTGGAGAACGACATCCCTGATGAACTGATTGATGATCTAGTTGATGCCATTGAAATAGAAGGGTGCAGGGATTATCAAGGTTGACTTGACGAGGGAGGAAAGCATTGGTATCCGGATTCATGCCAATGCTTTTAAGCAACCATCTTTGGAGGTTGGGAAGAAATACAAGTTTGGATTTGATTCAAAAGTGGCATCAAGAAATTGGTTTGCTATGGTTGGTGTCTGGACAGGACGACAATTCAGCAAGATTAATTTGAAGAAGACTACGGAGGACGATTGAGCAAAGATAGCGTTGAAATATAGTATTTGAATTTCAATCTATTCAAAAAAATAATTATAAAATATGCATGACTGACTCTTTTGAATGGAGGTTAAAATAACTTTTTAGCTATTTTAGTTAAAATTAAATTATTGACTCGGATATGTTACGGGTTTTATAAAACAAAAATTTAATGTAAATTTTTTTAGATGTTGCTAATATTTATTTTATAGTAGAAAAAATATTTAAATTGTGTGCGGGTTGACCGGATGTGATATAGTTAATCTTGCTTGTCAAAAAACAACTCAGATTACTTGTAAAAATGTAGTTTGATTCAAAAAAATTTCAAGATGAATTTTTTTTAATATTAAGATAACAACATGGTAGATTCACTTAGATTAACTCGGGTTAACATATCAAGTTTGC
>Ga0307517_10009498_pt1 | contig 13777 bp, 12 predicted proteins | sample 23_EM_MG_FD_194515 | JGI IMG/M metagenome (GOLD analysis project Ga0307517, IMG submission 194515) | Populus trichocarpa ectomycorrhiza microbial communities from riparian zone in the Pacific Northwest, United States - 23_EM | ecosystem: Host-associated > Plants > Roots > Unclassified | place...
ACTAAAATAAGGTAAATAAACTCTTGAATTAATTGACCCAAAATCTAAACGTATAGGATTTAAGAATTATGCAAATATCATTCTAGAGAAATAAAACAAACAGATTGTTGCATATTAACAAACAAGATTAATTCCCACCAGTCAAAAAATATATCCTAATATTTTTTTATTTTATGTTTAACTGTGCTATTTAATATATTTTTTAAATTATTTTTTACATCAAAAAATATAAAACTAATATTTTTAAAATGTTTTTGATGATCTTGCTAATATTAAAAATAAATAAATTTTAAAAAATATTATTTTAATATATTTTTATTTTTTTAAAAAAACCTTTAGTTAGTGGAGCACTTCCAGAGTACTAAATTTGATGGCTAATGGAAAATCAAAACGTGTACATCTGCAGTGGAACCCAGGTAGCAGTATTCCGGTGTTCCCTTTATAGTGCATGTATACCACGTGTCAAAATACCACGGAGCCAATCATGTCCCGTGGGTATATGACATGTATTGTAGCCGTTGATGTCATCACCACTGACCTTGGCAAGAGAGGAGCCCTTTGAAAAGCCGAGGGGTCACTTGAAATGGCTAAGGACCACACGTTTCTCTACAAAAAGAAAATTGCTATTTATAACATGGGATTATCCTTAACATGTCAATTAATTTTATTATATTCAGCAAGTTTTTTTTATTGATTTAGTTTTGGTTTTTTTTTATATTTAATTTTTTTTTATCCCGATATAATATGCTACGAATTAATCCAGTTAACCAGGATTATATCTTTGATCATTGCAATGTTCAAAACTCAACATGTCAAAGCAGAGTATTCATAAAGTATGATTGTATTATTAACGAAGAGAGAAGAATAGCTCTAAAATCAAGAAACAAGCAGGTCAGTCACTAACATGAGATGGCGACTCTTGTTTCAAAGGCACCATCTCTTGTATACCCGCCTATTATCTATCAATAAAAGAGAGGAAAAATACAATATTGAGCTATGTCCCCAAATGTAGGGAAGAACAACACATGGAATTGAATACAACAACCAGAGAAGGAAGGAAAGAAAATCCTATAGCTGTTGTCTTCTGAAGAATGTCAACAATGGGTAAAATCTTCTTTTATGTTTCGATCATAATTAACATATCGGCAGATCTGCTGGAGGAGGCTCTACACTCTGTAATTCCCCAATCCCATCCTCTACCAAGAAAGCCATGGCCAAACCCCATGTGATGTGAACATCCAAGTGACAGTGCATTAGCCACACACCTGTTCAATCATGACAAAAACAAGTTGATGAGTTTAATGTTCAAATGAAAAATTGAAGCAGATCATGGATCGACTCTAGATTAACTTTAAATTACCTGGATTGTCAGCAACAAATCTAATGACTGCCCATCCATTCGAAGGCACTGCAACTGTATTCCTCATTGGTGGATCAACAAGATTAAATTTAGATTTATGAGTTTTGGGATTGAAATTTCCAAATCCTTCTGCAATGATGTAGAAGTCGTATCCATGAAGATGGATTGGGTGGTTTTCTGGTGTGACAATGCTCGTGTCCTGCAACACAATCTGCACCCTTGATCCGTACTTCAACTTGTACAGCTTAGTTCCACGAACAGGCTGAAAGAGGGAACGACTCACATTACCAGTGTAATCAAACTTTACTGGTGGTTTTGCTGGAAAGTCAGTGGTGTAAATTCCAGGAACTTTTTGCTGATACGCCTGCAGTAACGCAATGTTTGAAGGAAACACAAAAGAAACATTGTTCATGCTAGCGGTGAAGCGAGTGCCGTTGGGTCCTTGACACCGCCTAGCTCTGGAATTTTTAGGACAGTTGTTAAGCCCTAGACCAATTGTGAAGAAGAGGTTCTCGTCAATATCTGTTGGGACCTCGACTTTTCGAGGGCTTCTAAGGCTTCCACTGAATGCTGTAACTGTAGCTGTGTCGTTATAAGCTGGAAGTCGAGGCATAACTGGTTTTGTTGTACACTTAGCAGGGCAAAGGGCAGATTTGTATTCAAGAATGGCAGTGGTTGTAGTATTGTCAAATGGTGCATTTTGCGCACTCTGATAAGCTCGAGCTGCCATGTAATATCGGCCAGGTAGTTGGTCGCCTGAGATCAAAACATCAGTGGTTTGGCCTGGTCCTAGCATTATGACCGAGGTAGTAAAGGGTTTAAGATACGAGGCATCAGCACCGATAACTGTGAACTTGTGATTGGCTATGGTGAAGAAAAGGGGTTGATTGAGTGCAGCATTGATGACTCGAAGGAGGTTTGTCTCACCAGAGGCGATCGGAACGATGGTAGTATCTGCAACAATATCAGTTCCTTGAGATCATCTTTTATGAAATACATAAACTAGATCAAGTCTTGGAATGGGTCTCCCAAGCAGTCTATTGGGCTATAGGATACTTCCTGGGCTCCAGCCTACTAATAATTATTTGATTGCTACAGTTAATTTGCAATATTTTCTTAAAGCCTTTATATACATGTTGAAGCTAATTTTGGAACAGCTACCAACCAGACTAAAAAAAAAAGCCCCATCTGGGCATGAAGCTAAGTTATTGTGACTGGGCTCTTTCGATACAGTTCACGATCACAAGATAGTTCAGCAGGTTATATACGGGTTTTCCTACTGTAGTGCTGACTGTAAGTATACAGATGGTTAATTACCTTCGCTGGAACAATTATAAAGATCACCAGGTTGACCATTAATGGTATATGCATCAGATATATTTGGAGCTGCTCCAGTTCTAGTTGCCTCCCTCACCACATCAACGGGATTCGCATCCCACCATTCGCCTGATCATCATGGTTAGTTAGAATCAACAGTTGGAACACACAAACATTTGTTTTGAAGCTAAGTTAATAATTAATAATTAAGGGAATCTAGTAATTATGGTTTAGGAATTTGGGAGGAAATTAATGATGGATAATTACCAAGAAGTATGGGTGTTTCACGCTTTGGCTTAGTGAACGGATACGAGGATCCTTCTCTTGGATGGATAATTAGAGCACCATAAACGGTGGCTCTAAGCCAAGAGCTATGAGCATGCCACCAAAGTGTCCCTTCTTGTCCTTCAATATTAAACCTGTAGGTATAACTCCCACCAGGTCTGATCGGGCATTGTGTCACAAATTCTGGCCCATCTGCCCAGCCCGTTCTCATTTGCCTAATACCATGCCTACAAAAATATGATGATTTGAAGTCAATTGCTAATTAGACAATGTGCCAAAGAATAGTGGAGTTGGAATGGTTCGTGAGCTGGGTGTGTGATGAACAGTGATTTCGAACATGCAACTAGAATAATTGAACGGCAACTGGTAAAAAACTAAAAAAAAAAATGCATTGTATATATATGTGCCTCATGCTCCATGTAATGATTTGTCGGGAACATGTGTGTTTGTAGGAATGCGATCACACGTGCATGTGTGACTCATGCAGTTGATTACCAGTGAATGGTAACGTTGTATCGGGCTTTGTTGACAACTTTTACAACTAGAGTGTCTCCATTTTTCACTTCCAGGGTTGGCCCTGGGAACATCCCATTGACTGTGATGCTATTGTGGGTTTTGCACAGCCTCTTCACTTTCGTTGCTTGAACCTGTTCCATATTAAAATATAAAAGTTCACCAGGAGAAAGATGGAGATCAGGATTATTGATTTGAAGATGATACATTAAATAACCAAAGAATAAGACTAGGACATACAACAAAATCATGGTGGTGGATCTCTGCAATCGCTAATGACATTGTTGAGGCTAGAAGCAGCACGACCAGGAAGAAAGAACAATGACGATCAGCAAAGATAGACTTGATAACCTCCATTTTATCTCTTAAGCTAGCCTGCCTTGATGTCTTCGAGTGATGGCTAATTAAGATGAGTGGTGATGAAAGGGAGTCAAAGAACTCCTTATATAGGATGAGCGTGAAGCAGAACAAGTTGTTTGAGGTTGGCAGATTAGGTTTTGATTTAGGGAGTGGTTTGATTTTGAAGGCAATACTTAGTTCAATCCTATGGGAGTTGTTGCACCCACTAGCATAGCGAGATTGGATAATTTCTCAAATGCTTGTTTCACAAGTCTTTTCGTTAATTTCTGGTTGAATCTCAACAGATCACCACCATTCATAATTTCTGTTGGCAAAAAGAAGGGTTTTGATCCTTCAATTCTTTTTAATCAAATGGGTTATTACGTACAGAAATTAATGCAACCTCGCCTGCTTTCTTCTTCTTCTTGTAATGCTCATGATTTCAACATCCATATCTTAGGACAAGCACAATCGCCCGATACCAAAAGAAATTAATTAATTAACCCATGCACAAGCGGTCAAACTCGTTGCAAATAAAGATAGTACTGATGTAGGCCTCCAACTTTTGTGCTAGCAAACAAGGTCCGCACACAAGTTGAGAGCGATGCTCGAAAACTACTTCTTCGATGGGTGAATGCTCAATTAAATATATCAACAAGCTTACTAACCTTAAGAGTTCACGCTTAAAGGACACGTACTTTAATTAACAATACTCATTTTAACTCTTTATCAAGGAGTAAGTGATTCAGGAGAGGTGATTTTCGAGTGTGGATCGATGATTCTAAATCACTTACAATTGGGATTTTGTCAGTAAAACTAGATGGTAATGGTAACGGTAACATTTTGTTTTTAATTTTTTAGATAACTAGAGCGGTATTTGAACTCAAAACCTCAGCTTCTCTCTTTTTCTAAGAGAGTGCATCACCAGGCTAAACATCTATTAATTGGTGGCAACAACATCATGGGTTCTAGGTTTAAAGGATAATATTAATTTTAACAATTTTGGCAAATCATTGCTTGATTGATCCGATGTGGGTATAATTACCGTACCTTTAATATTTTATTAGTTGTTGTTTTTTTTAAAGTGTTTAATATCGAAATAATATTTTTTTAAAATTTATTTTTCACATTAACACCAGTTTTTAAACTCGGCCCGGCTCAAGGCTCGGGTCAATCTCAATTTTTTTTATAAATCAAAACGACATCGTTTTATATTGAAATAATATTTTTTTATTTTTTAAAATTTATTTTTCAAATCAACACCAGTGTTTTTAAACTCGGCCCGGTGGTCGACCCGACCCAAGGCCCGGTCAACCCCAATTTTTTTTTTATAAATCAAAACGACATCGTTTTGGGTAAAATAAATAAATAGTCAACGGGTTGCAATTGGGTTTTTGACCGACTCTTACCAGGTCAACCAAGTCGCCGGGTCAGCCGAGTTTTTGACTTCCCTTATTTTTTGATAAACTCGACCCTGTTCTAGCCCCGGATTAGCCGGGTCCGGGTTAACCCGCCGGGCCGGGCCGGGTTTTAAAACTATGATATATATAAAAAAATTTGAAAATACAAAAAAAATCAAATATTTGAAGCAACGGGAAAATTTAAAAAATTTAAAATTTTTCAAAAATATTTTTAAAACAAAAAAACAAACAGACTCATAATTACATATTGTATTCCCAATTATACGCCATTGTTTAAAGTGTTAGTTCTAGTAATTTTTTGTCATCCAAAACAATCTTGTTTCCAATTTAAATGGCAAGATGAAATAAAATGTTTTGTTTTTGTCACCATAATAGTAAAATGAGTAATTCCTTGAAGAGTATTTTTTAATTTTCACATTCTCTTCAATGATTATAAGAGAAAAAGAATTAACTTCTGCTAACAATGATTTCATGAAATATTGAGATCTTGAATTCCATGATCAATGGCAATTGGGAGGAGCTTAGTCTCTTTGAAAGGAAGCATATCTAGCGATCGAGAGAGACAAGGGATTGATAAGGATTTTGATAGGTGAACAAGATTGAAAAAGGAAGGTGCCCTGTTTGGTAAAGTTTGTTATTGACCTGTTGAGAGTCTTGGGATGTTAGTTAGTGGCAATTACGAAGTCATAAGCAACACGATTAATCGTATAAATGAAATTAAAAAGAAAAAAGAAAAAAGATCCAAAAACACAGGCGCCTCCTTAATTCGTCAATGTTTTCTGGTGCTTCGTCTCTCACCACCCTTTTATTTCCTTTGGTTTCTTCCCATGTCCTTGTGTGTTATGATTATTAATTAAGAGCACGTTGTCGACCTTGCTTTCTTGGGTTTTCAATTTCCATGGTGGTTGTGAATGGTTTACCATTAAACTTGAACCATAAAACGTTCCAAGTTCATATATAATATCTTCTTGCAAAAGTAAAACCATTAATTAACTTGAAGCGCGCAATTATTAACATAGACAGTTGCCTGCAAGTCAATTAATCCCACATGGTTTTCACGCGAGAATTAGCTGTCTGTACTGTGGTGGGTTCTCTATGTGGTGCCCATGTAATAGAAAACACTACGAGGAACCCATTCTATAGGCCTAGCAAGCTGCAAAGAACATGGACAATAGGGCAAGACTCAAGTACAGCCCTAGAAAGGCCTAACAAAGGCGTCAAACACACTCTCCCCGAGGCCTTAACTACTAGTTGTTATGTGCTCTAGGCACATAATGTATAAACCCTTTTGCACTTATTGTTCAAGTGCTAGAGGGAATTTAAGAGGGAGTTTTAGCACCGAACATGTTTTACACAACAAATCCTTGTGTCAAGTCCCAATCGAATCCCATTGCCGAATTCAAGAGACAGTTCTAACGGCATTCAATAACTACAGGGAAAGCTAGAGTGGTTGGCATAATGTTGTTGCATAAACACTTTGCACTAAGTGGTAGTTTTCACATCCAAGCTGCAATGCCATGCCAACAGACAAGAGCGATGAAGCAAAATCAGGGAATCCCACTAATGCAAAGTGCAAGTACTGCTTCTGTCCAGCAATATCGATGTGCACCGACATTTCTTCATTAACAACCAAAGATATGCGTATCACTTTTTGTAAAGCGACTATAAACTTCCAAACCCAGCTCTGCTTGTGCCCACCGAGACAGAAGCAATCCCAACCCACTTTCTATAATGATTCTCGATCGTTGATTTCTCTGTAAGGTAAGATTAATTTAATTAATTAAACCCGGACAAGAGAAAAATCCAAGAATAGAAACCTAGATATTTATAGCCCCTTCTCTTTTCTGCCTCTTTTGTAAGCAAAAAGTTGTGATTAAATTCAAAATGTTGCTGCCCAGGATCGAACTGGGGACCTTTAGTGTGTAAGACTAACGTGATAACCACTACACCACAGCAACCTTATTATTGATTTCAGTCTCATAATATTACTTATAGTAATTAATTGCAATGCAACTGGGAAAAAAATACTTCGCTGATTTCTAGGAAGGCTCTCTTTTTAAATTTCGAACTCTATGCATTTACTCGGTCATTTATTATTTTCTTTGATTTTAACGATATGAGTATTTTCAAATAGCTTTTGAGTACACAGATTAGATTTTCTTTAATGAATCATAACAAATTAGTCTATCATATAATCAAGTGCTCAATTTATTGATAAGATAAATATTTTTTTAAAATTTTATCTATTTATTTTTATTTCAAATTAATATTTTTGATATTTTTATATGTTAATGTCAAAAATAATTTTTTTAAAAAAATATTTTAAAAATCAATTATTATTACAGGTAGTGAATGTTGGGGGTATATACAGTGACTAGTGGTTAGAAATTGAAATAACATGGACTAATTACCTAGTTTCATTAAACCATAGAGACTAAGTCATAATTAACTTTTGTGTAAGTAATTACACAAAAGTTTGTAGTTATACTTCAGTAACTCTGGTTAATTGCAATGCAACAAGGAAAAAATACTTCAGGAAAAAAAGGGAGCGAAAGCTCGCTGATTTCTAGGAAGGCTCTCTTTTTAAACTTCCTTTCTGGTCATTGACGCACCTGTAATTAAGTTCGAACAGTGAATGTTGGGGTATATCTAGTCACCAGTGGTTAGAAATTGACTAACCATAGAGACTAAGTCATAATTAACTATTTATTATAAGATTAATCTTGCTCTTTACAGATGTTGTTTTTTAAAGGGTTTTTTTAAAAAAATATATATTTAAATAACAGATTTTTTTATTTTTTTTAAAATAATTTTTGATATAAATTTAACAAAAAAAATACAAAAAATATAAAAAGATTTAATTTTAAACAATTTTTTTTAATGAAATACCATTTAAAACGAAATTCCAGACAACTACAAAATAGTATGTACTTAATTCTGCACATGAGAATTTTCAGAATTCAACCATTTGTTGATTACACAGGGGGTGAGGACGTGAGGTAACTCTTTGTTTTAGGTAATTTATTTTTCTAACTTTACGGTTGGAAATTCATGACAATTTTATTTTTTAAATTTGACTTGAGGATATTTGAATCATGATAGTTAATGAGGTAGCTGAGCAGAGCTCAACCCCAATATATATATATATATATATATATATATATATATATATATATAGAGAGAGAGAGAGAGAGAGAGAGACTTCAGTTGGGCGGTCTCCAATGTCTGCTACAAGACACAATTGTTGCAGGGGAATGCCAATCAGTGGAGTTTATACACTCGCATTTGATAAAAAGCACAAAAATAGTTTGCAGGGATCTTCTTGCAACTATAATTTAGATTTCAATACTCCTCAAATTTAGTAAATTCTGAATCACATCCCTCATGTTTATCAGGATGGGAGTATTGAAGCTGTCCAAAAGATAATTAAAGATAAGAGAGAGTGAGAGAGGGAGAAGTGAGATTTTGTTGCAACAATGATTAATGGAAAAGAATTACGTGCATCAAGAATCAAGAAACATGGCCATTGTATTGGTAAATAATTTGGAACCGATTTTTCTAACTGCAGCACCTGTAATCGCTTTATCACTCGAAAGGAAAGAACAAACCAACAATGAAACTAAGACTACAACACATGGAAACATTATGTTATCGATCGGGCTTATGAATTTCAACAAACTGGTACGTATATTTTCTTTCTATTGCTGATCTCAGCATAGAGGCAGATCTTCTGGAGGGGACTCAATGGATTGCAATTCTCCGACTCCATTCTCGACCAAGAAAGCCGTGGCAAGACCCCAGGTGATGTGAACATCCAAGTGGCAATGCATTAGCCAAACACCTATTTATGCAAAAAAATAAAACATGTTGGAAACATTTAATTTAGATTGGAGTTCAATTGAAGCTAAGGTTCGACATCATTGTACGATGAATGCAGAGTGTTTATATTTTTTACCTGGATTATCTGCTACGAATCTAATGACTGCCCATCCATTTACAGGCACTGCAACTGTGTTTCTGAGAGGTGGATCAACGAGGTTAAATTTTGATGGGTCTGTTCGGGGATTATAATTTCCAAATCCTTGTGCGATAATGTAAAAGTCATATCCATGAAGATGAATTGGGTGGTTTTCTGATGTGACAATGCTCGTGTCTTGTAGCACAATCTGCACTCTTGACCCATATTTCAATCTGTACAGCTTAGTCCCTGGAACAGGTGTGAAGAGGGACCTGCTCACGTTACCAGTGTAATCAAATTTTCGTGGTGGATTTGCTGGGAAATCAGTGGTGAAAACTCCTTGTATGCGTTGGTGATGAGCTTGCAATAGAGAGAAGTTGGATGGGAGCACAAAAGATACATTGTTCATGCTTGCAGTGAAGCGGGTTCCATTAGGCCCTTGACACTGGCTAGACTTGTTAAAATTTGGTGGGCATGGATTGAGACCTAAACCAACTGTGAAGAATAAACTCTCATCGATGTCAGTCGGGACAAAGGTTTTATCAGTACTTTTGAAGCTACTAGTGAAAGCAGTGACAGTGGCTGTGTCATTGAAGGTCGGTAATGGTGGCATGATTGGTTTGTTTGATGAACAATTTTTGGCAGCACAAGGGGATGATTTGTATTCAAGAATGGCAGTAGTGGTAGTATTGTCGAATGGTGCATTTTGTGCGCTTTGGTAGGCACGTGCTGCCATGTAGTACCGTGAAGGATTCTGGTCACCGGAGATCAAAACATCGGTGGTTTGGCCCGGTCCTAGCATCAGGACTGATGTGGTGAAGGGTTTGACATAGGATGCATCAGCGCCAACAACAGTGAGCTTATGATTGGCAACAGTGAAGAAAAGGGGTTGATTCAGTGCTGAATTGACGACTCGGAGAAGATTGGTCTCGCCGGAGTCTATTGGTACAATTACAGTATCTGCAAAAGAAATTCATGTCAAAACAGGTTATTTTCTATGATCGCTTCCAAAACCAAGAACTACTAGCACAGGAATTCAAGTCTCTGCTGAAAGATTCTGGCCCTGGGCTCATTAGTGAACACCCCTGCCCATAGGCCCAAATGATTTGGTATTTGGTCCCTGTGGAATATGCCTTGATGATTTTTAGTTGGCAAGTCAACTTTTCTTGCTCATCTACAATTTTGGGATCCAACTATCCCTTTCCACACCAACTTTTTTTTTTTTTGTTGCAAAACTAGTGATCAAAACTATTTTGTCTGAGACTTTTATATTTCGTGGGTGGATGCTTCATGCTAGGGTCCATGTAACCATGCATGTTAGTGAAAGAACATCATTACACCATCACTAAGTTCTGTCCCAGGATAAAACAAAATCCTTCGATTAGACATTTTAACCGCTGCGTGTGAATTGAACTAGGCTAGAAATTTTCTCAAATGCTAATATATTGTTATTTCCTTTTCTTTTCTTTTTTTTTGATAGAATGCATGAGCAACAATTTTTTTTTCTTGATTTTGAGGAAGAGTATTTAAACATACCTTGGCTAGAGCAGTTGTAGAGGTCACCAGGTTGACCATTGATGGTATATGCATCAGAACTATTGGGTGTACCTCCCGTTCGAGTTGATTCCCGTACAACATCAATTGGATTCGCATTCCACCATTCACCTGATATCGTTAATTACCAACATAATTAATCAACGTGATTAATATCATTCCCATCTTAATTAATTTCCATTAATCCACAAATCATTTGCTCTTAATTTCATTTAGGTAGTTAAGCTACCAATCTACGTGTATATAATTGCTAGCTCATGTACTTATAAATTGATTAATGAATCATGAGTACTCAAAAACTGATTTTATGGAACAACGAATAGTTGGATTACCAAGAAGAATTGCTGTTTCGCGCTTTGGCTGCTTAGAGAATGGGTACGAAGACCCTTCTTTTGGGTGGATAATTAGAGCACCATAAACGGTGGCTCTAAGCCATGAGCTATGAGCATGCCACCAAAGGGTCCCCTCTTGTCCTTGAATGGTAAATCTGTAGGTGTAACTCCCACCTGGTCTAATTGGGCACTGTGTCACAAATTCTGGCCCATCTGCCCATCCCGTTCTCATTTGCCTAATTCCATGCCTGAACAAAAAGAAAAACGATAGTATTATATATATAAAAATGCATGCCTCATGATACGATCGATAGACAAGGTGCGATTGCTATTGTAATGTTTACTAGCTCGTCAAGAAATACTATTATTAAAAGAAAAAAGGTTGATGTCATGTAGAAAAGCTGAAATATGGAAGACAATCTATTTACCAATGAATGGTGACGTTATATCGGGCTTTGTTGACAACATTGACAACTAGAGTGTCTCCATTATTCACTTCTAGTGTTGGCCCTGGGAACATCCCATTGACCGTGATAGAATTCTGGGTCTTGCACAGCCTCTTCACTGGAGTTGCTTGAATCTGGACCATCGCAATACATAAAAATATTATAGTTATGGTATCTTATTAAGTAGAGGAAGAACTTGAGACAAGTTCGACGAAGGAAATTAAGAGGGAGAGAGACATACAACAAAATCATGGTAGTGACTTTTGGCATTTGCCAAGGACAATGCAGAAGCTAGGAGCAACAGAAGGCCTAAGAAGAACGAAGAGCAACGATGATTGATGGCAAAAATGTTGTTGAAAACCTCCATCTCTCAATCAAACCTCCGTCTCAATTGATGCTATTAGTTAAGTTGGTAATGTGGTGTGGAGAGTTGGAGAGAGGAAGCTCTATTTATAAGAAAAACTCGACGCACAGAATTATGTGAAGCTGGCAGATTAGGTTTCGGTCAAGAGCCAAATGGTCAGATTCCAGGGGCAGACTTGGTTCCACCTCAAAGGAGTTGGTTAGCTTGGTGCACCAACTAGCCTATCGAAAATAGTATAATTAATTTCTTTTAATTGTGCTTGGTTCAAAAGTCTTTCTTAGATGCTAAAATTCAACAAAGCAACAGTACTATAATAATTTATCTGGAAATAAAATGGATTGTGTTCCTCTAATAAATCTTTAACTATAATAATCCAAAAAACTCCAGGACGGTTTCTTCTTAATTTTTTTTTAACAAAAGTGTTTACTTTGAAGTGGGAAATTAATATTTATTCCATAATCGAGGGGGAGAAAACGACCTACTTAATTATAATAATTGCTAAATTTACACCCAAGCTCGATCGGGACTAAATAACTTTGTTGCAGGTAACATCACCATCTGCAAGCAAAACACAGTCACTTTCATTAAACATATCATTCTTAAGCAACTGGGAGATCAGATTGATATGTCGTAGTGTCCGAGAAAAAGGAAAGGCCAATGCCGGCTGACCTTTTTCCGTAATTAGAATGGTTCAGCTGTCAGAAATAGTTTTTCAAGATCGAAACAGCAATTCCTATAAAAAAAAGGGTGTTTTGGGTGATTGCATGAGAGATTTTTTAGGCCTTTATCTAGAAAGCGTGTGTTCCAAAAAAAGGAGTCACGTGTACAGTTTTTTCTACCATTACAACGTGAAGCCCATACTTTCATCAAATTATTCTCTCCCTTTGCTTCTTAAATTCAAATCTCAAAATTAATATCTAAACAGATTAATTTGTTGATCTCTTAATTACACACATTGGATGGATATGAGGGGTTTTTTTTTTGTTTTTTTAAAGAAAAAATTAATCTTGATCGATGAGTAATCATCTGATTTGAGGATATTTTTTTTTGTATTTGAACTAAAAAAAATGTAATTAAAGCATTAGTGGTTTTGTGGTGCACTTTGTTTACATGACACGGCAAAATAAATGGTGATTAGTTAAGTTCAACGGTCAAATTTATTGAAGATGCAGCGTAATTATGATCACTTTCAATTTCTTGGAAACAAATGACTAGCTGGTGTTCGCACGGATATAGATATTAACCAGTGCTTTGTGACCAACACGTTCAGAATCATCACTGCTAACGTAATAAGATACATGCATGGTCATTGATTTAGTTAGATTGTTGAACACGGCGTGATGATGCAAGTCATCGGTTTAGGTTAAATGTCCAGAACAAGACTGAAGATTCAATCAAGTTTCCTTCCCTGGATGACTGTAAATTAAGTCCCCTTTAGTAGGTAGTAATGTGATTTTATATCAAAGATGGGTTGGTTCTAACCTCAGACTTCTTTCTTAACAGCAGTCGGTTTGAAATGCGTGAAAAGAGATTTGGATTAATGATAAAAAGGGAAATCAGGTAGCTTCCGATGAATATTATAAGAGGCATAAAAGCAAAGGAACCATGGATCTCTATTTCTACTTGTTCAGTTCGTCTACATTTGTCAATGCATGATTGATTAACCTGCAATATTTTCCTACTTTGATGTTTTTAATTTCTACGATTGCGTGTTGTTTTCGTTTGACTTTGGTAAACTAAACCTTCCATTCTAGAAAAAAAAAAGACGAAAAAAGAAAAGAAAAGAAGAAGCCTTCGATCCAGGAAAACTGACCAGTTGAAAGTTGACACTGGGAATTGGTTCTTCGCAATTCCATGTTTTCTTTTCCTTTTTCTTTAAGACAAATTA
>Ga0307517_10009499_pt1 | contig 13777 bp, 12 predicted proteins | sample 23_EM_MG_FD_194515 | JGI IMG/M metagenome (GOLD analysis project Ga0307517, IMG submission 194515) | Populus trichocarpa ectomycorrhiza microbial communities from riparian zone in the Pacific Northwest, United States - 23_EM | ecosystem: Host-associated > Plants > Roots > Unclassified | place...
GGTGAAACGCTGCCAAATCGAGCCACTCAATATATCAACACCGCCATTTCACGTCTAGTACGTCTTTACGAAGTATATCCTGCCACAGCTCATGATCTCATGAACCTTTTAGAGAAAAAATAATTATATTTTCTTCCCGTACCGACACAATGACATCGTTCGCATCAAAATTTCACCCCAGTTAAAGACAATGTAAGAGAAGTTGCAATATGGGTGCTCAATATATGGCTAATCGACTGCTTATAGAATGTCACAGCTGGTGACAGAGGCCTCTGCGGCAGGCTTCGAAAATCTGGCAAATCTCTCGCAACGTGAACACAGGATTTTGGGTGCTTATTTCCGTTCACGCACAAAGGTGGGACGGGCCATGACCCGTCGCGAGGTACGAGGTCTGATGTCGTTTTTAGAGCTTTATGTTGATTTGACCTGCAATAGTTGGATTTGCAGAACGCTGCTTTGGAATATCGCCTCGAGCAGCATAAAATGATTTGTCCCCTCGAACGAGCTCAACCTCAACTTGCCGACGAAGTCCCCGAACCGCGGGGGATGCGGCTCGTTGCAGAAGAAAACAGGGCACTTGATGATGCCCATTTCACAGATTCCATGTAGTCCGTTGGTTTCTTTCTCTGCCATATTTACTGTCCTGACCAAAGAAACATCCACACAGCATGGATGATGTCCCAGCTGCCGGACCATCAAATATGACACTGTAAGTGTTAACAAAAATTTTTTAATTAAGCATTTTACATTTAGAATACCTAGTCTTCAAACCCCTCCACGCAAATCCCAATCAATGACCCTCAACAATCCAGAAGCTTATCCCAGCCCCCAGTCTCCTCCGCGTCGGACGGGATCACGGAATATATCAAGGTCTCAATCACCGACTCCCCCCCGTTCTTTCAGAATGCCCGGGACCTTGGACGAAGAACCTGGAAGTGATGATGATATGGACATCGATTTTCCATCTCGGCCTTCTCCTGTACCCACAGAATTGTTTTCTACTGCGGGTGACGATAATCGGAATGCGACACTATCCAGTGACTTTAACGGTAGTCATGGGGATCCGAATGCAATTATGGCGGTGAGATCATGAACTCGTGCTTCCCCTTGCATTTTGTCCTAAACATTATTTAGGTCCAACGAATGTTAAATGTTTCGCTTATTGAGGTAACATGTCAAGGGCTATTTCTTTGAATCATTGGAGCTGAATTTCCGCAAGGTTGAAGCCCTCAAAAACGAGATTCGGGAGCTTAATACAGAGGTGAATATTGTATTCTAAAAATGTCACTAGCGACGTTCGGGTCTGATATGGTTCACAGATTGAGAATCTCAAAGAAAACTTGAAGGCGGAGCGGAAGCACGGGCTACTCATGAAGTTCGCAAACATGTTCCTGAGATCTGCATACCAAACAAGGCTGCAAGAAGCAACAAGAAAAATGGAAGAATGCGAAGGGAAGTTGGGAGCAATCCGTGGGATAGTCGCAATCTAACACTGCCCTGGATATTTTTGGTTGGACAATTCTTCTCAACTTCTTGTATTTGCCCCAATTCTCATAGGTTACAGTATTTGGTCATATTTTCTCTAATACATGGTGTATACATATATCCGCTTGAGGTACACAAATGGGTTGGCATGATAGTCTATGCTACAGAGATGGGAAGTGGTTTCGGGAATTAGCCCAATATATAGTAAAATAAAAACGATGCGCCTGTTTGTGGTGAAACAGAGGGAATTAGGAGATCAACCGAACGTAGTGTAAATCGGGTATCGCAGAGGGCTCTTCGTGTTGAAATCACTTTTGGAAGCGATAAAGGTTAGGATGCATTGTACTTCTGCGTCGAGCTGTGATAACGATGAAGTCGGGGGAGATGTATGAATTGCGCGGCTGCCTGCGGGCGCTGCGTGTAACGAGCTTCCAGATGCTGATGAAGCGCCGTTCGAGCTGTTTCCCAAAAGAGGAGCGATGATAGCGAGTAGACCTATTAACACAGCAACGTCAAATCGAAGTTCGAAGGGGATGTTTAGAATGTACGAACCTTGGGAGGTCATTTTCGGCCATGGACATGGAAAAGCGGGGATCACGAACAACAAACATTGACGGTGCGAGTGTGTATGAGATGTTTCGTGAGGCGTTGGGTTAAGATCGTCGAAAGAGTAGGCTGGCTACCAGTACCACAAAAAAGAGTGAATAAGTTGGGAGGGGTAAAAGTTAGATGGTGGTGGCGCTCAGAAACTGGTTGGTAGTATTGCACAGAAAGGGCTGATCCAGATCGCAAGGATTGCGGTGTCTGGCACAGGGGATTTATACCTTGGCTACTGACAATGGATCACATAGAACAATGGAACAATACAACAAAGCACAACCATGAATAGATGAAACAAGAGTCGGGATTTTGTTCGAGTGCAGAATAACGGGTTTCCATGTCACTGTGAGAAGGGTATTTGTGAAGGATCTGAGTCCCGACCTGGTGAACAATTGACCTGCGGTACCTGCCCTTGTTTGTTTTACCCTATTTGGTAAAGACTTCTTTATTTGGCCGCATCTCATTTGACGTCATTTCTCACTGTGCCCTCGTCATGCCGACATGGGCTCTATCTTGATCCCCTCGAAAGATTCCACCTTTAAAATCAGTTCCATAATCCAGCTCGCGCGTATTGTCTGAGTTCTCTTTTCCGCGCTTTGGAACAAACACCACTAGGTCAATACATAATTTCTGGAAACGATCTTTGGCCAAGTTGGTGCTCATTTGGGAAAGAGTAATACTTATGGAATGTTTACAATTGTGGTTCGCCTTGATATTTTTCCAAGGAAAACAAGACGACGGAATGATTCAGAATAGTGAACTGGAAAGTTGCATCTGATCCATGAATTTATGCTACAGCCTTGCTCAACTTTGCCGTGTATGTATACAAGTTAGTGATAACGAATAATGTATCGCAATGCAATTGTAAGTTAGGTATAATCCACATGTTCCAACCCATTTATCACTCCGAGATTGTGGAGAGAGTTTTGCTCCATGCAATCACTTTCGGATGTGCTTGAACCTTTTGAGGATTGTGAGCAACTGTCAAACGGATCACAGCAGAGCTATTCAGCCGCAGCTCACCTTAGTGGCATCAAAATTCAGAACCTGAAGTCCATCAAGGGAAGTCGCGCGCGAAAGGGCAACATAAGCTTGACCTGAGATGAAATATTTAGAAGCAAAGGGTTAAAGTAATTTAATTATGCGGTACCCTTTTCGAAGACCTTCCCAAGGTCAACCTTTACTCTTTCCAATGTCTGTCCTTGTGACTTGTGAATGCTCATCGCCCAAGCAAGAATAAGCGGAATCTGGAAGATGTTACCCCACGAATTACGACACAACAGAGATGAAGCGCGCACCTGAGACCGACTAACTTGCACTTCACCACTTGGCAATTCGACCTTCCAAATGTCAGGTTTGACAAGCGTTCGACGCTTCGACCCATTCGGGAGGACAAACTCCACAACAGGTAAAAGATTCTGAGCAATTCCTGCTGCGCTGGGTTTCTCCGCTGTTGAACTAACTGGTGCTGAGCCTGATCCAAGGACAGTGTCCCCAAGCTGGTAATCTGGGTCCGCGTCTGTGCCGTAGGTGGCTTCGTCAACAAAGCGAAGAACGCGACCCATGCTGCCGTTAACCAAGGTATCATCCGCGTTCTTAATGAGCATGACTTGAGCATCGATGCGGAGTGTGAGGTTTTTGGGGGCCATGAAATTTGAGAGCATTTTCTCCCTTTGCATCATATCCAAGATGGAACCCCCGTCCTTGGCCGTGAAGGTCTTTTCATGGGTGTTTAAACGTGACATTCGCGTCGAATTCGATCTCTCGACGTCTTCTCTGCGTGGGAAGCTATTTAAAAGAATAAGCATGTATTTTAACAGCGAGAGTAAGGCGCACAGTTCTGTAGGACCGAGCCCATCATCGTATTCAATTTCTCGTGAGAGCTTCTTGAAAGTCTGGATTGATTTGGCCGATAGATTTCCAAACCGCATTTCGTTGAGCATGTCCACGAAAGCTGGTCAGTGGTCAGCGAGAAACGTAGGCAAGGATCGAATACGAACTTTGGTCACTTTGCCGGAAGACTTTGGTTAGATTAAAAGTATGTTTGACGGTTTGTTTCCACATCTCCGCCTCGAAAGCGAACTTTACTTGCTGAACGCCTTTCGTTACCGGGGGTAGCTGGAAAAAATCTCCGGTCACGATGACCTAGAAGACAAAGAATTAGTGTTTAAATGACCTGAAGAGATCAAAACATACTTGGATTCCACCAAAAGGTTGGGTTGGTTTCTTGAGTATACTAGCTATTTTCGCCAGTTTATCAAAGAGATCTCCATCGACCATGGACACTTGGGATAGGCTAGTTAGTGAAGTTGGGAGGCAAGCGTTGATTGGAAAGAACCTTCATCGATGATGAGCACGTTCGTCCTCAGCCACCGCGTTGACGACTTCCTGTTCTTCTTGATTCTTTTAACTAGTTCTTCCACCGGCTCTATTCCAAGGCCAATCCCAGCAAATGAATGAATGGTGACACCTCCGATGTTGCATGCTGCAATTCCTGTTCGTATCCTTGAGCAACAGATTGTCATAAAGTGACTTCATAAATAAGTACCGGTAGATGCAGTGATGGCCACAGCATCTGATGTTTTGAAGTGCTTCTTACGTAGTGCCTTGATGATCTCTCGCAAAAGGACAGATTTTCCGGTACCTTTATCAAAATATTCGTTAGAGGCGGCAGAGTATGCATGGCAGATGCAAGGATTTACCAGCACTACCAGTATAGAAGACACTTTCTCCCTCTTGAACCAACTTCAATATCATTTTTTGTTCCTGGCTCAGGAAGACCGAAGCTACTTTGGGTTTTGTCGACAAACTTGAACTTGAGGAACTGGCAGGCGTATTAAATGCAGACTTGCGGATATCCTTATTGTTAGAGCTTGAAGGCTTTGCCGATAGACTGGGTTTTGATAACGAATCATTACTCGGCCAGTCAGGGGGGAGTTGACGCGCCCGCTTCGTAGGAGGGTTTCCGGTGGCAGAACTTCCAGTAGGACTCGGGCGTTTATTTTGTGCAACAGATTGCACAAGCAGAGGTGGTTCAGATGCAGGATATCCAGCAAGAGCTTCCTGAATTGCCTTTAGGCGCGCTTCTGAGCCTGATAACTTCTTCAATGGAGCTGACGGTGCGACGGGGGGTGATGGAGACCAGTGAATGTTCTGGGAGGATGTCGGTGGCTGAGATATCTCTGCCGAGGAGAAGTCACGTCTGACGGTGCGAAGCCCCGACTGAGGCTTGGGCCTTGACATGTTAGAGGAAGAGAGAGTAGTTCCATCAAAAGATCGGAAAACGCGAACCAGAGACGATCACGTGCTGGCGCGTCTCTTTCATAAATCACGGTTTATGCTATACAATATCCAACAATAAAAGAGTGGCGGTGATGTATTGCGAAAGCAAAAATTAGAATGATAGCGTATAATGATCTATGAAATAAAGTAAATAGATAGGTATGAATACTTTTAGAGGTATGCGCGGGAACTTCTACGTGCCATCTAAACCAAATGCTTTAGAAGTCATCGCGACAAGAAATTAGGATCCTAAACGTACCTCGATGACTTTCCACCCGCCGGTAAGCTCGTTTTCTAGATCTTCTGGAGCGCGGGTGATTGCTGCGACATATGTGCATTGCTCAACCTTGTTCTCAGCCCCAACGGCCACCTCCGCCGTTTTCGCATTTCGGAACACCAACATTTCCTGAGTGGCGAATGTAACGAGGAAAACAGGCACATCATCTTCCAAAATTTTGCCGTCCGAAACCTAAAAACACCGAGTTTGCTTTTTTTAGTTACCGATTTATCTGGCAGATGAAAAGTGCATACATCGACCTGCCGAATGTCAAGAACCTTGCTATCACTGATCAGACCTTGACGAAGAAAGTGTTCCATAGTAGCCCAAAGTACGTTGTATGTCTACAAAGCGATGAGTCGATGTGATGGAGCAACAGTTACATTTACTTACGGCCTCCCCGCACCATGCTTGCAGGGCCTCTTTGTCGGCGGATAAATAGGCATCGACTACTTCAGGAACGATATACTCTCGGAGCTCCCGTTCGAAGCCTTCCCTGGTAAATGTTGGGTCCATATTCTTCATCAAACGTGTAACTTGCGCCGTCTCATTCTCATCGAACCATGACCCAATGCCTTCCGTCACTGATCTCATTGACGAAATGACGGGGTTTTCGGATTCGTCATATGATTGGCGCAGGGAAACGAAAGTCCTCAGGAGTGGGTTCGTTTCTTTCAGCTTATTCCAGGCCTCCTGCTTGTGTGAGTCTTTGTGGAGAACCAATGCTTCCCCAGCTCTGTACAGAAAACGACATTTGAAACCCGCATGGGGAGGGGAAAGAGATAGCGTACTCTGGGTTGGCAACAATCCGGCTGGGACCCAAACCTGCAGTGCGACCTGCTTTGGCAAGTCGTTTCTGTCTGCGGATGCGACGAGCCTCCTTTTCTTCAAATCCTGCATGTTTAGCACTCCCACTGTCGTCTAAGGCATCGACCAGTGTCTCTGCCAAAGTTTTGTATGCAGCAGTCTTTCGTATTGGCTCGGTAGACTTTTCAACGGCAGATGAGACAGCCGAAGAGGCGCGAGAAATCTAAATGAACGATGAGATTGGGAAGGGACTAAAGAGAATTCGAACTCACGGCCCGCATGACTTCACTCTCTTCCATGGTTTTGAGGGCTTCTGTAACAGCATCTCCGACCTTGACTCCCGTCTTTTTGAGCTCTTCAGCGGCAGCGCGGAGACGAGGATTCTCTTTGATACTTGAGGTTAACTAGAAGCCTAAATATCAGAGGATGCAAGAGGGAAATAAAGGAAAGGAGAGCACAAACCCTTGCCCTCTCGTAGGCAGCACGCGCGCGTTTCATAGCTTCGGAGTCCTGTAACTTATCCACATCGCCCTGAAGTTGTTTAACATTTTCCTGAAGTTCTCTGTTCTTCCGGAGTTCATCTTTCAATACGTCGACAAAAGTTTGGAATGGTGATTTGGGAAGTTCGTTTTGTTGCCGAGATGACGAATGGAAGTTGAGGGTTTGTGAACCAGTGGCTATCCGGAACGGTGGAGGATGTGCGAACCGACGCGCAGCGAGAACGCGATTTCGGTTCGCAGTGCGTACAACGAGGCTTTGCAGATTCCGGGGTAGCATGGTTTAGAGAAAGTTCACTGTCACTACCCCAAGAAGAAATTTTATCACGTTTTATTTCTTACATAATCACGTCACATGTATTAAGCGCTCGTTATTATTCCCTCGAGAACCACTATTAAGTAATAGAAAGCAATGGAACAAAGTGCTTTAAATAATGTCCTCTCCGTTGTTTCATAAATACATTGGGATCAGGAATTACAGGCCCAAGTAAGCTGCTTGCCACCTTCGAGTGTATGTATCACGCTCAAGGTCATACCTGGATCATGGATGTGCCAGAATCTTCGCATTCTTTTATCCTTCCCAGGATTTAATTCCACACTTTGGAATTCACACACAGGACAACGATGACTTATGCAATACATTTACGATCGGAATAGTGCATGACTTGAAGGATAAGTACTAAGCGCCGGTAGCTTAAATGGGTACAGAGGCTTTATCGACAATAAGTTGAATGCTGGAAGTGTCACCTTACTAACGATATATACTGCTACAGCATGAAGGCGCTTACAATATGAGGGGTGCTAGAAGGGCCTCAAGAATTTCAAAGTGAAATCCACATTCAATGAAAATACATAAAACAGATTTTCTTTGCATACCTCGGGTAACTAATGCCCATCCTTCGACAAGGGTTGTGGTAATTATTATTAGCAATAGTCGCAGCTTAAATAATATAAGGAATCACAGCGGATGTAAAATGTAATGAAATATATAAATCCAAGTGTGAGTGAGGGTGGTTCTATATGTAGGCATCTTCAGTGAGCAGGAGGTTTATTCTCCCGAAAGCTTGCCCACACTTCTTCTGTAGCAACAGCGATACGATCCTTTACACTTCCAAAGTTATCAAGAGCCGGTCTAACATCCAGAGAGAAAACGGGAGAGCCATCAGGTTCGGGGGGTGCAGAGTAGTAGTCGATGACGTAGCGAACTTCCTCTCCAGTCTTCGGGCGGCGGACGATCCAATCGTGGCGGTCAAACGGTGGTTCATTACTATATATATATTCCAAAACCTTAAGCTAAATGTCCACACAGGGTAAAGAAACACGTACTTAAAACGTGAGGGAAGTAGCCAACCTGCAAACATCCAGAATCGCGCTTTTGGTGACAGCTCACCTGGACGACCCATGAAACGGGTCAGTTGCAAATCATCATCGCTAGAAAGGCATTTTTTAGAGACAAGAAATTTTTCAACGAGTATGGAACGGACCTATTATGCCTCCTCTCCCATTTGAGAACTTCTCCCCAAGCCTCCTCGTTCAGGAAATTATGTATTTCGACCATGGTTTCCACATGCTCTTCAGGGGTTTCCCAACCCTTTCGGACGAGAGCGTTGTAGAACTGTTGTGGTGATGGATACTCCCATTTCGCTTGACCGTCCCGAGGAATAGATGATTCCGTTCGATCCGTTGGCAGCGTGACGGATTGATTTTGGGCAGGGGTTTGCGTTAATGTGGGCATATGGTTGAGAGGGTTGACAGCATCATGGTCGATAGGACATTGGGTTGCCTTTGGAGGGGATTTGTGGTCAATAGGACATTGCGCGGTGGTTGAACGGGGGTTGTGATCGATTGGACATGGTGCCGCGATTTGTGGGCTGCTTGTGGCAGTGATTGAGTCATGGGGAACAGGACAACCCGCCTTCGAAGAGACGCTAGTGTCTGGGCGAGAACCCGTCTGTCCCATGTTGGCGTGAATAATTTTCTGTTTCTTCGAAGTGACACCGGCTAAAGCCGGGAAATTGCCCACCCAGAAATCATCGGATCTTGAAGAATTTAAACTCCATCAATAAGGATAAAAATGCCCAAAGAATGCTAAGAAATGTACCTACACAGACACGGCGACACATTGCGCACGCTCGTAAAGCTTTCCCACATTTCATCAGCTGGAATATAGTTGTTTGGAAAAGATGGAAAAGGGCGGTTGGCGCTTAACTTTTTGAGTTTGCCACTCCGCTATCCATGGCCAGACAAGGTTCTCACTTGCTTGCTGTCCCCCTTCATCCTGGATATGGGTGCGGCCCCACTCTCACGCGAAAAATAAAGGATGCTTCGGATGTCCCAAATTATTAGACCCGGCGACTGCTGATTTGACCCCAGTTTGACCCCCCATCGTCTCTTTGAAATTTGGAGAGTTCAAATTTTCTTCCATCCCACGTGGCTTTACTTATACCCTCCGTCCATTCCAAATTACATTACAGTATCATTTCCATTATTCTCCCCGGCCAAAAGATGGGCGATCCTTCGATATTCAAATGTCCCCAGGTCAACTTGGCTCTTGAGGTTCCTGTCGCGATCCTTCGGCCTTACATTCTCGCCCATGTGATGCCTATTACACATAATTCCTTGCCCAATGCCATTTGCATCATTCGGCGAAATGCATCTCAATGAAGTTCTGCGATCTTGGGAAAACTTTCAAACTTTCTCATACATTGCGACTCGCGGTTGCGGAAGTTCCGCGGACAAGAAGATCTCGACAAATTGGGGCAGAATAATTTCCGGCTTTCCTGATGCATATAGTTATTGTTTTCAGGAAAATACAGTCTTGACAGAATTCAATTATACGAAGACTTTGAAACAACTAGGATTCATCGATATCATAGATATCCGACTGTAGCAGAGGTTTGGCAGAAACAGCGGTAATCAATCTTCAGCTCAACTCAGGAGCGTCAGAGCACCCGAAGCATCCGCATCGGTCTGCAATATGTCTCAATGGCGTAGTGAGTAGCGGAATCGGATTTCACGAAGCGGCCACATGGTGCCACATGGCGCCACGAGGAATAAGGATTTAAAAGAGGCGAGTTGAGGTGGATGTTATCGATGGTGCCTGTAGCTACCAATCTCCAAAGGGAGTCTGCTTCATGATCAACCCAGAACGCGGAATGCGGGTACGGCCAGTCATGATCAAAGCTGGACCCCTGGTTTGTACCCCACAGTGGGGCGCTTATAATTACTTACCCCCCAAAAGTATGTATGAACGCATCCTTTGATAAGATTTGATTCCCTATGCTGAACCATCTAAATCTAAATTCATCTTTGAATAAAGGTTTTTTGCAAAACGTTTCATCTAAAATTCCCGTTCAAACCACTCATTTCCCTCAAAGTGCCACAGTAGCCCAAGAGCCGCTAAAGGGAGAAGGAAGGCGCAAATGTGGAGGAAAAAAAGGTACGAATGCGAACTTGGTGCCATAATTCTGAGCAGATTATGAGCGAGTGCTATGTATGACGGCGAGGAAATTCCAATGCACGAACTCCCCACCTTTCGGTTGCCTTTCGGCCGCTTCCATTGATTTTGCCCAGCTAAGACCAAACTTGATATATGAAATCCAATGCGTCACATTAATATTTTCCAAGTGCCTTCTGTGCAAAAGCTAGAGTTAGTGCTGACGAGAGAAACTTGAAAGAAAACTTGGCGATTTGTCAATGTCGGGCGTTGGTCGGGCGTGCCAAATATCAGAGAGTCGGTGCAAAGTCGGTGTGTGCAGCATTGGCTGGTTGATTCAGATTTAGGATGGAATGCACAAATTACTAACATGTAGTTATCTTTTCTTTATACCCTACCGATATAGTATCTCACCTATATTGGTACGGTACAACTTGAAACCCATTCCATACCAGTGGAGAAATGGTGGATATCAAAGATTTTGACTTACTCCAGAGATTATTATGACATGTCGCGTATCTGGTGTCCGCAATTTTGCGGATTCGAGGCCACTTTTGGTTAGGTCGCTGTCAAAAAATTTGCCTGTCGATTAAGATTAGGGCTGCGCCGAGTGTGTATGTAAACGAGAAGCGCTGATATGTACGAAATCATTGAACATATGCCCAGTTCTCAAATGTAATCAAAATCTGTGACCACGACCTGAGAATCCGTCGTTGTCTCAAGGAGTGATGGCGTCTCACGGAGCGTTTGATAGCTGTAAGTAGTTCTCCCGAAATCAAGTTTGTGGTCAGGAGACAGGTTTATCATTTGAATATTGTGGTTGCCCTAGATGTACTAATTCCAACCGTATGTCGGACGGACCCACCTCGCATGTGGTTCACCAGAGGTGATCAACGTTGATCCCTAGCAGACCCATGTCACATTCTAAAAGCTGTAGACAAATTGAGGTGATATTCACCTTGATGAGCTTATCCGATGTACGGATTGACATTACTTATGGCATGAGGGAGTTCATGTCGAAAGAGACCAAACGCAGTGAAATTTTGGGCCAAGTTGTTGGAAGGGGGTAAATGGGCTTGGGGTGGGTGAAGAGATCTGGTAGAGATCATCAAATGCATGTGTCTTCGGCATTTGTAAAAGATCGGTGATCAAATCTCGAATTCCTCACATGTCTTCCTATGTCCTTAAAAGTCGGGCGAGAAGCACATACTCAATGTCAAGCACCCCCGCCTTAGGCCTCTCTACCTCTGTGTCTTATTCTCTCGGACACCGTTCAAAATGCCAGGAGGTCCATCCGCTGCTGGAGGTTATGTCATCGGGGCCTCTGGCTCCAAGGTATTAGCTCCCGCGATGCCATTGTCGACTTTCCACTGATATTCCTTAGAATAAATTTGCTGGCATTGCCATGACCAGTGAGAGATTCGTTTTTATATCCTTTGAAATGCTTTGCTCATTCTTCCCATCATAACAGCTTTTAGTGCATTTGGTGGTATCCTCTTTGGATATGATACTGGTGTTATTAGTGGTATCAAGGAAATGAAGGCCTGGCTTAGGCAATTCGGTTACGCTTCAACGGATACCAAGCACGTGACCGGATATGCCATTTCTTCATCCTCGGAATCGCTTGTTGTTTCCATTCTTTCGGCTGGTACTTTTTTCGGTGCTTTGATTGCGGCACCTGCTGCAGGTGAGCATACCCCTCGTTCGAAAACGTCTTTCAACTCACAAAATTTATTTTATGTAGATATCCTGGGTAGGAAATGGGTAAGTTTCGGCCATGTACAATACTGTCCATTCATTCAAACGACTTCCAGGGTATCATCTTCGCGACATTGGTTTTCTCTGTAGGTATAGCCATGCAGACAGCGGCATCGGGGCTTGCCCTTTTCGTGAGTGTGACCATACCAATAGCTTGACCCAGTCTGAATGCACATTAGGTCGTCGGTCGTGTATTTGCTGGTCTCGGTGTCGGTCTTGTTTCTTGCTTGATTCCCATGTATCAATCTGAGTGGTGCGTCTCCTGACTTGAGGATACGTCTCAAATGTGTTAAACTACCCACTAGCTCTCCCAAATGGATTCGTGGTGCCGTCGTGGCGACATATCAATGGGCTATCACCATTGGACTCCTTCTAGCCGCCATCGTCAACAATGGAACCAAAAACAAGGATAATGCTTCTTCGTACCAGATTCCTATTGCCCTCCAATTTGTGTGGGCCCTCATCCTTGCTGGAGGCATGTTCTTCCTCCCTGAGGTAGTTATCTCCCTCACTTTTAGTAAATTTTGCAATTCTAATCTTGGCGGTGCAATAGTCACCCCGTTGGCTGATCAAACGCGGACGTGATGCTGATGCTGCCACTTCTCTCTCTCGCCTTACTGGACAGCCGGAGACAAGTCCTGATGTCGAGGCTGAGCTCGATGAAATTCGCACTAACCTCGAGGAAGAAAAGGCCCTTGGCGAAAGCTCTTACGCCGACTGCTTCAAGTTCACCAAGAACAAAATCGCCCTCCGTACCCTCACAGGTATATTCATTCAGGCCTGGCAACAGGTTAGAATCGTCTTTTGAATATTGTTTGTGTCGTTAGCTGACACGGCTCCCTGCTTTTAGCTCACTGGAAGTAAGCCTATATTTTTAAAACGCCATTGGTACAAATACTGATATATATTACCCAGTCAACTTCATCTTTTACTATGGCACCACTTTCTTCCAGAATTCCGGCATAAGCAACCCATTCATCATTACCATTATTACCAACGTAGTCAATGTGGTCATGACCGTTCCTGGAATGTGGGGTATTGAGCGCTTCGGCCGTCGCCGTCTCCTTCTCGTTGGTGCTATTGGCATGTGTCTGTGCGAATACATCGTTGCCATCATTGGTGTCACCATCTCTGTAGAGAATATTGCTGGCCAGAAAGTTCTGATCGCCTTCGTTTGCTTCTACATTGTGGGTTCAATTCTCTTCGTACTTCTTTGGTCCAATGTTGAACTATTTTCTAGGCATTCTTTGCCTCTACCTGGGGTCCTATTGCTTGGGTCATCACCGGTGAAATCTTCCCTCTCCAAGTTCGTGCCAAAGCCATGTCTCTCTCAGTCGGTATGTGATGTCGTACCCTTGAGAAATCATTTTCGTTAATTAATTCTGCTTAGCGAGCAACTGGCTCTGGAATTTCGGTATTGGTTATGCCAGTGAGTTTTTATATTTGTCTCCTCGTTGATATGTAGATCTTTACACCCAATTTAGCCCCTTACCTTGTCAACAAGCAACCTGGATCCGCAGGCCTTGAGTCAAAGGTGTTCTTCATCTGGGGCTCTACCTGCTTCTGCTGTATCATCTTTACCTTCCTGTGCATCCCCGAGGTTTGTTCCCTCTGCCTAATCATCTAATTCTGACG
>Ga0307517_10009500_pt1 | contig 13775 bp, 16 predicted proteins | sample 23_EM_MG_FD_194515 | JGI IMG/M metagenome (GOLD analysis project Ga0307517, IMG submission 194515) | Populus trichocarpa ectomycorrhiza microbial communities from riparian zone in the Pacific Northwest, United States - 23_EM | ecosystem: Host-associated > Plants > Roots > Unclassified | place...
AGGCATTACTACAGCTGCTTGCAAACCAAGCAGGTTCTGGTATTTTGGCAGTGCGCCCACAACATCAGCCAGGCCGCCAACTTTGGCAACCGGGTAACATTCGGCACTCAGGTGATAAACTCTCATTTTAGGCTAGATAAACGGTTCAATTTAAGCAAAGAAATGATTAAATAATCAACCCAAAATGTTATATTCTAATTAAAAATGAATTTTTATTATTTGTTTAGCTTAGGAGGCCGTTCGCTTTTAAATTACAAGTATCCTGTTCTTTTTTTTGCAAAATTGATATTTTTCGAATAAAACAGATATGTATTTTTGCCAAAGTGATAATTGAATGTGTTTCAGGTTTTGTTATCATCTAGATTTATTATAATTGTTTCGCCTTTACCAATCACGTAAAAAATGAGTTTACTAAAGAATATTTTCGGCAAAAAAGAGACCCCAATAAGAACTTTTGATGATTTTTGGAACTGGTTTCAGAGTAATGAGGAGTCCTTCTTCAATGCTGTAAAGCAGCATAGCGATATTGAAAAAGATTTTTTCAATAAACTCTCTCCTAAGTTGAATGCACTCAAAGATGGTTTTTATTTTGTTACCGGCATGTACAATGATAATACAGCCGAATTGATAATAACCGCAGATGGTGCTATAAAGAATATTGTATTTGTGGAAGAGTTAGTTGGCGCTGCGCCAAATATTGCAGGCTGGCGGTTTACGGCCCTAAAACCATCACTGGATATCAAAGATGTAAGTATCAGCATGGGGCGTTATAAATTCAATAGTGATAATTTACATTTCTATGCCAATAGTTTAGCCGCCTATCCTGACGAGATCGATGTAACAATAGTATATGATAATTACAATGAAGAAGATAAAAAGACTGTAATCAATGGGATTTATATTTTTTTAGATAATTACCTTGGCGAACTTGAATTGGCAACAACTATTGATAATTTAAAAATCGCCGGTCGTGCCGAAACGGAGGATGAACTCGTGCCAATCAGTAAGTTGAAGGACTTCCTGAACTGGCGGCAAAAAGAATTTGTTGAAAAGTATGAAGGAATACGCCACAATACAGAAGATGACAGTTATTCGTCGCTCGAGGCCGAATTGCAAAATGGGAAACCCATTGTGGCTATAATAAACTCCGATGTTCTTAACTGGGACAAAAAGGCTTCTCACCCCTGGATATTAAACGTTGAGATAAAATATAACGGGCGAAACAATAATGGAATGCCCAATGCAGATACTTTTGAACTGCTCCAGGAAATTGAAGATAAAATAATGGATCAACTGAAAGATTCCGAAGGATTCATTAACATAGGCAGGCAAACGGCGGACAGTGTACGTGATATTTACTTTGCTTGCAATGATTTCAGGAAATCTTCAAAAGTTTTGTTTGAAATTCAGAAGGCTTACGCAAACAGGATCGAAATAGATTATGATGTTTATAAGGACAAATATTGGCAGTCTTTCGACCGGTATAAAAGTAATTGATAAGATCGCTTGGATGAAAGGCAAAGCCCCAGCATAACAAATCAAACCTTTATCTTTTCGCCCTTCACATCCCAATTAATGCGCCTCCAGCCAGTTTGAGCCTATACCAATCTCAACCATAATAGGTACTTCGGTTTTGATGGCGTTCTTCATGTTCTCCATAATGATGGGTTTCACCTTCTCCACTTCGTGGGTAGGCACATCAAAAACCAACTCGTCATGCACCTGCATGGTCATGCGGGCATCCAGTTTCTGCGCCTTAAACTCGCGGTGAATATTGATCATCGCGATCTTGATCATATCCGCGGCAGAGCCCTGTATCGGTGCATTGATGGCATTTCGCTCAGCAAATCCACGCACAGTGGCATTGGCCGAATTGATATCACGCAGGTAACGGCGGCGGCCCATCAAAGTACACACAAAACCATTCTCACGGGCGAAATTCATGGTATCGCTCATATATTGCTTAATGCCGGGATATTGCGCAAAGTAGTTTTCAATAATTTCGGCGGCCTCTTTGCGAGGAATACCCAGGTTCTGCGATAAGCCAAATGCCGATTGCCCGTAAATGATCCCAAAGTTCACCGCCTTTGCATTGCGGCGCTCGCTGCTATCAACCTCATGAAGTGCTTTACCATATACTTTGGCTGCAGTTGCCGTATGGATGTCCAGGTTTTGGGTAAATGCATCCATCATATTTTTATCCTTGCTGATTTCGGCGATGATGCGTAATTCTATCTGCGAGTAATCGGCCGATACAATAGTATGGCTGTCATCCCGCGGGATAAAGGCTTTTCGTATCTCGCGGCCACGTTCGGTACGGATAGGTATATTTTGTAAGTTAGGGTTGACGGAACTCAAGCGCCCTGTAGCAGCAATAGCCTGGTTATAGGAAGTATGCACGCGTCCGGTCTTTTTGTTCACCATCTGCGGCAATGCATCCACATAGGTTGATTTTAATTTTTGGAGCTGGCGGTAATCCAGTATGTCCCTAACGATGTCGCTTTTGGAAGCCAGCGACATTAATACATCCTCGCCTGTTTGATATTGGCCTGTTTTGGTTTTCTTGGCCTTCGGGTCGAGCATTAGTTTTTCAAAAAGTACCTCGCCTAACTGTTTTGGTGATGCGATATTGAATCTAACACCAGCCTTTTCATATACCGTTTTTTCAAACCCGGCGATATCTAATTCCAGATCCTTCGAAAATCCTTTCAGCATATCATGATCGATACGGACACCTTCATATTCCATGTCGGCAAGTACGTAAACCAGCGGGTACTCTATCTCGTTTGCCAGTTTATCCCCTTTCACCTCTTTTAGTTTAGGTTCAAAAACTGATCTGAGTTGCAGGGTGACGTCAGCGTCTTCAGCAGCATAGTCTCTTATTTTTTCAAACTCCACATCGCGCATGTTGCCCTGGCCTTTGCCTTTGGCGCCGATAAGTGTGGTGATAGATACGGGACTATAGCCCAAATAATTTTCAGACAACACATCCATATTGTGACGCGTATCCGGGTCTATAATATAATGTGCGAGCATGGTGTCAAACAGTTCGCCTTTTACTTCAAGGCCATACCATTTCAAGACCAGTACATCATATTTGATATTTTGTCCTGTTTTGCTGATGGAGGCATCTTCCAGCACAGGTTTGAATTCATCAACTATAGCTTGCGCTTCTTTTTGATTGGCAGGAACAGGAACATACCAGGCCTGGCCATGTTTAATAGCAAATGAAAACCCCACCAGTTCACAGTCGTTGGCATCGGTTCCGGTAGTCTCGGTATCAAAGCAAATGCTTTTCTGCTTTTTAAGTGTGCTAATCAGTTCGGCACGTTTTTCGGCAGTATCTGCAAGGTAATATTCATGCGGAACGTTGTTAATGTTTTTACCGGCAACAAGTGTATCCGTTGTATCAATGTCGGTAATGTCTACTGTCATGGTCACCGGGCGCGCATTTGGCACAGGGTCACCAAAAAGATCAGTTTGAATGCTGACAGCTTTAGTTTCGGTTATGCTGAAATCCTCCCCAAACACACGTCGTCCCAATGTCCTGAACTCCAGTTCGGCAAATAATGGCTCTAAAAGGTCTTTACTTGGCGCACACATCTCCAGTCCGGCTTCATCCAGTTCAACAGGGGAATTCAGGTTAATGGTAGCTAATCTCTTGGATAATAAACCCTGCTCAGCAAATTGCTCCACATTTTCGCGCTGCTTGCCTTTTAACTCGTGACTGTTAGCTATAATATTCTCAACCGAACCGTATTGCTTGATAAGCAGCTTGGCAGTTTTTTCACCAATGCCCGGGATGCCCGGAATATTGTCCACCGCGTCGCCCCACAAACCCAGGATATCGATCACCTGCTCTACTCGTTCCACTTCCCATTTCGCCAGCACCTCTTTTACACCCAGTATTTCCATTTCATTACCCAGGCGCGCCGGCTTGTAAATTCTGATGTTTTCTGATACCAGCTGTGCAAAATCCTTATCGGGAGTCATACAGTAGACCTGGTACCCTTTAGCTTCTGCTTTTTTGGCAAGCGTACCAATGATATCATCAGCCTCGTAGCCATCGGAAGTAATAACCGGGATATTAAACCCTAAAATGATTTTATAGATATACGGAATAGCCGCCGCCAGGTCCTCCGGCATAGATTCACGTTGAGCTTTATATTGTTCAAACTCCGTATGCCGTTCGGTAGGTGCCTCGGTATCAAAAACTACGGCCATGTGAGTTGGCCGCTCCTTCCTCAACACTTCAAGCAGGGTATTGGTGAATCCCAGCATAGCCGAAGTGTTAAGTCCGCCCGAAGTAAAACGAGGTGTTTTACTTAACGCAAAATGAGCCCGGTAAATAAGGGCCATACCATCCAGGAGAAAGAGTTTTTTCATGACACGATTACACTGATTTGTAAGATGATTACACCGATTTATTTTGATTCCTCAGATCGGCGGGTGTTCAAAATTACAATTTAAGTTCACTCATCATCGGTGTAATCGAAAAAAACAATCGGTGTAATCATTTAAAAGAGCAATCAGGCAGGTGATCGTTCACCATACCGGTAGCTTGCATGTGGGCATAACAAATAGTGGTTCCAAAGAATTTAAATCCGCGCTTTTTCATATCCTTGCTGATGGCATCGGAGATCGGTGTACTTGCTGGGATTATATTTGTATGATTAATAATAGGTTTCCCACCAGGCATAAAACTGTATAAGTATTTATCAAACGAGCCAAACTCTTTTTGCACTTCAATAAACAACTTTGCGTTAGTTATTGCTGCCAGTATCTTCAACCGGTTACGGATAATTCCTGTGTCCTGCATCAGGCGCTCCACATCTTTATCAGTAAAGGCAGCAACTTCGTGCACATCAAAATCAGCAAAGGCTTTGCGGTAACCTTCTCGCCTGCGCAGGATAGTGATCCAGCTTAGACCGGCCTGTGCTGATTCAAGTATCAAAAATTCGAACAGTTTTTTATCGTCGTGCGTTACTTTTCCCCATTCATTATCGTGGTAATCCATGTATAATGGGTCATTCCCGGGCCAATTGCAACGTTTAATTTTTTGAGTTTGCATAGTGTTAGATGAGAGTACTAATTAACTTATTTATTTGCCAATTGAACAAAGTTCGTCCCAGTATTCTACTGCTCTTCTATAATGCGGAATCACAATTGAACCCCCAACCAAATTGGCAATCATAAACACTTCGTTCATTTCATCGTGGTTAACGCCTGCCTCATGACACTTGCCAAGATGATATTTTATACAATCATCGCATCTAAGTACCATCGATGCTATCAGCCCGAGCATTTCCTTGGTTTTTACATCCAATGCACCATCGGCATAGGTAGTGGTATCGAGTGCGAAAAAACGTTTGATATTGGTATTGGCCGACTCCATTATCCTGTCGTTCATTTTGGTACGATAGGCATTGAAATCATCTTCTAATTTTCCCATTTATACTATTATTTTTAATAAAAATTCCTTAATTAAGCCTGAAAGGGCTATTTTTATGGCACTAAATCTTAGCGCATGAAATATTTATACTTATTCGTCTCTTTACTGTTTATTTCTCTGTCATCATCAGCTCAAAGTAATTATAAATCCGGTTATGTAGTCGACCTTAAAAACGATACTTTAAAGGGATTTATTGACTACAAAGAATGGGAAAAAAATCCTAAGTCATTTACATTTAAAAGTAATTTAAATCAATCGCAGCCTCAAAAGTTTTCAATTGATAATGCCAACGCATTTGCAATAACCGGGGCTGAATATTTTCAGAAGTTTATTTTTACAAAAAGTATGGGAGCTACTGATCTGAACAAGCTTTCCGTTCACATAGATACCAGCAGGGCTTTGGATACTTCCTTTTTAAGAATAGCTACTACAGGTAAAAATGTGTCGCTATATGGTTTTACAGATGATAATAAAACGCGGTTTTATACAGTAAGTCATAAAGATCATCAACTGAAAGAACTTGATTATTACATATACTATCGTGCAAGTGATAATAACACTTTTCAAACCATTTATACTTTCCGGTCGCAGTTACAGGATTTAGCAGATAGTTACAATATCAAAAGCCATAAACTAGACGAAAAATTAAAATACGCCAATTACCAGGAGCGCGACATTAAGGCTATCGTTGAGTTAATAAATGGAGAAAACTCCCAAGACACAAAGCAATCCAGTGTTTCCGGGGTTCGTTATTTTGCAGGTGCAGGAGCCAGGTTTAATAAATTGGAAACCGGTGGCGGAGCGACATTTTTTCCTAACGGGACAAATGTCAGCATCACTTCGCCTGTTTTATCCGGTGGTATAGATATTTTTAAAAATAAATACACTCAGAAAATTATTTTTAGAACTGAAATCAACCTAAGTACGGGTCATTATACTATTCCAGCTACAGTGATCAATGGCGGCGGAACAACGGCAACTTTAGATTTCAAACAAAATACAGCGCAGCTGGCTCCCCAGCTCATTTATAATATATACTCAACCAATAACTTTAAGATATCGATTGATGCCGGGGTCTCTTTAAATTTTTCATCCTATAGTAAAAATTCTTATGTAATGAATTTTAATAATGTATCCACTATAGAAAGAGAAAACTATGCCGATTTCGAAAAATTCTACTTTGCATTCAATACAAAAGTCGGTTTCGTAATTGGCAATAAAATAGAACTATATGTCTCAAGAGCCTTTTCATCACCAATATCACAAGCTGTGGCCACACCTGCAACAATTTCATATTATCAGGCCGGATTGAATTATTTGTTTTGATATAGTATTAACTTTATCAATAAATTATGTTTTATGGAAAGCTTAGCCCCCAATATTTTCGTCAGCAATATGCAGGAAACCATTGCATTTTATAAATTGCTTGGTTTTAATGTAACTATGTCAGTTCCGGATAATGGAGAAGACCTGGTATGGGCAATGATGGTAAATGGCAATGTTACGGTCATGTTCCAGACCTATGAAAGCCTGGGCGAGACTTTGCCTGAGTTCAGCAAGAAGGACGGCGGCTCGCTCTTGTTGTATATCAACCTGAAAGACATCCGTTCATTTTTTGAATCAGTAAAAGATAAGGTGAAAGTGCTAAGCGGCCTGGATGTGACTTTTTACGGAGCGACAGAATTCTCCATTCTGGATAACAATAACTATGTGCTGACTTTTGCCGAACACGAATGATAACTTTTATACGCGCCAATCATATCAACTTTTGCGTACCCCCGGAAAGGCTGGAAGAAGCGAAGCATTTTTATACTGAAGTGATCGGACTCAAACAAATTCCAAGGCCCGATCATATATTTAACAGCAAAGGTTATTGGTTTGATATGGGCAATATTCAGTTACATATCAGCATTGAACCTGCTTTGCCGCGCTCCAACAGGCATATTGCATTTGAAGTTACAGATGTTGCTGCTGCAAGGAAACAGCTTGAAAAATATGGTGTAGAAATAGTAGGGGAGCCCGTCGTTCCCGGTTGGGATCGATTCGCTTTTTTTGACCCGTTTGGAAATAGGGTGGAGTTGATACAGGTTGACACGATTAAGTGATTTTTAAGATTTAGCAGGATTCAATCTTAAATAATCATTAAATCGATAAATCGTGTCCCAACTCTACAGCGGGGTCCCAGAAAACCTTTTTAAAATCGACCACTTTATCATCTTTCACTTTTACGCCTTCGGATTTTAACATCTGCTCCATTAAATCGCCGCCAAAATGAAATTTACCTGTTAATAATCCCTGGCTGTTTACTACCCGATGGGCCGGAACCGGTGGATTCGCTGTTCCACATGCCTGCATTGCATAACCTACCATGCGCGATGAACCTTTTGTGCCCAGGTAATTGGCAATGGCACCATAAGATGTTACCCTGCCTGGCGGGATCAGCCGGACAACCTGGTAAACCATATCATAGAAATTCAAATCAGGCATGCTTAAAAAGAGACCATCATGAACCACAACTTAAAAACAGTGATGAAGAGGCTCATGATAGCTTCATTACCATTGAAAAACAAATTACTTAAATGAAAACTTAAGATAGTTGATATTCTTATTATCCTGCAAGTATTTCTTTTCGTAATAGGTTTTTATAGATAGTACTTCGTCAGCGTATTCAGAATGATAAAGGTCTTCTGTCTTTACAAATAACTTTAAACCATGTTCATCAATCTTTTCTGCGGTATAAGTATGCAAGCCGTCATTATCCGTTTTTAGGTTGACGAACCCACCGGACTTAAGTATCTGTCTATATTTTTCGAGGAAGCGCGGCGAGGTAAGGCGCTTTTTTTCACGACTTATCTGTGGCTGTGGATCAGGGAAGGTAATCCAAATCTCATCAATCTCGCCTGAATCAAAATAATCCAGTAAAGCCTCTATCTGGATACGCAAAAAGCCCACATTACTTACCTCATCTTCTATAGCAGTCTTAGCCCCGCGCCAAATACGGTTACCTTTATAATCAATGCCTATAAAGTTTTTTTGCGGGAATAGCCTGCCCAGGTTTACAGTGTATTCACCCTTGCCGCAGGCGAGTTCAAGTACAATAGGGTTATTATTTTTGAAAAACTCTGAAGCCCAGCTGCCCTTAAAAGGTTTACCGGCATCTAACTGAACTACATTGCTAAATGTGCTTACTTCGGCAAAACGCCTTAACTTATCTTTTCCCACTTAAAAAAATTAAGAGGCAAAAATAAGTTTTCTGCAGATGTTATGGTAATGATAAATAAGATCAGGAAGCTTCGCTTTCAGGCGGGATACCGTAATCTTCGTGTTTATGTTTTTTCTTATCGAAAATAGACGTTATCTTATCCCATAACCCGGTCACTGAGTCCTCACTGATAAAGTGGGAAGCTTTTTGCGACAAGAACCCGACTAAACCTTTTATCAAAAAATTGGAGTTGCGGAATACAGTTTTGTTTAAAGTAAGCGGGAGAATTATGCGCGATATAATTCCTAAAAAGTCCTGATGGAAAATATCATACTTTGATCCGGAACCCTTGGGGAACACGGTCATTAAGGTTGAAAAAGCAGTCATGGGAGAACTGAAGCGAGCCTTCAGAGCCTCCCCCTGTTCTTCCTTCAAGTGTCGTAGACGTAATATCTCGGCCTTCAGATCATCAACATTATTTATATGTACGTCGGTCATGATTATTGGAAGAACTTTTTAATAAACATATCAATTAAAGGCTTCTGCATTTTGTCTTTCGCAAGTATAATAACGATTGCAATTATCAGGTATATACCTGCCATACAACCAAAGCCGGCCCAATAAGAGCCAAGCCAAAGCGATAGAAGAAAAGCCACAGTAAGACTTAAAAACAGAAAAGTAAGCACAAAAGCAACCGCAATTACGACGTCAACAATAAAACTTGAAAGGAACTTTGAACTGCGGTCTATCGCCTCATATTTTGCCAGCTTAATCTGCGTTTCTGCATATTCCTTTAACTGGTCAATAATAGGAGGGGGAGTCGGTTTTTGCTCTTCCATAGGTTTATAACATAGCCCCGGGCAATTAGTTTGTCCGGGGCCGGTTTTTAAAGTTTATGCGTGTTCCAGATCATCCTGGTACTCACTTTCGTTATTTTTTACTTTGCTTTTGATATTATCTACCACCTTATCTTTCAAACCCACCAGGTTATCAATTTCTGTAGCAGCTGTTTCTCTTATAGAATCCCCTAATTTTTTTAACGACTCAGTAAGCTTATCACGCGTCTCAGTACCTTTTTCGGGTGCAAATAATATTCCTAATGCTGCTCCTGCTGCTAGCCCTGCAAGCAATGCAACCACTACTTTTGAGTTATCGTTCATACAATTATAATTTTTTAGTTTAAGATTTGTTTTATTAACGGTTAAATATCCTGCCAATTATATCTAAACGGACATTTTGTCTATTAATAATTCAAAATATTTACCCTCATAATATCGGAATTTACTTTTGCCCGGGCAAAAAATATTCATCTTATTTAACCATCGGGGCCGGTTCTAATCCTTTCCAGGCGATCAGCAGCCATTCGGTTGGTTTCATAAATCTCCAGTAATAATAAGAAATAAGATAACAGCAACGGCCCGAAGACCAGTCCTAATATTCCAAATAGAGGGAGGCCGATAAATACGCCAATGACCGAGATTATCGGGTGTGTATTGCCTATGCGCTTATTGATCATCAGCCTTAACACGTTGTCAATATTACCTATAATTAATAGGCCATAAATAAGCAACAGGACGCCTTTAACTGTATGATCTGTAGAGAATAATATAATACTCGCCGGTATACATAGGGTTGGTGCACCAACTACTGGTAGAAAAGAAATAAAACAACCAATTACCCCCCAAAATACAGCATCGGGTATACCTACAGCATAAAAGCCCATAGCCAGCAATGTCCCTTGGGTAATAGCAATAATGCCCTGCCCCAGGACATTTGAATAAGTCGAATTACGCAATGCCGTGGCAAATTTTAAAGCATGTTGCTCACGAAAAGGAGCATATTTTAATAAGCCGGCTTCAAACTCCTTCATTTGCACCAGCATAAAATATAGTATGAAATATAGACCCAGTAAGGTTAAAACTATATTTACCGCGCTGCTTATAATAGAAGGGAAGAGTTCTGTAACATATCCCCCCAGCTTTGCTAAGCTGCTTTCTGCTAATTTAGGCTGACTTAAATGCTCAGCGGCAAAAGCGTCTACTTTAGAAACCCACTCCTGTATGTGGAAAGTATCACGATTGATGCTGCCGATCTTATCGATCACCATGATACTTAATGACAAAAAGGGGATAACTATAACGATAAGCGAGCCAAAAATGATAAGAAGTGCCACAAGGGGCTTATTCCAGCGTTTTTTATGGGTGAGATAAATAAATAAAGGCCTGAAAATGGTGAAAAGTACAATAGCACCTAGTATTGAGCTAAATAAACCGCTTAATGCATAAACTAAAAAACAGCCCAGCACAATGATGGCTACTAATATGATATTATTACGCTGTTTGTAGTTAAAAATCGACATCAGGAGCTAATTGCAATAAGTATGTTACACTAACAAAAAAGGCACTGAGATGTTTTCAGCGCCTGTATAAATTCGATGTCTTTCAAATCATTAAAGATCGTCAAGCAGCATATTGATCTTTGCGCAACTAATCGCTATTGTATTGATATAAAATTCACTGTCGGAACCGGCATCATCAGGTATTTCGTACTTTAACTGCTCAACAGCCAGGTTAATATTTGAAAGCTGGTTCCTGATGTCATGACGCAACCTGCGGACTTTATCTTCCGGTGATTTATCGCTTTCAAATGGATCTTGCATATTTTTATTTGCCCAGGTTAATAGCTTTCATTTTGTTATACAGCGTTTTCCGGTCAATGTTTAAGATCTCAGCAGCTTTTGTTTTGTTAAAGTTTACTTCCCTCAGCACTTTTAAAATTGTGTCATACTCTGCTTCCTGTGCAGCATTCTTCAGATCATTCCTGTTCTCTTTAATAGCTACAGGTTCTGGCACATAAACAGGTGTCTCTACTACCGGCGTTCTGTAATTTGATATTTCCAAAGGTAAAGCTTTCATTGGTATTATATCACCTTCGGCGATCAAAGTAGCACGGCGCACCACGTTTTTCAGCTCACGGATATTACCTGGCCAGCGATAGTTCACAAAGCATTCAATTACCTCGGGTGAGAACGAGGTAACATTACGCCCAAGTTCCTGGTTGGCCATCTTAAGAAAATGTTCGGCCAGCAGCATGATATCAGTGCCCAATTCGCGAAGAGCAGGCATGTATATAGTAAACTCGTTAAAACGATGATAAAGGTCTTCCCTGAAACGACCCTTCATGATACCTTCCTGTAAGCTTTCGTTTGTAGCTATGATGATGCGTACATCCAGGTCGATCTCTTTGGTACTGCCTATTCTTTTTACTTTTCTTTCCTGTACCGTTCTTAACAAAGCAGCCTGTATCTCATATGAAAGGTTCCCAACCTCATCTAAAAATAAAGTACCGCCATTAGCCATTTCAAAATGACCTATTTTGGTATACAAGGCACCTGTAAATGAGCCTTTTTCGTGGCCGAAAAACTCGCTTGCTGCCAACTCTTTGGTCAGTGATCCGCAGTCCATTGCAATAAATGGCATATTTGAACGCTGGCTATTCAGGTGTATGTTTTTAGCAGCCGATTCTTTACCTGTGCCACTCTCGCCCAATATGATTACACTGTAGTTTGTAGGGGCCACCAGTTCGATTTGACGGGCAAGTTCCTTGGATGCTTTGCTTGAGCCTACTACAAAATCATTATTCGGGGCCTGCTTTTTAACTTCCCTGCCGTTGTTTCCCCGTGCCATAGGCATAGCTTCGGGTTCATCAACCAATGCATGGTGGGTTTCAAAAGCTTTATTGATGGTATTTAAAATTTCGTCAGGGTAAAGCGGCTTGGTAATATAATCATATGCGCCCATTTTAATGAGCTCGACAGCCATTTTGATATCGGAATAACCAGTGATAATAATTACCCCGGTCTTGGGATACTGACTTTTAATATTTTTCAGCATTTCACGACCATCGGTATCTTCCAGGCGAAAATCGCACAAAACAAGATCAAATCCGCCATTTTTCAGGAATTCCATGCCACTTGTACCGGTGGCTGCGGTAGTAACGTCAAAACCATTCCGGGTTAAAAACTTGGAAAGCAGGAGGGATACATTAACTTCATCATCTATGATGAGTATTTTCTTCATAACCGGTATATACTTTTTGACAGGTAAACGTATTTCTTGTATGTCAAGTTACAAACAAATTTGCTATTTTTTTACGTAAATTTAATTAAAGGGCTAATTATTAAATTTTTTCTTTAAAAAAAAGACGAAGAGCGCTCTGCCCTTCGTCTTTTTTGAATCGATGTGTAGAAAAATTACTTGGTATCAAAAGCGTAGGCTACGCGAAGGCCGATAAAATTAACCTTGCTATCGTCAATAGCGCTGTTGAATTTGGTAGTACCTTCATAACGTACACCTGCGTCAATATAGCTTTTGCCACCCAATGGGAACTGTACACCAACCTGTGGAGCGTATACAAATGCTGCGCTCTTGTCAAATCCAACGTCTGATTTGTTCAATGCGAATGCTGCACCGGCATCACCCTGGATATAGAAATGACTTACAGGGAAGTACTTTAAACCGGCTTTAACAGGCAGTAACTGGATGTTGGTAGCATCTAATCCCTGTACACCGCCGATATTGTTTTTACCCTGGAAGCTGTTGTAACCGGCATTAACTGTTACGAATAACTGGTGTGGAATAACCGGGATGTCCGCTTGTACCGAACCACCAATGTTCCAGTTATAAGAATCGTTTAATTTTCCTGTCGGGATACCTGCGTCAACGCCAACGCTTAAAACAATGCCATTAGGGCCGGTTGATGAAGTTTTAGTAGATGCAGGGGTTGTAGTTTGTGCTTTTGCGCCCAGTGCAAATCCGGCAAAAGCTAAAACTAAGGCTGAAATTTTGAATGTAGTTTTCATTGTATTATGTATTTATTTGTTCGTGTGCTTGTTTAAACACGGAGCAAAGTAAAGCATGAAAAATACCTCAGCGTTTCATCTGAATGTCACGATTATTCAATCGATTGATTGACAATAAGATAATTTTGACCAATTTTAGAATTTGGTCAGTATTGTGTCATAAAACGTGCTTATTTAGCTTGGAAATTGGGTTTTCGCTTTTCAAGGAAAGCGCTTACGCCCTCCTTAAAATCAGTGGTATCGAAGGATTTTGCGAAACC
>Ga0307517_10009501_pt1 | contig 13774 bp, 14 predicted proteins | sample 23_EM_MG_FD_194515 | JGI IMG/M metagenome (GOLD analysis project Ga0307517, IMG submission 194515) | Populus trichocarpa ectomycorrhiza microbial communities from riparian zone in the Pacific Northwest, United States - 23_EM | ecosystem: Host-associated > Plants > Roots > Unclassified | place...
TTATGTTATTGATTGTGTTTGTGTTTGTGTTTGTCCACGCGCTTAAAATGTTCTCATAAGTGTTGTCTTTGGTTTTTGTGTATACAGGCTAAGGTTTTCCACTATGGATCAATAAGCTTGATTGTGGAGCCATGCAGATCAGCACATTTACAGGCAATGAGGGTGGCGAAGGATGCAGGTGCATTGCTTTCGTATGACCCAAATCTGAGGCTGCCATTGTGGCCATCAGAAGAGGAGGCGCGTGAGCAGATATTGAGCATCTGGGACGAGGCAGATGTGGTCAAAGTCAGTGATAATGAGCTTGAGTTCCTCACTGGAAGTGACAAAATTGATGATGAAACTGCCATGTCACTCTGGCGTCCTAACTTTAAGTTGCTCTTGGTCACCCTCGGTGAAAAGGGTTGCAATTATTACACCAAGGTGAGTAATTTTAGTTCACTCTTTCGGTGTCAGATTCTTAATTTTTTTTGGTTAACTATGATATGATCTTTGTTGTAAGCAATGTTGTCTGTTACATTGCCACTCAACCGGGATTTTGGCCGGAAGAAGGGTAGGCGATGAATTTTATGACTGTCTATGAGGCTACTTGCTAATGGGGTGTTGGATCTCATGCTTTTTCCCAGATGCAAGACCATATATTTTAGCAAGCTTGCTTTAATTAGGGATACAAACCTGCTTAAATCTTGTAGGATTTGATACTTGTCGGCTGTCCTCATTGATGCTTTTCATGATGTTAATTTTGAAATCATGATCAAAGCTTATGTGCATGAATTTTGTTTGGAACATAATAGCGGTCAGATAAGCATGCAGTGGCATCGATCAAGAAATCCCTTAAATGCTGACAAAACTACCGGCTTAGGTCAGAAACAAGGCTTGTCCATTTAGGCGTGTTGTCATTATCCTAGTCAAAATCCCCAACCACTCAAATGGATATAGCTGCCTTGTTTGTTGCATATGATGGTTGGTGCTTGGCCCACTCTGCATGTTGAAAGGGAGTTTTGGTTTGCATTTATTTATATCCTAAGCATGGTGGAGTGCGGCCAACTAAAGTCTAAATTGTTTACCTAACTAGATTACTTGCTAAGGGGATGAAGCTATTGTCTAGATCGTAAAAAAGCGTATGTGGGGGTGCCTTGGATGAACCTGGAGCTCTGTTGATATCCTAAGTTGATTTGTTTGATAACAGGAAACATTTACTTGAAATATGGATGATTCTTGTACACAATTTACAGGGAAAATGCTTGAATTAAGTATTTATATGATTAGTTTGGAAACTTGCTTCTTCTCTTTTGGGTTACAAGATTGATCTTCTTCAAGTTAAATCATAAAACAAAGTTCTTTCCTGGGGGGCATTCAAAAAGTTTATGCGTGCTATGTGATCTCTGCACCGAGTTAGTTGCTGTGTTATTTCCCAGCAACTCAAGAACAGTGCTCTTGTCTTGTTTCATAGGAGACTCAGACTTTGTGCCATAAATAGTTGTCAGATGTGAACACAAATGTTAGGTGAATGAAAAATATCCAATTTAACCATAAACGGACTTGATTTTCTAAATATTCTCCAATTTTGTTGTCGAAATACAGAATTTCCATGGATCAGTTGAGGCTTTCCATGTGGACACTGTTGATACCACAGGTGCTGGTGATTCATTTGTTGGTGCTCTCCTTTGCAAGATTGTTGACGACCACTCTGTGCTTGAGGTAAATTCTGTAAACCATCCATCTCCATTTAGATTGGTAATAATAAGCAATTCTTGTATTGCTGTATCTAACATTTGTTGACATCTTGATTTTCAGGATGAGCCAAGGCTGAGAGAGATACTTAGATTTGCAAATGCTTGTGGAGCCATTACAACCACCAAAAAGGGAGCAATCCCTGCTCTGCCTACTCCGGCCGATGCCCTCAAACTGGTGAAAGAAGGAAAATAAACTATTTTTTTGTTAATCCGCACTGCATTTTATCCCTTTCCTTTTCAGCTCCTGGTTCTCAATTCAATCGAAGAGCTGTTGCAATCTCAAATTTTCGCCTTTTTCTCTTGAGTGTAATGATGGAAAAGACTTGCGCTTTAAGGTCTTGCCAAATAAATTTTTTCTTTTAAACAAATTGATCTTGGGCATCAAGCAGCAATCATGAGTGTTAGCTTTCTCCAAATATTATATTTGTTTAAAGCTAAAATTTCTGCCAAACAAGCAAGTTGCAGACGTTGTTTATGTATTAAAATAATATAAAATATAATGTAGAAATATTAAAAAATTTAATTTAAGACAAAAAATTAAAATTTTAATGAAAATCGAGTTGCATGCCTATTCATCACTAGTTATATAACATGGCTAAGAAAACCTGATTTAGTGAGTTGACAACCTAGAACTGAGACCTTGTTTCATTTCAAATCAGCGATCTGATCGCAAATCGGATTAATTAAAACGATGGAACTCAGTCAGGTCTTTCATACATACATAAATAGGAAATATCATTTTCAGAGAATATCTTTGTTCCTTTTCTTTTCAGGTATAAGGTATCTATCCTCCAATGACATTTTGCATACCGACACAACAAAATAATTATATTTGAGCAAAGAAACCAGTCCTCCACTTCCTTCTGTGGGCATGAAGAGTTGGAGTTTGACGGGTTATTGCTACAAGACGATTGCCTGTGGATAGCATTCACTCACCTCCATCTTCAAGGACCTCCAAGTTGGCTTGCATTTTGCCCACTTCGTCTGCATTTGGGCAAGAAATGCCACGGCCCATGGTTCATTGCTTCCTCCCATGCTCAGCTCATATGGCACCGAGAAGCTGTCACAACATTTTGAAACAAGCATGCAGATGTTCATAACGAGGATAGCATTAAACAAGTAGTATCTAAATGACTGCAGATGAGATCTCCGATGTTTAACCGGTCACCTGCTCTGTCCTGCCCCAACTGGATCCCTTATACAGGGGAAATGAAACGGAGATGGGCTGGTTTGTGTAAATAAGGATGAAAAATCAAGGCTAGTTCAGATTGGCAGCAGCTTTAAGGAACCCCAACCAGATTACACATTTATACTAGGATAACCCTCCTTTCTTATGCCTTTTTCACCAGCAAAATCATTTGTGTACCTCTGTTTTTCTCTTTCTTTTTTCCTATCTGCAAGGCCACAGAAACCCAGTTGCGATCTTATCACCTCCACCACCACCTTTTCATCTCTTAAAATATTTTGTTCCTTTATCTTGGTCTCTGTTACAAATTTCTAGTCAAACTTAACACATCTTTGCCACCTACTGACCTATATTTTGCAATAGAATATGGAATAGAGTATTACCTCAGCAGTTCTTCTGGCTGAGATCCTTTTTTGGGTGAAGCATACCTGCAGGAACCATGATTTGGTGGTACTTAATTAAGTTTTAGCATCAATTGACACTATCCACTACTCCTAGCAGCATCTTTGATAAGAAACTATCTCATGCTGTTCATCAACTATAAACATGCATTTTGCTTCGTGATGTTAAAGACCACTATCATATTTTTGGCAGACTGTACAAATCAGACTCCAAAGCACGATATAAACGACCTGACTATCTTTCTGTTAACAAAGATTATTCAGATAGTATTCACGCAAAAATTCTTTTTTTTTTATCCTTCTGTTAACAAAGTTAAATCTTTGTGAAGTACTGCAACTACATGAAATTTCCACTTGGACAAAATCACTTTCTTAGATGCCAACAAAGTGATGGAATTTTAATGAAGAATTCGAGAAGTGAATTAAAGCTGACTTAAAAAATGAAAGGCTTCTACAGTATGCTGGCCAAACGGTTATTAATATTGTTCTGATGACCACTACAAGTAATTCTTATAATCAACAGAGGAGAATCAGGAAAAACAAACCTGCTGACTAGAATTTGGAAGATACGAAGATATTTAGTGGAAAGATTATATATGGCATCTTCAATGTGCTGCTTGCTGAACAAGTACACGACTGGATAACCAAGGAGCCATCTGAAGCACATTAGATGAACGGTTTTATTGCACTATAACAGGATTGTACTAACACTTGCAGCGCTAACTGAGTTACTGTGTCAAACAAATCAGTTATTCAGTTTTACTGCATCAAATACAAAGTTATTAACACATTGCATGCATATTTATACAGTTGATACCGGCTGAGAATATAGAGGAATATGATCTACCAGATGTCTATCAGTTATGATGAAGTAAACATATTTTTAACCCAGATTGAATCAAAACATTTCTTTAAATAGGAAATTACCCATTTAAAGTTGGCACAGTGATCTCAGTGTCTTGCATGCAGCAACTAAGATCAATAAACTCAGATGATTGAGAAGTTGCAGGTTTATTGACGGAGGATTCAGCATTAGCCACACTATCTAGCATCTGATGTGACAAGAGGTCATTGCTATTTCCATTCAAGGGAAAAAATGAAGAGAACAACTTCTGAACTCTTATAAGCTCTGTAACTAAAGTGCTTTCCTCCGCTTGTGTTACCATCTTTGTAAGGATAAAAAAAAGAAAACAAAAAAGAAATGAGTCTTAATCACGGACAGATTCACGGCAGAATTTGTGTGTCAAGCAGCAAATGATTAAATGCTCTATTACTTGATAAAAGAATAAAGAAGGCAGCAACCTTGGGAGGATCCTCTTCAAGATTGACGAAGAACAATTCTACTTCCAAATTCAAGCTTGACTTAACATACTCAGCAATCCCTCTTACATGTATCAAATATATCATATCTTCTATCACCATCACTCTAAGATTCTCAAAAATAGCCGAATCCTGCCAAATTTATACATAGAACATAGTAATGGCAATCAGGGAACAAAACAGAAATTCAAAGGCACAACACTAACAGCAAGACTAACAAGTTAAGAATCACGTAGTTTATCAAACACCAACTTGATCGAACTTTGAAAGATTTTCACCAAAACTAATATTATGCCCTAATCAGGAGTAAAAAACAAAATTTATCATCAAAACAGCAAAAGCTTATGTCTTTGAGCATTATATTGTCTTAAAAAGTGATAATTTTTAGGACAACACGGGACATACATAATACCTGTTGACAAAATTTAACAAGAGCACAAAGATGGTCTTGTAATTCAGGCAACTTTCCACCATAGTCAACCATTATAACTGGCCTCATTTCTGTCAGCAAAGCTACAATATCTGCCAAAGATAACCCGCAAAGAAAAACCACAAAAATGAAATCAAGTCCAGATTTTGAAGGAAACCCAGAAATCTATATATCATAAAGCGATGATAGGGACCTATTTGAAGACGATTTTTGGCTGGAAATTTGAGGCGCCATTTGATGTGAGAGAGAGCAGAGTCCAACACTTTTATTGCTTCCTCCATATATTTTTTCCTATCTGGACACAAGGGGGAGGACACATTCTTTGTTTCTGCCCAAAAATCTAACAAGGTGACAGGTCGTCTAAAACAGAAATCTTCATCTAAAGACTCGTCGTTTACTTGCCTGCTTTCGGCTTCAGTGGTTCTTTTCTTTGAATCATGGTTATCATAGCCTGCCAAGTTCACAGGTTTGCTGATTTAATCTGAATCAATTAAAAAAAAAAACCTTAAAGTGGGCCTTACGAGGTCTTATTTGGATTAGATGAAATTAATTTCTAGACCTCTTGGAATAAAACGCAGAATTAATTTAGTTTTTGTTTAGAAGTAGGGTAAAAAATATATTTTAAAATGTTTTTTTTAATTAAAAGTGTATCAAAATAATATTGTTTTTATTTTTTAAAACTTATTTTTAATATTAGCATAATAAAATAATAAAAAAAATACTAAAAAATATATATTTAAATTTTAAGTAAACATCATTTTGACTACAATGCCAAACAAATCTTTAAAACTTACATGTTACTAGCTTGACCTATCAAGCTTTCCTTTGAGTTCACATAATATCAAATAAACCTGCCAAGCCAAGCTCTTCGTGAGTGTTTGGAAATATGGTTATATTTGTGTTTTTAAAATATTTAATTTTTTTTTGTTAAAAATTAATTTTTTTATATTTTGAATCGTTTTAATATGCTGATCTCAAAAATAATTTTTAAAAAATAAAAAAAACATCATTTTAATATATTTCGGCATGAAAATTACTTTAAAAAATAACCGCAACCACCCTCCTAAACAGACTATAACCTACAAAATCAGGTGGGAAGCTCTTATTCAGGTTTACTTGAATCAATCTCTAGACCTGCTCGAAATAATACACACTTCGACCAGACTTAAAGCTAACAGATTACTAGGTTAACCCTCCAAACTTATCTTTAGGTTGAGAGATTATCAGATAAACCTGTCAAGCCAAGCTCCAAGTAGATGAATTACAAAAAATTCAAAATGCTAGGTTGGATACATGCTTTTAAATCGAAAGAGCCTCAGTCTGAAAAACAGGGAGGTCCATAAACCACAACTTATTAGCTAGGCTTTATGATTCTTTGTAGGGGATGTTATGCAATCAAAATTCTTGATTTTTTGTTCAAATGTTTAAGTATTTCAGACACCAACTCCAAATCATTTCTCGATCAGATTTTAGATAGACTTTCATACCAAAATAATCCAAACATAGGAGATTACTCTATAATAGCCTCCCTCCCTTGGTTTTGAACCAAAGACAATAACTCACGATGACAAATTCACTTACCATTCCAACCAAGCCTCAAGAATCCATCAAAACACTAAATTAAAATTCGACATTTAGTTAAGGAACCCACTGGGACACAACTCCTGATTGGACCTCAGATTCTGGATTTGAATCATCTCTTATTTCACACCTAATGCTGATAATTTGGATTGTGATCAGTCACATTTCCCTCAGAACATGAGACAGTCCATGCAATGCACACATGCAGAGCCACTGTTTTGTTCTTACTGGCTTCTCATCTGGCCAGAACCATTGAGTGATTTATCATGAGCTGTCCATTAAGTTTGTTCATCAATCAATTAGCAGTGTTGGCAGGAACATGTTGAAGCACTCATCTTTAACTCATCGATAGGCAGTCCAGGACTCGTAGCAGATATCATGCTGGGAATTCTCGCAGTCAGATTGTGATTCAGTGATAAATGGATGTACAATTGGTTTAATCACTTCATATATTGTACATAGAATGTTAACCATCATGCTGGACAAAGGCAGCAAACTTGAGACTTAAATATTCTATGCTACCTAAGAAGTTTTGGAGCTATAAAATAAAAAATTGGTAAAGGGAGGAGAAAACAAAGACCAATGATTTGAAGTAACAGGTATAACAAAAGAGAAGATTGAAGGAAAAAATAAAATCAAATCAGATATCCATTAAAATTCAGCCGAACCAGGTACCCGAGGGAAAGGTATTGCATCTCTTATATTGTCTATTCCTGTAGCAAATTGAACGAGCCTTTCAAAACCCAGTCCAAAACCTGCATGAGGAACTGACCATACCGAAACAAAAGAGATCAGAACAATGCATGTTAGGCAGATTTTCAACTACTTGAGGATACTGAAGCAATCGAATAAAAATAGGACAAATTCCTGAAAACCATGCATTGTATGCAGTGTACTACTGAATTCTATGTAGGATAAAAACTGACATCAAATTGTTTTCCGTACTTCATTGAAGTTTCCAAGAACTTAGAGAACTTCAAAATAGAAATGAAATGCTCAGAACCAAAATCTTCAAATGACCAAGATAGAAATTAGACCATCAGCTTCAAAGCACAAGCCTCAACTTAAGAGAAATTGTGAACTTCAAAAATTGAAATTTCTCACCTGAACCATAACGGCGCAAATCAAGATACCACCAGAAGCTCTCCTTGTTCAGCTTTAGCTCATCTAAACGGTCTTCTATATATTCCAGCCGTTCTTCTCTTTGGCTTCCACCAATAAGCTCACCAACCTGACAAATAAAACAAATTCTTACATGATACATTCCACTAAGATAACATTTGCTAAACACCTTGTCCCCTGCACTCTGTTTTTTCTAAACTTATGCCCAAATAATTCATTTTAACCTCCCTAACAAGGGCTCACGTTGAAGTAAATCATAATAGGTTCTTGCTCTATGCAATCCACTCCATTGTGATGAGGTCATTAAATGCTTTAGAATATGACAACCAATAGTTTCTTGGCAGTCAAAAAACAAGTTAAAATGGAATCAGGAAATGGATATTTACCCGAGGAACCAGCATATCCATGGCAGCAACAGTCTTACCATCATCATTTTGCCGCATATAAAATGCTTTGATGTCCTGAGTTTTAGATTGAAGAGCCGCAGGACATTAACATTAATTCCAAGGACAATATACACTCCACAATATGTTTTTACTTACTTTAAAAGCGGAAATAATATGGACCAGGTGGCAGTCTGATGCATACCTTTGGATAATCTCTGATGATGACAGGGCACCCACCAAATACCTCTTCAGTTATGTATCGCTCATGCTCGCTTTGCAAATCACATCCCCATTCCAACTACAGGTCACAGATTCATTATTAAGCAGTAAATACTCTGTATATCTTCATTTATTATTTAAGGAATGGTAAATTGGCTTAAAAGATTACTAAAGCAGTTCCAACCATAGAAAGATCAAATCAATGCTTCATAGTGAAAGTTTAAGATGGTTAAGCTGCAACTTCAAACTGGCTTAAAATGCAGGTATTCATGTTTTAATCAATCAAAAAGACTATGATGCCTATCCTCTGGCTCACCATAGTCAATTAACGTGTCATTTTGCCAAATCAGACAACATTTCATTACTGTAACAAATCAAGGCTGCAATAAGTGATCTTGTCATCACTCAGATGAGACAGAAACCGATAATAGTGATGAATCTTATTAGAAACCAAGAGCAAGACAAACTTCAAAGGCATAATCAGCATATATGCATTTCGGTTTAAGATACTACAAGTATGATATAACTATTTCTGGCATGTAATCAGGAAAATTAAAGGAAATTTAACAGAGAAATACAGTTTCTGATCTAATCTAAGACACAGTTAGTAGTAACTGCAGACTGATACACAACAGCATCTGCAAGAAATAGTCACCAGAAAAGTCTAAATATCACAATTAGTATGTAATACCGGGAATTCAAACTTCTTTTTTGCTTTCAGAAGAAGTTCAATTGCATCAGTGTAAGTCAACTGAACAAAGTCTTTCTCAACCACATCCTGTATAAAGCAAAGAAAATTGTGTAAGAAAAATATGGAAATTACATCTAGAGCCAAAACAACACAAGAATTGTGTTGAAACAACTGGAAAGTATGAAGCACAAGATAGAAAGTTTGGAGAAAGATAAGTTACACTAGAGAGCTCATACACTCAATCGATCAATGATTCCCTTCTCAATCCAAGTATTGAAAAATTCCATGTCTTCCTTGCAGTTTTCAAGGATATGTCTCACCTTCCATATAAAGTTTTGTCAATCAATTATGGGATGGGAAAAATATGTAAGTTTGTGTGCGTGGGTGCATGTGCAAGCTTGCCTTTAGCTGTATAGTGTTAAATTAACAATAGAGAAGATGTGAAAAGCAACATACTACATACTGGAGATAGGCAGTGGCGCAGGCCATGTCGTCATTCAGATCAGCAAATGCAAGTTCTGGTTCAATCATCTTAATTAAAGAAACAGAAAAATTATATGAAACTCATATAATGCATTATCCAGAAGAACAAAACTTGTCTTTTTAAAAAAACAGAGAAAACAAAACAAAGTACACCTACCCAAAATTCAGCCAAGTGCCTAGAAGTGTTAGAATTTTCAGCTCGAAACGTGGGACCAAATGTATATACCTAAAGAAGAGCAAAATTGTACCATAAGAAAAGGTTCAAATAGTTTTTATTTACTATCTGACATTAAAATAATGAGCAAAGAATAAGTGGAAATATATACATCCGAAAGAGCAGTGGCATATGTTTCAGCATTGAGCTGGCCAGAGACCGTCAGAAAAGCTGGTTTGCCAAAAAAGTCCTGAGAAATCAACGAAGGCAATGAAAACTATATCAGTGGAGCTCAATAACACTAGATTATCAACTTGCTTTCCATGTTTCCAAATTGATGTAGAGATAAGCTCGGTTTCAGTTGGCTGGTGTGGGGGGGGGGGGGTATATGTCAGCTGCCAGAACTAGCAAGCTTCTCAATCACAATGTTGATTTAACATGAAGGTTTGCCAAGGGACATGCAAGAATAAAATTTTCAGATAGCTAAAGATGTACTTTGTTCCTTAAGAAACCTGTCTGTAATTCACTTTGATTTTTGTGGCGGGATAGATAAGGGAATGGAGGGAGGGACATGCTATACTAAAGTCTACTTTTGAGCATACTAGCAAGAAAAAAGAATGTTCAACTCACCTGTGACCAATCAATTAACCCATCCTTTGTTTTTGGAATCCCATCCACCGGAGAATTGGCAGCTTCTTGAGAACCTGGAATCTGTTCATTAAAATTATTTTTCAGAAGCACAACGAAATCCCTACAATATAAGGGCAACAGTATTTTTATAAAACTATTGCAATGTTAGTTACTGGGGAATTACATAGCTTTGTCAAGTGCATTCTGTCCTCAAGTACATAATGTTAGCAAAATTGTGCATGTTTGTATATTTCAAAATACTAGTTAGATAGGATTGAAGCAAACCATGTAAACCAAATTACAGCTAATAACAGAAATCTTGGTGTACTTTTCAGTATCTTAATAATAATGTTTCTACAAGAAAATAAAATATGTGAACATTATGATATTAACCATCAAAAGTCATAAACAACTTAAGCGGTGCATACCAAAGTAGTCACACAGAACTGTTCACCGGCCCCTTCACAATCTGAAGCTGTAATAATAGGACTTGAGACCCAAACAAACCCATTTTCTTGAAAAAACTTGTGAGTGGCATATGCCAAAGCATTCCTCACCCTTGCAACCTAGAATCAATTAGCATCATTTACAAAGATGACAAAAACATCAAGAAGAATAAGATCCATTGGAAAAAAGAGAGTATAAAACATGCTTGCCATATTAAGTGGGTAATGTTATTCATCATCAAGAAGGCACTACACCCAACCAAAACGTGGAAACAGAAAAAAGAACTAGAACCATACCGCACCAAATGTATTTGTTCGAGGACGAAGGTGAGCCTTAGTTCTCAAAAATTCTCTACTAACCCTTTTCTTTTGGATGGGATAGGAAGGATCACTCTTGCCAACCTATAACAAGAAAGGAGGTTTCAGGTGAAAACTAGCATGTAGATTGACACTCAAATGCCGATAGAGATCACATGAGAAACAGAAAGAACCATATCCTGATATACGAGGACCAGTTTTTTCAATTGATTGTCATCTAGAATATCATTGGGGATAGAATAGATATGAAAACAATCGCCCAAAGACCTTGAGTTCATCTTTCGCTTCTTTAAAGTGTATGGTTTTATACAAGCAAAGATTTACTGCAACTTAATTGAGTTGTATAAGATGCAAAAATGTGAAAAATCCTAATAACTTCTATTTGCTTTAGTGCACTCTTTTTAGATCCCTGTTTCTTCCTGCCATCTTTTAATTTGCCTCATCTGATAGTCCAGTCATTATAAATTCAAAAGGATTCAATTTTACTGGCAGTAGCTTTTCTGTAATCTGGGGGTGGAGGGATATAAGAATTAGCAGTAGCCCTTTCTAAGGCATGAGAGAACAAAATTAATTAATCTGTAAAAATTTCAGCAGCAATCCCTTACCACTAAGTAAATGCAAGTAATCAAATCATGTATAGATGAGTTCAAGTGAAAATTAGCTCCCTATCTACCAGGAATGCCAAAGAGTATCATACCGCTACTATTTTGATGACCTTCAGTTCCACCTTTTGTTTTGACCCTTGGCTCTTCACCACAGTTCCTTGCATCCATATTGACGCGCCAGTTGTTACCAAGCCAGATTCTACCTGTTAATAAGCTCCAAAGCTTGAATAAATGTAAAGTGACAGCAATACAGACCACATGAAAGATGAATACATCATTGTATAAACATACTATGAGAGCTTTCGAAATTCTATTAAAAGACAGAAAATTGATGCAGCTTAACATTTCAGAAACTAAATTATCATATAAATAAGTGTAGAAAAAAGAAGGTGAACAGAAGTGCCCTTGTTACTAGTTGTTTACACGAAGGATAATTTAGTTCTGTCAACCAAACTTAAGAAGCGAAGCTTAGATGTCAAGTCCAAAGAGATTATCTTCCAGAGCAAATTAAAATCTAGAAACTATACATACACAAATTATTGTATATGGTGATACCTGATCATAACCTTCAGCCTCCAAGTCCATTACACATTGCAAGTTTGACAGGCATGAACCATCATTAACCTGTTTGTGTTTAATAACAGAGATCCAATCAGCTAATCACAGAAGTAAAATTTAAAACAATATTAACATGGAAATCATAGGAGTAACCACCATTATTACCTCAATAAAAGTAACACTACTTTGAACTCGAAGTGTACGAACCCAACCCATTACAATGATGGTCTTCCCTACACGATCCAACCCTTCATCTGGACCACCCTTTATATCAGCAATCTTCAACTTCCTTCTAAATTCTCCAACTCTATTCCCAATTTCACCCTTCTTCTCTACTTTTGCACTCTCGCTAGACTGTAGAGCTCCATAAATTACACTGCAGAAGAACCTCCGACAAGGCAAACCTGAAAGTTGCAATAGATGGTGGAACTTTGGAGGTATGGCATGAGGTTTCGTTATCGTTTTGAGGATACCAGACAGGTTACTAGGGTTTGATTTGGGGTAGAAGGATAGCAACCGGAGAGTTGACCCTGGGGTTAACCGGAGCGAAGTAGCTGGTCCTAGCGCAGAAATTGCCATTTGGGTCTTAATTTTTTTCTTATTAAGTGAATAGAATCGTATTAGTCACTAAAGTATTTCAAATAAACTGAGTATATCTTTTGATATTATTCCATGGAATCCCCTGCAATATCAAGTAGAAATAGATAATATATTCATCAAAATAAATAAATAAAAGATAAAAATCTTAAACAAAAGGGTCATTTTTGGTTCACACAAGATTGATGGAAATGGAACATAATCTCCTTCCATTCTTTTGTTTAACATTCTTGGCTTCCTAAAATCAATTAGCAAAATCATTCTAATTTCCACCATCAATTCCTAAGTAAACCAAACATTACCTAAAGTAAAAAAGATTGAAACTTCAGACAAAAGGGTAATGTTTGGTTCACTCTAAGATTCAAAATGGAATGAAATCTCTTGCCATTCTTTTGTTTAATTTTCTTTGGTTCACTAACATCATGAATTACAATCCTTTCTAAACTTCCATCATCAATTCCCAAGTAAGAGACCAAGCATTACCTAGTAGAACAAACCAAAGCACCATAAATCACCAAAAAAACACAAACTTTTTACAACTGTTATATACAACAACCGGAAAAAGCATGACCAAAGAAACCAACTTTACCAAAATCTGTAAGAACCCAGTTGGTGTAAACTGTTAAGAACCATGTGGGTGGTGTAAAGATGGAGCAACGTTGCAACTTACAACAATGGAGTACGAAACTCACCTGTTATGCCAGACAGACAAACATGGGCAAGGGATTTGTCTGAGAGTTTAGTGTTGGCGTTGAGAAAGAAGGGATTGGGTTAATGTACATGGAGATAAGGCCTTGACAGTTGATAGGTCTTTACGGGGCCCTAAGAGCCTTGTACACCCTCACGAGTTTCATGCAAGGAAAGAAAATTTTCGAAAATCTTTATATATATATATATATATATATATATATATA
>Ga0307517_10009502_pt1 | contig 13774 bp, 14 predicted proteins | sample 23_EM_MG_FD_194515 | JGI IMG/M metagenome (GOLD analysis project Ga0307517, IMG submission 194515) | Populus trichocarpa ectomycorrhiza microbial communities from riparian zone in the Pacific Northwest, United States - 23_EM | ecosystem: Host-associated > Plants > Roots > Unclassified | place...
GTGATGGCGACTTTTACTGTGTCGGTTGCTCAAAGTTGTACTCGCTTCCCGGAAGCGCGTTCGATGGCTCATATGGAGTAGATACAGAAGACATATTGGCCATTCCTCCCATAGACTTCGGTTCCTTGTACGTTTCTCCCCTTATTTCGATCCGCGGATTATTGACACTCTCATCAGCCAACTTTTCCCGAACCAAACGCAGTATTTCCCTACCTTAATTAGTTTGTTATTTGACTATCGACTGACAGAGTAATTAAGTAGGGTCGAGAAGAGGTCTTCGACCACAAGAACGATGATCAAAAGGATCGGTAAGTTCTAGCATCTTTGCATCATAAGTAACCCGTATTCACGAGTCCTTTTTCTAGTTACTCATTTCCTAGCCCATTCAAACATACACATTTGGGTCTTTGTGGACCGTGGTCTTTCATAACATCAGGTATATCAATTTCTTGCATCACTTCAATGAACGAGCGGTTCAACTTCACGGCTTAGTGTTAACAATATTTGAAGGTATTTTTTATGCTGCTTCCATATAGAAGGCCGATCTACTAATGCTCGCATCAGAGGCGTCAATCGAGGACCAGGAAAATGAAATGTAAAAATTTCACACCTTCTTCCCACTGTGCCTCTTGGTGACATCGGAGCACTCTATGGTTTATCGGAGCACTGGCATAATAAAAGAGACAATGCTTAATCGACAGTTTCCATTCGGATTGATTTCTTAGTTTATCCATTCCACGACTATGTGACCGTGTTGATGTGATGCGCTCTCCAATTGGCGCGTTGTATTTATTTGGCTATGCACGTGATGGTTGAAAGTATGCAAATCAACGTTCTATGTTCCGAATTTAACTCTCAATCCAAGATGCCCCCACTGTTCCGTCTGGGTAAAAAGAAATCTTCTGTAGGGTCTTCCGATAAGGTGTGTGACTCTCGCAATTTTAGGGAGCTATCTAACCAAAGCGTCTCTCAATCTTACAGGCTTCGTTAATTCCCCCCTCACCGCAGTCTCCTGGAATACCGCACTCTCCTGAAGTACCACAGTCTCCCAGAGTACCACAGCCTCCTGGAGTACCACAGCCTCCCGGAGTACCCCAGTCTCCCGGAGTGATCTCCTCAGACCAGCGTCAACGGAACCAGTCTTTATCACGGTCGATTACAACACCAATGGATTCATCCAAGAAGCAAGTAGAAGATTTTTCTGACCTTTTTTATCGACCGAAACCACGCCAGGTTGGCCTGCAAGGAGACAGTTGCAACAAACTCAATCATCCCAGCATGCGCGACGACACGCAGCCCCAGCCCCCAACCCCAAATCCGCCAGCTGATGCTTCAGGAGCTTCCACCGAGGAACTCTTGCAAACACTCAACCTCCTTAGCCTCCAATGCGCCCAATTTTCTAACTCCATCCTCGAAATGATGGACCTACATGTCACCAAGCTTCAAAAGTTGATTGGGGAGCTTAGAGAAAATGTGATCGCTGAAAGGGAGAACTGTGCCACACTATGACAATTTCCATACCATACTTCTGAATCCCCACAGATTTCATCAGACTTCATCCACACCGTCATTGCCTTTACCATTCCTTTACCTGACTATTTACATATCATCTGCATACTTAGAATTATAGAGCTTGGGTCGTAGATAAAATACATATGTCAATTTTGTTCCTCTAGCTATGCTGACTTGTGGATGGCGAAAATATGGGTAAGTTAGTGACAAGATGGGTCCGAACAGTAATACAGAAGGTGTAAGATGGCGCTTGAATATCTAGACCAAATGTCTATCTCAAGTGGTGATAAATTGCAGGTTTAACTTTGGCCTCCCTTCATTTTCCTTTGAACTCTTGGGTGAAGTAGACAATAAAAGCGATGAATCTACCACTGTGAGATAATGCCAATGCTCGCCGCTCGGGCGACACCCCACGTTGTGGCGTCAGCGCATGAGATGAACGAACAACTTTCCTGGTCGATAATGGTTGACTATTGTCTGGTAACAGTGTTATTAAGGACAGAGAGGAGGGATATACACACAGGGTCTTTGTCGTGTTTGTGTTCATTTCTACCTGGGCGTATGAATGCACTGTCACATTTCCTCTTTATTCCTCTTCAATCCATCCGATCCCCACTCCTCTGCCTCTTTTTAAAGCCTTTCCCTCCCTCCTGCCTCCGATAATGGTCTCAATCTGCTGCCGCCTATCGTAATTAGTTTGTTATTCGACTGTTGACTGACAGACTAATTAACTATAGGCAATGCGTATACCACACACTGTTCGTGTTCGTGACGACATCCTGACTCTGTAAAACATAGGTGTTGTCGATGTGTGGGCGAGATAGGCTAGAGTCGAGGAACGGGTAAGAGTCTGATCGTTGATCGCAGGTGTTCTCAACTTACCGTAGCCTTCCGTCGTTGATAGCACCTTTCTTGTTCACGGTATACGTGTGGGATTTCCCACTTTCCTCCTTATTCTTGGGTTCGTCGGTGACGGCGCTGGGCTAAGCCGCTCTCGGCCTGGTTCCTCTGCTCCAGAGTGCTCATCGTCGTTTCTGGTTGGTCATCCCTGCTACGTCCTAAGATAAATCTAGTGAGTAAATGAATTCTTTGGATTCCAACTACCATTGTTGACTCAGCGGAGCAGATAAATCCCTGCTCCTTTCCTCATCCTTGAACTCTTTAGTGGTCGTTGACGACACCATCGGGTAAGTCCTTCTCGTTCACTCTTGCTCCTGCTCATTGTGGTCATTCCAGCTCTTCGAACCGGCACTGTGTCCTACGATGGAGAGTGTGAGAAAAATCACTATTCATTTTCGCACCACTGTTCTAACTCGCTGATCATAAGTCCCCTCTTTCCTCATCAATTCGCCGGATAATCTGTGATGTTGGAAATGATAAGAATTTGCTCGTCAAGCAGGGGTGATGGATCCGGACTCACCCTATCCATAGCCTTCGTTGTCATTAGCACCCCTGCTTGTGTGGCGTTACACATGTACAGTATGTCATTGCCTGTCGACGTGTAAAACTGTCTGCCGACGCACGTTTGTTACAGCCGGCTCAATTTGACCATCGCGATGGAGATGGGGAGGAGTGGATGGACTGAAGGAAATGAATGTAAATGACTGTTGTAATTAAACTGCTCGCTGATGAAAATACTATACTGACCGTGTCTCATAGCAGCCGTCGACATTGTACTGTCTGTTTTTATTGGATGCGTGCCCCCACTGTACATTATCAACTGGTGGCTGGTGATGCTCATCAACGGTGCGGCGTTGAGATTGAACAGCGTCGGAGACGGGGCTAACGAGTGGAAGTGGAGGAGACTGGTAAGTACTGGCTAAGTATTTGGAAAAGAGAATTGCAACTAACCAAAACCCTTTTTTTGAGTACTCATGCTCATCCTGCTTCATAGCTGTACCGTTGATCCATCGTCGAAAATCGTGGATTTCGAGTAGCAGTGTAACCGTCTGCTAGCTAGGAAGACGGAAGAAGGATAATCCAGTAGATGGTACCGTAAGTAGTCATTCGTCGACGTACAGTATGGACAGGTAGATACCTAAGATTGTCACGAAAAACATATTTGCCCACCGCTTGATGCAATTCGTTAATAAGAACAATGACTGAGGGAGATGAACTGAGTATCGGTAAGTACGAGTTGTTCATAAAAAGTCAACGAGAAACTCGCCATAAATCGTAGCTTACTGGGCATCGTACCCTGCCTGACATGCATGAAGAGAGAGGAGGCCATCCGCCATCGTTGATGGGCGCGATTGTTTACACCCACGTGAACGTGATTGCGAATGTGTGGCTGGAGCTTCTAACCATGTCCTTCCCAACCATACCCACCGATCTCATCGAAGCCATTATCGACTGGGTTGCACTCCTAGAGCCAGGACTCAAATAATCCACACTCTCCTCCTGTGCCCTCGCCTCCTGGTCCTTCGTCTTTCCCTCCCAGAAACACATATTCCACACCATCGACCTCGGTGCTCGCCCACCAATGGGGGTATACTATGTGCACTTCCACCGCCTCCTCGTATCGAACCCATATCTTGGGACCCATGTCAGGCACCTCCGACTTGTCGATAACACTGAGGATGGTTTTGCCAATGGAATCTCGTGGCTCACGCATCTGAGGACGCCAATAAGTCTGACGCTGGGGTTCCTCCCGAATTTCCGTTCTTTTTGGCTGAGTTTCATTTCCACCGGGGCAAATTGGAACAGTATGCCAGATAACATGCGGGCAGGCTTTAATCGTGTTTTTAAGATGGAGAATATGAAAGAGCTCGAATTGGAGTCTGCCTTTGGGTTCCCAGCAGCATTGTTGGTATCATTGGCGAGGTTGAAGTACTTGGCACTGTCGAGCGTGGATTTAGATACCGACGAGGGGATTTATTCGAAATCCCCATGCGAAGTTGCATTTGAGGGTTTATATCTCAGGGGAGTGTCTTCGGGAGTGATCAAAATCCTCACCAAAACACTATCTTCCACCGATGCCCCACTCACATTACGCAAATTGGCGTTGACGCCAACGTTCGAAGAGGGATTCTCCGAGGCAGTCGCGGAGCTGATCATAGCGTGCGGGTCGCACCTCGAGAGCTTCGCTTGGTTACCTTCCATACATTTCCGTGAGTCCAGCATAATCCACACACGACCGACAACTGATACGTATTTCCTTCAACCAGCTGCCTCCTTCTGCCCAATCAACATATCCACACTCCATCATCTTCGCTCTCTCCACTTCATCATCACTTAACCCCCCACTACCAAGTTCCAACCATTCGCCCAAACCCTCGTCCTCCTACTCCAACTCTCCAATCACCCCAACGCCCTTGGAAAGATCACCCTCGAATGTCACTGCATGAAGAAAAGCTATACATCCCTCGCTAAACTCTGGCGACCACTCGATACTGCGCTTTCTGCTATGAGCAGTGGCGAACCTGTCTTCGGAAAGCCGAAGGAGGTAGAAATCGTTTTGTCAGCGAGTACCATCCGGGTTACGGAGATCCATCAATTCATGATGGGGCAGGGAGAGCTCCTTCCAAGCGTCGAAGCGCAGGGGGCGATGGTATCGGTAAGGGTGGAAAGGGCCGGCGAGGAAGGAGGGTTATTGGACCGGTTGCATCAGATGTGAAGAGTATCACCACTGTTGTATGAGTGTCCAACGATCAATATTGAGTTTTCTTTTAAAGACAATTAGGTTCATCAAACCAAGCGAGCGAATGCACCTTGCTAAGGTGGCGACCCTCGTGTCCTTGACGTTGTCTCTGTTAATGGGATTCTTCAAATCATCCAAGAATTCATCGATGCGTCTGTGCCTGAAGTTATATAGCGCAAACTGCCCTGATCAGAAGTGGAGCTCCATGCAAGTGCAGTTGAAAAAGACTATCTGTATCAACTGCGTATTGCCATCTCCACATGCGGAATGTGTACAGGAAATAGATCGTTATCCAACATATCGGCCTACTCTAGTACCTCCCTCTCAATGGTATCGTCACCCCGGTGTAAATCATCAACGCCGTCCAGGAAGGTGTGTACTAACTAATACGATATTTATTTCCTTTCCTTGAATCTTGATCAATAACGCCTGTTTTGACAGTACTTAACTTGGACAATACATTCGCTCGTTTCCTCGTGTTCTCGACTTTCCTCGTTAACGGAAACCCGATCACAAACCTCATGAGTATCCGAGGCGCAACTCCGCTGACTGGTGTCAACTCACCTAAACCCACCACGGTGGGCGGCCTTAACACCCACAACAACTGCGAAGGTGAATATTGAGCAATTGATCTTTATTTGAATTTTATCGCTAAATAAATCTTCCTCATAGGTGATACCAGTATGAGTCATGGTACGTATTTTGCCTTTAGATAATAGTCGCCTTGACTAAAACCCATAACCCAGCCGATTTCTTCTTCGGAACCAACCACGACTTCGACGAGACCCGCTTCTAAAATGTTTGTATCTTGAATTACTTGTACCCCTGTATTTAAATTGACTTTCTTTGCTTAATAGCTCGTCAATTTCAGAACAAGTTTGGAGCTGGAAAATACAACCTAACCATCACAGGAACCTCCTCGACTAAGGCTCGATGATGCACAACCCCCAATCCTCCCTCGGGTCTCCATGCCTCTTCACATACAGCGAATCTGTCTTCTCCATCAACTTCTTCATCGACGGGCGCCAAAAAGATGGCCAACTAGATCTCATCGTAGTGCATGGTTTCTTCTAACTCATGCAGCTGTCTCCCGATTTCCATCGCCGCAATGGGTTGATCAGCGACGAGGGCTTCGATTTCGTGTACAACAAATACCCGTTCACGCCCGGAGCTAATACTGCTGGAGTCAACACCTTTAAGACCGATCTGACTTCACCAACGGCGTTCCAGACGTGCCTCCACTATGCGAGCTTCGTGAATAACAACATCAAGGCATTGTACCTGAACCCGACTGGACTTCTCTGCAGGAATCTTGACATCAATTTGCGGTTTTTGTACGAAGCTACAGAGGGAGACAACTGCACGTAAGTCTTCCCATACGGTTGAGATTAATTTAGCTCCGTATTCGAGAGTTTGAGAGGAGTGATTGAGTATTAATTTCTAATAATTGGGTACCGGTCTCCATAGTTGTTGCGGGTCTGTACATTGTGAGAATTTATTGGTCATTTTATTGACTTTTGGTATCGAAATTGTCGAGCTTTGAGGAAGAATTCTCCTCGCTTGATGGTCCTCAGTGTACGCACGGAATGCAATGAATATCGTGCGCTTCTCGACCTCACGTGCCACGCACTTAATCTTTCTTTTTCTGTTATTCATACGCTTAACTTCCTTTTCGGTATCTACACCCCTCTTTTCAAATTCTCTCAATCGGTCCGAATGATTGACATCCTCCTGAAAATTGGCAACTACGACCCTTGTTTCAAGAGCGCTCTTGCGAACAGTATATTTTATTTTATTTCCCCTCCGACTTTCCGGTAGCTATGCCACCCGTTCTAGGTCCCCTAACTAGTATTAATATGTACTTGCTCTGGTTTTCCATCCTTTCCAAGTTCTCATTGATACATTTTCCTTCCCCACTCTCTCAAGTCCAATTCACTCTATATCTTAGTCTAGCTCATTTCAATGCATTTTTATTCCGTCTTTCCATATTTTTCCTAATTTATTTCATATCTAGATCTCTCTCTACATAGCTTAACTATATAAGCCGAGAAGGAGGCCTGAGGGCCTCTAACAGTAATTGCTAAGTAGGACCCCTAGTTCGTTATAAATATTATTAGGCTGGGATCACAACTTTGAAACTTACTGGGTGCCATGATTTACCATTTTACCGTTGCGGCGCTGAAGGGTATGGTCAAGGCGCGGTGGGCTTCGCACGAGAAGGGATACCTCAAATCATTGGGGGTCAATGGGTATGGGAGCCCATTGCCGGTTGAGGACGGGGATTGGCTATGCACCCATTTGACGTGTTTCACGTGGGAGGGTGTGTTGTTTTCTTGATCTTTACGGATGATCTCCTTTCCTGTTGTAAGTATATGGGATGTGTCGCATTTGCCAAGTTTTATTTCCCAGGGTTCCTTATCCCATTTGGTTTGACGTCGAATATTCTTTCTACAATGAATCTAATGAGAAGAAAGCATCCGATAGGCGCCCATAAGTATCATCCACCAAACTTCATCCGACCTGTGACACAAGCTCGTAGTTAATGTCCTAAATATTTCTCTCCCAACTGTAACGAACTTCAAAATGGAGCGCAATTCGGGCATGTGGGCTAACTAGCGTAGAATATTGATAACTCAACTAGTATGACTGCCAGTATTTTATAAAGTTACGGAGGTTATTTGGTCCCACCTCGCGACTACTATCACCATCGTCGAAGTACTAACCATCAACGCCTCACCATTGTGTTACCACCTACCAGGAACCATCCACAAAAATGCTACCCCCTACATCTACTGCGAACTTCGCCACGGGAGAATGGACCAAGCCCACGATCCCAAAATGTAGGGTTCCAAAAGTGAGTGCAGATGTTGGGATATTCCGAAAGCAATGCTGCCCTCTCCATAATGTGCATGAACAACTCATCTCGTCCAGGGTGTTCAATGTCGAATTTTCCCATAGATACTATCATCTGTAATTCCAACTCGAGAGGCTTCCCGTCCGAAATGCGGATGATTTCATCGAACAATCCAACCCAATCTTGGTCGAGACATCCATGAAAAGGGCGGCGACCGATGATCTCGACGTCGAACCAAAGGTTCGTGACTTTATTAGACGTGGGTATCGCACCGAGGACGATGTTAATATCGTGGAGGACCACAGAGGGTCGTGTCCCACATTTGATAATGGCATAGAGAGCGAATACTTGTAGGTTTGGAAGATTGCTGAGGTTCACGAGCCCAGCGAGGTAGAGCTGTTGAGCTAGTTAAGAAATTTGTCAGATTTGCTTCGTGCTAAAAAAAACACTACACCTACATTCGCCCGCGTGCAGCCTTGTGAGATGCAATTCCTCCAGTGTGTGGCAAGCCGTGTCGAGGATCGGTTGCAAACAGGTCATTTCTTCCTTCTCATGAGGAGATAAGGTCAAAACACGCAATTTTGACCAACGAACCACTGGTTTGTTAAACCTAGGCGGCGGGGTAATCATCTGTCCCACAATGCTGTACGAGTCGCAGTAGTCGAGAACTTCCAGTCGTGGCGCCTTACAGCCAGAGCACAGGTCGTCTGGATATTCATCATAGCTCTCAGTAGCTCCGACATGATCAAGGGATACTTCTCTCAACCTGGGGCAGATGAGGAAAAGAGGTAATGGAATGTCCAAGCGATCGAGGCAGAGAATGGTCAGGGTTTGTGAAAAGAACGATTGGGTCAACCCTCGCATGACGAGTACGGGATCTTCGATTATTTGCGGATCATCCACTGTTTGTCGACGGAAGAGAAGTGTATGTGGTGGCATGGGTGAGCTGGCAAGCGATTTGAGGATGCTGATAACAACATGATTGTTGAACAGCCATGCACTCTTGGTGGGAAGCTTAACCACGCGGACATGGTTGGAGAATGACGGCTTGTCATCCAAAATCTCTTTCAGCTTGAATATCTTGCTGGGTTTCCTTAATGTGAGGTCCCGAAAGATATACCTTTGACAGGACAGGGTGAATGCTCGATCAGAAAGGGATAAATTATAGAGGTCATTATTTGGGAATGGGAACTTTGCAATGTGTTCGACGATGCAAGCAAGTAGATCGTCTGAGAGGAGAGAAAGTGGCGGGTTCAGCATGATGGCGAGGAGAAAAGAAGCAGGGAGCATTGTTTGCCCTGAAAATAAAAATACCCTGTTTGGGAAAATCCACGTAAATGCCGGTTTTTCCAGGCCAGGGTTACTTCAAGGTTGAAGAAAATCCATCCAAGAGAATGTATTTACACTGAGTACATACTTTACCTCGACATATGTAATCTCGTTTGTAGTAGGACGAGGGCGAGGGATAACATATAAGTCGATATTCACCGCGCACCTTTACTAGCCTGTACTTATCTAGCATACAGTCGACCCAGTTTCCTCACAATGTATGTAATGCGCCGAAACGCTCCTATCCCAGAAGCGGAACACGTCGTCCAGAGCTCAGCTTATACGAGGAAAAAAGGCGGCCCACTGGATCTCGACTAATCATTAATGCCGAAGGATCCAGTACTCGAAGTGCGATGCAAGGAAGGACAAGAAGGACAATTCTGGCGATGACGTATAACACGGGGAATGCTATTGATTCCTACTGATCCTCGCTCAACTCCCAACTCCTCCACCTCCAAGTAAGTTACAATAAATAAAAGGCGCTCCCTCATTCAAACCAAAACCATCTTGCTCAATTGAATCACAACATCGATCTAATCAACCCCCGAACCGCCTCATGGCCTGCCTCGAGGCTCTTCCTCGAACATGTGCAGGGTTCAGGGGGGACTCACCGTCGATTCTCATCCCATTCCTCCTCCACAACAAGCTAATCCACACCTGGTAAGCCTCCTCTTTTGGCACAGGAAAGATGAAAAAGAGAGAGGTGGATCCAATTCAGAGGGCTCGAAACACGAGGATAAGAAGGCAGTGAAGAGGTTGAGATCAATGAAGGTAGAAACAGATTGAAGGGATTGTTGTGGATGAGGGGAAAGGGACATCATGGCAAGGCGATGATCACGATCCTGAATAACCTCAGCAATAAGAGACGGGCACAGGAAAATCTGCGTGCCACCTGCGGTCGCCTGCGAACACTGGGTGCATCTAGCCGCCACTGAAATAAGAAAAATGTCAGTGCCAAGGTGATTGAGACTTGTAACGCATTGAATTGCTACCCTTAAACGGTTAAACCATATCCTCTGCGAGGCTATACAATCACTGATTCACAGGACGTCGGCATTCATGCACCCTCCTCCCTGAATCTTCATCTGATATGAATACGTTTGCAGAGCCAGGACTCCCAGCTTTGATTGTTGGTTTCGAAAGAGAATGAAGTCAACCGCTGTAGTGGTTAATAGTCTGTCGCAAGTCACCTTTACCGAAATAAATCATTGTCGAACAAACGTGATAGCGTGGGTCCCTAAAAGAACATAGCTTGTTAAATTCGGAGAAACACCACACAAGTAATAACTTATGCGGAAATAACCAGACAGAGAGCAATGACAATACAGAAACAGATACAGAAATAAGACAGAGGTAGAGAGGGAGAAAACAGACAAAAGAAAGGGGGAATCCAAACGTAAGACCCAACGACGAAACTTGGGTGGGAAAACGAAAGAAAGGTAGAGGAATAAGGTAGAGGAATAATGAAAGAATAACGTAAAAAAATAGAATCCACACACCACGACCGCACCTAACAGCCGTATGACTTCCACGGAGGCTTCCTCATTCCCCCACGATAATGTCGCGATTCATAATCTCTATCCTGCTCGCGATCGCGATCACCATACCGTTCCCTCTCATCTCTATCCCTATCCCTCTCACGTTCGCGCTCCCGTTCTCGATCTCGATCCCGATCACGCGTCTCCATCAAGCGATCCAAGTCCTTCGTCGTATTTGGCCACCGCTCCAAATCTCTCGTCGCAGACGGTCCACGAGGGATATACTGCGTCGTCACCACCGTCGGTAGTGACGGCGATGCAAGTGTACTTGATGTAGGAAGAGAGCTGGTAGGCAAAGTCGACACGTTAGCAGCAGCAGTGCTCGTCGTCGTTGTACTTGAACTGCCACTCGAATTCCTTGGACCTGGCAATGACTCCATCAACGCTCTCGGGCCCTTCGGCGGGGACTTGTACACCGGTTTTGGGGCTACACAGTTGGGATTAAGACTTGACAACGGCGGTGTCAATGGCCCCGTGGCGACATTCATCGATCGAGGAGCCATAGGCAGTTTAAGTCGAGTGGGAGACGGAGCAACCATGGAGACGGAAGGCGAAATCGCTTGTGATGAGGGAAAGACTGGTGAAGCCCGCCTCCTGCCTTGTCCAGCTGGAGTACCACGTCCGGTCAACAGAGGGGGCAGCGCGACTGCAGGACGAGAGGGCAACTGCGCCATTGGGTGTGCATGGAGGAGGTTGGGACGAGGTGTTAACACCACTGGAATGGTAGGTTCGACACTGGATATAACGGGAAGGAGGGACAGAAAGGGGTTTCGAATTCGAGTCGAAGTAGCAGAGGTCGGCGGGGGTTCAGATGATGAAGTCACCATCGACACGTCTTCCGAATCACCCGTCATTGGCGTTGGTGGCGACTCGTCAACTGCATCAAGGTCCACAGGAGAACCCGGTGTCGTCTGCTCGTCCATCTCCATCCGCGCGGGTTCAGGCTTAGAAGATGGCGTAGGCGATGCACCTTTGGCAGGGAACATTTTCCTCAGAGGACTCCAGCTCTCCGCAGCAGAAGGCGACACTGAGGAAGGTTCGGCATTCGCCTGGGATGGAGTCTTCGCCCTCTCTGGCGTCGGCGAAGAAGTCTCGCAGGGCGGTTGTTGCTCTACTACAGGAGAATTGGACACGAGCGTCGCGATAGCGGGGGAATGAAACGAAAGATCCGCGAACCTCGAAAGAGGGGATATGGAAGGAAGCGCAACTGCGTTTGACCCTGTCGATGACGGTGCTGTGCTGTGCACAAAAGGCGGAGGTGCCATGAGATGTTGTTCATCTACGATACCAATTAGCATGAGTCCCAGACCATAAATCGTGAAGAAAAAGAAAAAAAACATACCCAACTGATCCGTCCCGAACTCTCCTTCAAGCGAATCCCAAGCCCGACCATCCCAGGAGGCTCCTCCAACTGCATCACCACTTCACGATCGCTCGCCACTGCCTCTTCCATCGCCTCGACCTCACGATGCATCCACCGCTTGCGCATCTTCGGCGGCATCCTGTCTTCGCCCAGCTTTGGCGGCAGGTCGTCTTTGTCCTTCTCTGATATATCAGCATCTGGAGGCCTTAGCTCCGAAGATAGCTCTGTTCTTGAAAATGGAGGAGATCGGATTGGATGTGGGGGAGAAGCCTGCGAAGGGGGTATATAAGTGTTGGTAGCCGGTGATTTCGAACCGTTTGATGTTCCTAAGGTAAAAAAAAAAATGAGCATCCATCGGGAACAAGAGAATAAATAAAAATGAAAGATGAAGAGAAAAAGAAGAAAACGACACAAACCATTCATTTCCCTTGATCTTCCCCTCCTCTCTTCATCATCAGCCCTGAGCCAACATGTCTACGTCATTTTCCACCACAAGTTTCCGAGACGGCGTATAGGTGGAGGTGAGGGTACAGTCGACTTGGGTAGGCGCCAAAGCTGTCCAACGTGGGGTGGGATGCAAGATTGGAAGGGCCGATATCTTTAATCAATATTGACACGATGATGCAAGATGAGAACGATATAGCAAAACATACTTTTGCACATTGCTATCGATAGCGATAATCACGATATCGTGAAGCATCCTGGGCTCCCCACAGACCCTAAGCACAACTGACAGTCGTGCATAAGTAACAGTAAATGACAAAATAAAAGGGCAACGTACAACGCTCGTCGTCTTGATTAGTCGAAACTATTAGCTCCTCTCTCGAACAGAACCGAAGAGCAGCTACATAGGGTTGAAATTAGATTGGGAAGAGTGAGGAGGATACACAAAGAAAATACGTACATAACACGCTCATCGATAGCCTGACGTACATAGGGGTTCGCTCTCCTTGGGGCCATCTGGGGTGAATGACCTGAAAAAATGGATGTCAGCTCATAGCGGATGAGGGGGTAGGATGAGAGAACATACCAGCTCGTCAATGCGCTTTCGCGCATCTCCTCACCCAGCCTTCGAGACTTTCATGTAAGTAGGGGTGGGGCCACTCGCCACAGGGCCAGATGCTCGTAAAGAAGGCTGGAGAAAATGGAGATTAGTTTACAAAGGATGAGATCTGAGAGGGTAAGGTGATAGAACATACCAGCTCGTCGACGCGCTTTCGGACATCTCCTCGCCTGCCAACATGACAGAACTATTCTGTACCCTCCGAGACCTTCATGTATGTAGGGCGGGGACCGCCACGGGCCGAATTCTCATGAAAAGGGCTGAAGAAAGGTAGAAAAAAAGCATTAGGATTAGTTGGTAGCAAACATGGACTGAACGTACCTGATTATTGACTTTCTCCCTCGTTTCTGTGACGAAAGGGACTCGGAGTGGCTGGTAGGCGTCTTCGAGGGTAGTTTCGGCACACAGAGGAACACAGATGACGGGGTAAAACGTAAGTGTATTCGCTGAGGGACAACCTACGAACGGACGATCT
>Ga0307517_10009503_pt1 | contig 13772 bp, 5 predicted proteins | sample 23_EM_MG_FD_194515 | JGI IMG/M metagenome (GOLD analysis project Ga0307517, IMG submission 194515) | Populus trichocarpa ectomycorrhiza microbial communities from riparian zone in the Pacific Northwest, United States - 23_EM | ecosystem: Host-associated > Plants > Roots > Unclassified | place...
ATATATTAAACATGAAATGACCACGAACGACATATCAATTTCTCCATATTTCTCTCTCTCTTCGTGCTACACTCCTTTCTCTCTCTCTCTGAGAAGAATTAATTAAAATCGAACCAAAAGCAATTGATTTGTATTATGCTAAGGTGCTAATTTCTCTTCTTGCAAATCAATCGATGTTTTGATTTCTATTATGCTAAGGTGTTAATTTCTTTTCTTGCACATCGATGTTGGTTTCTTGCAAGTGTTTCATCTTGAACTCAGCAACAATCATTGAAGTTCAATTTACGTCTCTCACACTCGCTAAATCTGTTCTTCGTTTTCTGTACTCTTAATTCATATCAATAGATTGGGATTTGCTTAGATTCATCTAATTCTGATGCTGATTTTCACATCTTTCTCGATTGAATTACATGAAGAAATCATCATCGGCCATGGTTCCTTCCTTGGCCTTTCCTATGCTACGAATAAGCACACCGCATCTATTCCAACATCTGTCAAGTTGTTTAACTGGAAATTTCCTTCTCAGTTAGGACATTTTTAGTACTATGTATAGCCTAAACCAATATCCACTGTCTATCTACTTCTCCTCTTTGGTGGCTTAGCTAGCCAGTGTCTTGTGTTTGAAATTAAAGACAAATGTCCATAGTCAAGTGTCGCTTTTAAGAGGACGTTTGAAACATTCGTTCTAACAAACGACATGAAACAAATCTTATCTTATGTTTAAAAAAATCCAGATATATTGCTCATTCAATCGTGTATTTGATGGTTAGAATTCTCTGCACCGTTTATCAAAATGAGAGGCACTCATTTTTTTACTTCATAGGTGCTTTCCAAGTTTCTTAGTAAAAAGGAGAAGGACCCAGTTCATTGATAAGATTGCTTTTACAATTTACTTTTTTTTGCTTGCTGCTCCGAAGGGCCATATGATGATTGATGAAAGATCAATACCAAAATTTAAGCTTATAGAGTTCACTGGTTAAAGAGAGCATAGACTGTGGGCAGATACGAAGTTTATTGGTTTTGATTCAAATGAATTTTATGAAATTAAAGTTGATTTTGTACTGCAGACGAGATGTTTGATGAAATGCTACTATTAAAATGTAGCTTTAGACAAGGTTAGAATATTAGTTTAATAGCAAATTTGTAATATTAATATAGCAATGGTTTTTTAGTCATTAAATAAATAATAATAATAATTTTGTAAATAATCAGATATTTTATTATGAGAATGTTAAGTGTTAATACTTATAAAGCTCGGCATATAAACTATAATATTTTTAAATTATTGCGGGTAATCACAATATGAATCAAATTAGGTAGTTTTTTTTTTTATTATTATTACAAGTCATTTCAAGTTTGATTATAATTTATTGAAAGAGAGGGCATCTATTTTTTTGCTACATTCATGGCCTGGGGACTTCACAACAATTATTTTTTTAAAATATTTAAATTAATTTACACATATTTAAATTATATTATCATAATCGAAGGAGAGCCAGCTGAAAAGGTAGTGCTTCACTACTTCTTGGTAATTTGTGCCCAATTTGTATTAAATAAATAAAAAATAACACAGTTCAAAATCGAGTAGTATATGATATTGATACTCATGACTCTCATTATTTTAAATTTTAAATTTAAAAAATAAATCAAACTCTATTCTTATACTTGAATGAATATTGTATTTTTATTTAAACTCTGCAAATAAAAAAAATTATGTTTTTTTTAATGTAAAATTAAATAATTTAACATAAAATAGGATAAGATTTATTTCTATCTATATTTAAATATATTTTGTTTTTTTTTCTTATATTCTAAGGTAAAATGTTTATTAATGGATTGGGTATTTTTGTAGGAAAGATTTTGTTTTTAGCATCCTGGCCATTAAAAAAGTGAATGATTTTTATGGGTTTTGGCTTATTCTTATGAAAATTCATTGCATCGTTATCCAGGATATTGATATTTCTGTATTTTCTGCGTTGGCTACTTTTGTGATTATGTGACACTTTACAAATTTAGATTGCTACTATTCTCTTTATAGATAATATCTATATAGGCCCAGGATTATCTTCTGCATAGTTCACAGATTTTTATATTTTATTATTAATAAATTATTTTTTATTAAAAATATTTTATTTATTATTGATAAACACTTTTTTTCATTAAAAAGATAGATGCACTTGATTTTATCTTAACTAAATTGCTGTAATTTTTTCTTCTTTTAAAACCGTTTTAATCCTATATTATGTCAAACTCATTTTATTTTACACACAAAAAAAATAGCATAACTCTTTTTACTTATAGAGTTTGCACAAGAATAAAACACTTATTATTGTATATGAATATAGTTTTTATGAATATTTATTTTAATTAAAAAGATACCTTTTTTCTCCATAATTAAAATTAATTGAAGTTTTTATGAATATTTATTTTAATTATCTTTAGTTTTTATTAAAAATCATATTTTGTTATAACAAAATAAAAACGCGAATAATTAAAGGAAACTTTGATTTAAAAAATATATTTTTTCTCCGTTGTCTATTGTAATTATCATATAATAAAATAAAAATAGATTTCAAAAAAATAATTCACGCGGTCACATCGGCCAGCTAACATTATATCTTATCGTTTTCAGGATAAAGTAATTATGTGCTGTCAATCTAGGAGTTTGGTGCACCCTTTCAGAGAATGTACGATGCATTCATTCACAAAAATAATTCACGAGGTCCACATTTTTCTTTTTTTTACAGTTGAATAGTGCTAATTTTACATGTTTTTTATATAATTCATTTTTAAAAAACACGGATATCTCGAACATTAAATCTAATAAATTCAATTATCGACATCAATTCAGTAAGAATTGTAAGATTCGCATTAAATCTTGTTTTCACACCCTTTTTTGTTTTAAATGTAATGTTTTTTATTATTTATTTTTAATGATTTTAATATTAAAAATATAAAAATATTTTAATATAATTTTAAATAAAAAATACTTTTAAAAATAATTAGATAGCAAAACCAAACACAAAGATAATATCCCTGTAAAAGCATCCATCCACTGCATGCGGAGATAAACCCAATGTATGGATTGTCGTCCACCTAAATTTGTCATATTCCATGTAAAGTGTTTGTTTTCTAGTTTTTTCAAGGGGACAGAAGGACGTGAGGTGGTGGAAAATTTTAGATTATGATAAATGAATAAAAAAAGCAAGTCTACTACAAGACAGTAACTTTCCTTCCACATGAATTATTTAATCATGTTTTTTTTTCTGGTGTTTGAAAATTAACCGTATATTATTGTTTCGGTAATGTGATAGAAATTGTGTTTTTTTTAATTAGTTGAATAATTTATATTTTTCTAAGGGTTTTATTTATAGTTGTGTTTTAAATTTTAGTTCTATAGAAGTTAAAATAATATTTTTTTATTCATGAAGTCCTGTTTTTTATAAAAATTAATTTTACAATGATTTTAACCAAACAAATATTTTTAAAAATTTATTTCTTAAAAGCACAAATAAAAATATTTTTTTAAACTTATTTTTTAAATCATAATCATAAAAATTATCATAATACTAAACACCTTCGCATCATCATGTGTAAAGACATTCGCATCATGTGTGTCCATGTTAATATTTTCTAATTTATTAAGATCATGTCTCTCATAAAAAAAAAATAAAGACCAATTTTTTTTATTGTCTAGTAATTAACCTAACCATAACTTTCTCAATTTAATTTCTTCAATCACCCCCAATGATTGAATTCCTTTTTGAGTTGTATTGGATGAACTAAACGACAAATTTTATGTAATGGTCGGGGACCCATAAATCAACTTATATTGTTGAGAGTGACCGATAGACCACTTTACACATGGAAGAAAGAGTATGGATATCACATTAGAGAACAAAATCATGCAAGGACTAATTTTAAGAGAGAACAAATATTAAGATGAGGAGAATAAAACATGACATCAAATTGTTAGAGTGGGATTTTAATTATTTTGGTAAAGTAACATTGTTCGGGATAAAAATAATTTGTGATCACATATTCTATTGTCTACAATGATAATGTCGGTTGCATAAATTAAAAAAAAATAAAAAAAAGATTAAGGGTAAAGCTTAAAGCAGCCCTCTAACCAAACCTTATGCATGCAAAGTCGATATTATTCAAATAAATGAGTTTTTTTTGAATAGTTACATCAATGGATGAATAGTGTATAAATATTTTGAAACCTGATTTAAAACTCAATTCAAATATATATATTTGTATCATATGTTTAGAGAGCTAATAGAAAAATTGCAGTAGATAGAGATTAAATCAAATAAAAGTTTGTTTAGTAGTAAAGACGAGAATAAATGAATAGTTTGGGGATTAATTTGAAGTTCTCCTGTAACAAAATAGCATGCTTTTGAAGCTAAATGACAACTAAAAGGGCCTCATATATTGAAAGGTGAGTGTTGATTGGAATGGGATGTCAATTGTCACCTTCGCGAGTTCTAAGTGATGCGAACTCGATCCAATTCACATTGGGAGAGATTTGATAATATTTTTTCTTTGGGTATGTGTGCTTTTGGAAACCATAAACTAGCATGTCCAGTACGTGATTGAGCACAGGCTAGCTCTTGGTGAAACTTAGCCCCTTGTCATCACATGCCTTCGCACTTCTGTCACCATGCTTGATGTTGTTCATAGTGCCTAGCATTTCTTTCTCTTGTGCATGCCTCTCTGGTGTTTCTCTAACCAACTCCGTCTAAATCTAACTAGCTAGTTTAGAAATATCTACTTTTTTAATCCCGATATTTCATGAAGGGAAATGGGATTAGGGCACAGATTAATTAGCTCATGTAACCATTATGATTAGAATGGTGGTTTTTTTTTTTATTATAATTATTTGTTCAACATCATGTCCTGTGAATGATGAACTACACAAAGGGGATCATGACTCTCTCTCATTCTTTAAACGCAAGATCTCTTAGCGAAATCTCTAGTCTTAACCATTACGAGGTTCTCTTGAAAACCGCAAGTTCAATTTTAAACTTGAGAGGGATCAGTCCATCGTACATATTCCATGTTCATACGTACGGAAGTAGCTAAATAATGTCATGCGACTGTTTGGTATCTTGACGTTACCACACACAAAAAAACAAAAAAAGACATGCATGAGGAGGAGGCATAGGTGTCGTATGCTTGCACTTCCCAGTTCCTGCTTGCTGTTAAATGGGTCCTTTCCACTCTTATTACGAAAGTGGAACTGTGATTAGCTTTGATTTTTACAGCGTGGCGGCAATGCGAAGGAAAAGCTAAAGTGAAGCAAAATGTACATGGCCCTGGTGTCATTTTGGGATTCTAATGTTAAGTCACAGTGTTTTTGTCTATGCACGAGGGGAGCCTGCAACTTTCTGGTAGACAGTGACATCCACACTTGTTAAATCTAATTACTATATAAGCCTTTCTCATTAACAATTATCTGCCACCCAATTATTTTTCAACGAGAGAGAGAGAGAGATGGAAAGCAAAGGAGCAAAGCCTCATGAATTCAAGAAAGGTTTGTGGAAACCAGAGGAGGACTTGATCCTGAAAACATATGTAGAGACTCATGGTGAAGGCAACTGGTCAACTGTGTCTAAGAGATCAGGTGCGTAGTTCTATCTATTGTATATTAAACTTAACTAGATTGTAAAGGTCAAGTTATTTTGATACCTTAGTCTACCTAAAGTCTAGATTGATATTTTTTAAAAATTTAAGTCGCATGCGGTATCGTAATTATTTACTGGCAGGTTTGATGAGATGTGGGAAGAGTTGCAGATTACGATGGAAGAATTATCTAAGACCCAATATTAGACGAGGTGGGATGTCCCAAGATGAAGAAGACATGATAATTAGAATGCATAAGCTTCTTGGCAACCGGTCAGTGCTGGCTTCTTGGTGTTATCCTCATTGCAAACCTTCATCAATGCAGATTAGAAGATGTTATCTAAAAATTTATCACTGTTACCTGTAGGTGGTCACTTATAGCCGGTCGACTTCCTGGTCGGACGGACAACGATGTGAAAAACTACTGGAATACCCATTTAAACAAGAGATGCCCTTCAAGAAAAAGAAAAACCATCGACTCCAAACCTGATCAGAACGACAATAACACCAAGAAGCAGTACAGAAGCAAGAGAATCCGTTCACTAAGCAATTCTCAGCCCACTTGCAACACGAGTCCAATAGGCAGCACTGAAGAATTGGAAGGGAAGAACCAAGAGAAAGAAGAGAGAAGTGCTGTGATCAGTGATGCATGGATACAACAAGATGCGCAGAGCATGAACTCTTGCATAGAATCTCCAATGGTGCTACACAACAATGCTACTTTTTTCTTTGAAGATGACCCTTTCCTAACCTACTGGGATTCCTTCGATATGTTTGAATCATTAGGCTGTGGTGGTGACTACTGGTAAGGAGACATATTTACAGGTGGTCACGCAATCAGTCATGCCACAGTTTATGATATCAGACTCCAAGCATGACCCTGCACCTGAGATGATCGCTTCTAATTAAAAAGTAATGGATGTGATTTCTCCGTGGGACAGGAAAAGCTGTGCTATTTCCTGCACTGTTGAGGATTATTCAATGGATTCTAATATATATATAATTACCCATAATTATGTTTGAAACAGATGTAAGGCAATATGCCGGTGACTCTTCCTGTGATTCCCGCAAGTCGCGTAAAAATCTAAAGTCCCATAAAAAAGAAAAGAAAAATCTAAACCATATTTCACATGAAAAAAAGAAGAAGAAGAAAGAATTCACGAAAGTTAAGATCAAGTCGCATGACACTCAAAATCAGAAATCCATCACCAAACCTCAGAGTTACATGCAAGTCTCACAAAAATGAAGACATCCTCAGAACAGAGCACTGAAGTTGCAGGTTACAAGGTTAGAGTGAGATATAAACTCAAAAAATTTCCAACACCTCAAACATTCGTCTCATCATCTTTTGGGTGTTTTTTGAAAATAACACATCCCAATTTTATTTTATTTTTTTAAAAAAACTAGAATAAATCAAAATCCTTTTTGAAAAAAAGTAGCACAACTCAACGGGTTGTGCTGATAGGAACAGTGAAACAAAGCAATTGCGTCGTTCCAAACAGGTTCAATCCAAAAAAGTTTTTTGCAATCCAATTTTACTTTTTAAATGCATATAAGTTGCAATGCTGGGAATATCGCAACCTATATGGCGCAACCTCAAAAAAGAAAAAAGAAAAGTTGTGCAAAAGATTTTTTTGGGAAAGATGCGGGGTGAAAAATAAGTAGCAGAAAATCAGTTTATCAAAATCCTAGCTACAGTAACATGAGAACAATAAGGAAAACATATTTTTTCTTTTCTTAGCACAGTAAAAAAAGAAATTGGTAAGTAACACAGATGGAGAAAATATTTAGGTATATAGCAAAGTTTAACAAGTCACGGATTCCTTTTGCAATTTACGAGTCACAAATAGTATTTGCGCTCTTGTTTGGCAATTGACATGTGCGACACATGATTCACAAATATCATTGCAATTTTATATGAAATTAAAACCCTGAGCCCCTTTCTTCCCCTTATTTCCTCCACGGGATAAGATTTTTTACTCTATTCTGATTTTTTCTATTTTATTTACTATTTGCTTAATTCCAGGAATTTTTTTTATGTGATTTGGCATTAAGATTTTATGAGGCATTCATCCTTTTGTTGTATTGTTTTCTTTTCTTGAGATTATTGGTTTCATCTATCTCTTAGGTAGGTGCAGAGAGCATATATAATGACATTCAAAATGTCTATTTTGTTTCTTGGGTCATTTTTAGAGCTCTTAGTGTCCGATTAGGTTTGTCTACTTACTTGCTCTATGGTTACAAGTTTCTAAGAGTTTGGAAGACTATTCTCTTCTTTAATAGTCAAGGATTGCTGATGCTTACTTAAATTGTGTTTTTTTAGGTGGTTATTAAGGATCTTGAGCTCTTTATTTGGTGTCAATTTGCAGCAGTGATTGCTATTGTTGTTCTTCGATTAACAAGAAACTTTGTGCTTACCAAATTTGTTGTCTATATGCTGACAATGTCTTTGTCTTTACTCTCCCAACAATCTAGTGCTCCTCTCTCCTTGTCATCAGTGACCTCCCTCTCTCTTCCCACCGTGAAACACATCCAAAACATCACGAGATCACCCCCTATTTCTATCTAGCACGAGATCGCCACCCCCCTTGCGCCACAGGTCAAGCCATTTTAGGCCAAAATCATCACCACCGCCACATTCTACCCTTAGAGGTATATTCAACATGTTTCCTCTATCAATTTGATGTAATTTATGCTAATGTGTGTTAGTTTGATTTTAAAAAAATGTTAGCGTTCAGGATTAGGGATTTTTTATATATAAATTTAGGGTTTTTTTTATAATTAGGTTAATTAGATATAATTTGAGTTGATAATTATGTTATTTTGTAAAATAAATAATGATTTTAGTTTGTTGTTGATTGTGAATTAAGGTTAAAGTTAGGGTTGTCCTCAAGGGGCGTAGCGTGATGGCAAATGGCTTAAGATCTGTAAAGCAGGTCTCGAGTTCGAGTCAGGGCGTGCACCTCTTGTAAGAGCCTGGGACAGCCGAGGTTTTACTGGCTCACCTGGGCCCACAAAGTGCGCTTTTCGAGGAGTGGGGTTTCCTCGAATCCAAAAAAAGAGAGTTAAAGTTAGGGTTTATCTAGTTTAAATTAAGGATTATACTGAATTAGGTATAAAATAAGATAATTAGCTATGAAATACATGAGTTGGTTTGATAATTTCATTATGATAGTGAAGTTTGATGAATTTAGGTATTCACTGATTAATTTGATGAATTAAAGTTTTGCCGATTATGTTACCGTTCTGGTTTTGTTGATAAAGTATGTACATTGATTAACCCCACGATATTAATAAATTAGACTTGTGTTTTATTGTGTTGTTTAACAGAATATCTAGTAATTTTAGAATATTATACTTCCATGGTGGTATCATCGTCAATACTGACAATGATATCACTTATAATGGAGGCAGTCATGAGTTCCTAACTGCTACATTAGATGTCTTTTAACGAGCTATCTAAAATGTTATATAATTAACCTAACTAAAATATGCTTGAAATAGAAGATGAATATAATCTCTTAACTACATCAAACTGACATGGTTGGATATAAATTTCAAGACCTTTCAGCAAATATGACAGAGGACCAATTGGTTAAGTATGCTTAAGACTACATATAACATATGTTTAGAGGTCTTATTTTCACGAGAATTGCAGGCAATGCAGTTTTATTATTCTTTTTTACACTGCTTTAGGACTTCTAGGCAATTCCTAATTACAACTGGGGGGGTCATGCTTGCATATCTCTACCCGTAACTATGTAAATCATGTCTAAAGAAAAAAAGATAAATTGTCGAGTATCTACTATTTCTCCAGTTATAATTATTTTAAATTCTTTAATTGTTAAAATTAATGGCATTTTAAATGCTAACTTAGAACTCTCAATGTTAATTAATATAGTTCTGGTCGTGAGAGCATATTCATATCGGACATCCAAAGAGCTGGGATAATAATATGTTGGACACTATCACTCAATGACCATTATCCATGGGTTCTAAGTAATAATAAAATAAATTGATTTTAATCAACACATTATTTATATAAATTGAATGCAAAAAACATACTAACTTTATGGCTTATTATGTCAGATGATATGGGGCTAGACATTTCATAGTAAATCTCACTCATGTCTACGAGTTCTATCAGGATGAGTTGGACGCATAACAACCACATCAGGTATGAGTTATATGCCATGAGGGATCTGATCTTTGGTTAGCATTGGTCTCATTGCACAGCTTTAACATTGTTGAGATGCATTGCCCAAATCGGGTAATGTGATAGTTTGGTCTATCCCAGCACATACCAAATTATATTGATATTGGTGACGAGCTGCATACTATTAATTGTCAGGGTAAGGGCATGGGGAATTGATTGGTAATTTATGCATCTTATCTAGATCTTTGAGATACTATGAGAGGTCGTTTTTTTTAGAAGCAGTATCCAATGATTGATGTACATACTTATATGAGATAATATTTAACCATTAAGCATCTTTTTATTACACCTACCTGGTCGGGTTTCCTGAGGTGTCCACGCAATCCGAAGCATTACACGCCCTAATGTCTAAGATAGAATTGATGCAATATTATTTTACATACAACATTTATTAAATATTGTTTATGTTATTATAGATTATAAGTATTAATTACTTTTTAATTTATGTATTTAGATTCATTTCCTAGTACGAGAGGCTTGAAAAGAAGTAACAACTATTTGTGAAGGCGTGGATGAAATAAGATGTATTGTGGCTATCATTACGCTCAATTTATGTCGTGGTGAACTTCAAGAGGTTGAAGATGTTAAGCATCTTGAAGCAACATTAGTGGAAGATGAGATTGTTTATCGTGAGAATATTAGGGATGTTGGTCCATCCACGAGCATCTCAGACCTGTCTACTAGTTAGGGTGATATTGGTGTTGACACCTACATAGACTTGTTCATGAGTTGGACTAGTTAGAGAAGTGGTGCAGGTCCTTCCACAAACATCCCAAGTCTGTTAATGAGATGGGGTGATATTGGTTCTCCTTACCCCTACACGGATGCTACATACTTGTTCTCGAGTTAGATGAGTTGGGTTGGTGTTGTAGACCTATCCACGAGTGCTCCAAGCTTATCCATGAGCTAGGATGATTATTAGATATAATTACATTATATATTATAAGAATTATGAATATATACATAGTGAGTTTAATTTTAATAAAATGTTATGTTAATTATATGCATAATTTTGTTAATTAGAATTAAAAATATTATGTGCTGCATGATTTGTATTTTGAAACTGGAAAATTGATTATTTAAATTATATGAATTGTGGTATTTCAGTTTTTTTAGGCAGATAGTTAATTGCTAAAAACCCTGTCTCTGAAAATATCTCTTCATCATCGAGTCACAATATTTTTTATAACTTGATAAAATATGTTAAATCCCTAAATAATTTTTGGATTGTGATATTCTACCAATTTTTTTTTTTTTTTACTATGCTACGGTCGGAAAACAACACTTTTTAAACAATCTGTATTTATTGAACATGGAGCCTGCTAGTTGTTATTGAGATTGATGAAGATGTTGCAGATTAAATAATACAGAGTCTAAAATAAAGTTTGGCTTTTTATAATTTCTACTTTTTTTTTTTTAAAAAAAAAGCGCCATCTTTTGTTCGAAAAAGAAAAGAAAACCATCACAATCGGCTGATTGGTACGCGTATGTTCACACATCCCTCCGAATGTCTTTCTACCACGAGAAGCTAGAAACTAGTAGATTTCACAGGAGAGACTGAACAGGAAGATGGAAACCCACAAACATCTCCCTCTCTGAGGGAAATGTGATTGATAAATAATAAAGTAACAAGAGGCGACTGTCAGTCCAGCCAAGTTATATACTCTCACGCAACAATACACATGATAATGTCATTTAAAGGAGGACAGCAAATGGAGTTGATTGCTTGATTATTAACATTTTATTTCGAAAAAACAGCAATTATACACAGCTATTTGATGAAGAAAACAAAAAATAAAGCCGCTTATATCGTACCAATGAGAAGAACTGTATTACAGTACTTCATCATCTTGAGCATATAATAAAGCATTCTCATTCTCAGTAGGCAATGAAGGTGGAGTTCCTGGTGGGATGTGAGCAGCACCATTCTCACCAGCACATATGCACAGAGCCTCTGCATCTCTAAGTATTGCGTCAAGGTCAATATGGCCACTCAGCTCATTGATAAATTTCAAGAGCGTGTCAAAGTCCATGTGCTCCCCCATTATCTTCTTGCGGTATCGCTTCAAGATTGCAACACATACATACAGGTGCAGATGCTCAGACAAGTAATGGGTCCACAACACCTCCCACAATCGCATTGTTTTCTTGTATTCAAATTCCCTGAAAATTTGGTAAATCATAGTGAGAAAAATAAAGCAATAACACCATATTTCCTTTGATTTCTAGCAATAAAGGAGCATAGTGATAGCATTCGGATACTCAGGATACAAAAACATCATTGAATGTAGTTACTTGCACCATTGTGATTTGCTTTTTTTTTTTTTTTGGACTTACACCATAGTGATGTTTGAGAACGATTTTCTCCATACATATCTCATCCCAAATCTGGTTTTCTATTAAGTCACAAAAAAAAGATCCAGCATGGTATTCTGTATCAATCTTCTCAATCAAGGAGAGGTCCCAGATGCTGTACTTTATTGTAAATATTCCCTTCTGGAATTTATTCGACGCCAATACACTCAAGAAGTATTGCAAACTAGTAAATTATGTACCTTTCATCACTAACCCCAGCAAGCATCCGAGTTTTTTGAGACAATGATTATAGAATGCATGCAAGTATCTTCTTCTTGGTGAAACAACATTAGACTTGCTACTATAATCGTTTAAAATTGAAGCTAAACTGAACTCGCTGAAAATCAACATCAGTGTTGAGCATCTTATACATACATACATACATACATACATACATACATACATACATACATACATACATACATATATTAACTTTTATATGAGAAAAAAAAATTATATCCACTATACTATGTTCGTAATTGCAAAGGAAAAAAAGGCAGTGAAAGGGTATGCCAGCAGCTTCATTAAAAAGACATCCATCCATCCTAAGAGCAGAAAAAAGAGGAACAAATAATCCACTAATCTGACCTTTTAAATTGTATTAGAACCCAGCGGAAACAAAAGAAGTAATTCAAGCAGTCATTCTGCTTGAAATAGTTATGTAATGGGCAATCAAGCAACTCCACCAGCTGCGATAAGAATAGTAAAAGTTAGTTCAGCTTGTAACTGCAGCCTAACAAAACAATTTACTGAAAACCCAGCCAACACCTAACCTTCATCCAAAGCTATAACATCCCAAAAAAATGATTGTCTACCATTCACAATTTGATATTGTAAATTATACAGTGACACAAGACAGAAGATCATCAAAATTAATTAAGCCAAAAGGCCTTTGAATTTCACTAAAGAAGCAAACAGACTCTAAATTTAAGATGGGATATCGTTCAATAGATGAATTGTCAAAATATATATAAATTTCTGAGAAAAAAGAAAAGAAAAGAAAATAGATATGCTTGTAGGGGGGATGGAGAGAGAGACCTTGGATAATGCAAAAAGCTGAGAGTGCATGCCATTTTGATCGCGATTAAAATTGGGTCCAAGACGTTCCATCAGTGCCACAAAACACCAAAACGATTCTGATTCATCCTCCATCACAAACAAAATTGGGGATAGTAAGTCACTCATACCCTGAGAAAAAAAGGGCAGAGACATGAATATTCAGTATCCCCACTATACCCATTTCCCAAATAGGATGGAAAAGGGGCCTTGAATGTATTCACTTGACATTTTATTTCCCAATAGGAAAAGGCAATTTTTAACCCACTCTTAGCTGTTTTCTGAACCTGGGTGAGAGCATATGAGACAACACTAAGATAAACTGCAACTAAGAATTACTAAACTTATCCTCGTTGAAACCGTGTTGTTTATTTACAGTCCGCATACCAGGATGAGAGCAAGTAACAAGGAATAACATAAAGTGCATGAAAATGAATAGAAATGGAAGTACAATAAAAAAGAAGAGTAGAAACAAAAGTATAGGTGGGAAGGACTAACAAGATCAAGCAGCTACTAA
>Ga0307517_10009504_pt1 | contig 13771 bp, 12 predicted proteins | sample 23_EM_MG_FD_194515 | JGI IMG/M metagenome (GOLD analysis project Ga0307517, IMG submission 194515) | Populus trichocarpa ectomycorrhiza microbial communities from riparian zone in the Pacific Northwest, United States - 23_EM | ecosystem: Host-associated > Plants > Roots > Unclassified | place...
AATGTTGTATTTTTTGGGTGGTTTTTTTTTTTTTTTTTGCCTAATAGAATATGTAGGAATGTGAAATTTGAGATGGGGTTTCCACAAATCCTTGTTTTATTATTGGGTTAAATTTATTTTTCCTTTGGGGGGTCTGGAGAGAAATGGGTAATGCCAATCTTCATTTAATTGAAGGTTTATATTTTGTGTGATGAGACTGTTTATAGTTTATTAGTTACTGAAACTAGGGTTTGAAGGGACCTTGTGAACCAACGGATCGGATTTGGGTTCTGTTTTTTGAATAATTTATGCAAATTTTAGCAAATGTTTCCCTTTTGTGGTATTTTGTCAAGGGAAATAAAAAGTAGATTTCTCGCCTCTCTTCTGATTTAAGACAAGTTACTGTTTTGAAAAGCACCAATTTGAAGTTGAACTCTTGCTATGGATCTGTGTTTGGTTCTTTTTGTTTGACTCCAAGGCAAAATGGAGATTGTGCTTTCCTATTCTAATGCCATGTTGAGTTGAGAGGACTTATGGCTTAAAATCTTGGCAGGTTGAAAGGAAGAGGACGATCTTTGTATTTTTGACCTTGGATGTTGATTTAGCTGAGCTTATGTAGATCAAAAGGACTACATTGTGGGTAGTGATTAGGGAGGAAACTGGATATGAATATGCTGGTGGGGACATGCTTGAACCAAGGGAAGCTGATATACCTGTCCTGTTTCTTGTCTTGGTTGTGCTTCCTCTGGTTGCTTACATTTTGCTTGGGAAATGGACTGAGTCTGCAAAGAAGAGAGAGAGGATAAGTTTGCTTGCTCAACTGGCTGCCGAAGAAGCTTGTAGAGCAGAAGTGATGGCTACCACCCATGTCATTCCTCCCATGTCTACTTCAAAGAATGGAATTCAAGTTTGTGCCAGATGCTTTAGTCCAGCTACAACCCGCTGCTCCAGATGCAAGTCTGTTAGATATTGGTACTTCACTTGTCCTTTTCCTCTAGATAAATGTGTTTGTTACAGACTTGTATTGTATTACTATACGATCCTTTTTTCCTGTCTTCCCTGGACTCAATAAGGAAATAGTTTTCATATGTGTATTTTCTTAAATGTGCACACACATACTCCGCTATTTTAGAAAGCAATTAAAAATGCGAAGATCTTGATCATGGATTGTCTAAATAATGTCTGTCATCAGATTTATAAATTGAGGACAAGTCTTTGCATTGCACATTGAATATGTCAGCTTTAAAACCATCCAGGTTCTGTGAGGCTGAGTACCAAATGCGTTTTTTTTTTTTTTAAAAAAAGCTTTGGAGGTTTTATTAATGTGTTAATTTATGAAAGTAATTGAAACAAAGAGCCAAATGTAGAGAATTCATCTGAAGCTTAGCTGAGTTTACCAGTAATCACCAAAGCACCAAAGCACCAAAGCTACATTGGGTTTGTTGCAGTGATCTTCTTCCTCGTATTCATCTGTTTATTTTCTGTCTGCTATCTGGAGAAAATGAATTCATAATCTAATAAATCCTTGGCTTCAGAAGTGAAAGGCAAATAAACACACCAGTTTCACTAGTTAAGATCTTTTATTCAACTTATTAACATTCTTTCGCTGCGCATGCCCTAAACCTTTAAATCTACTTGTTCACTCCCTGCACCATTGACCTTGTGGGAAACTGTTGCCCTTCCTGAGACTAAAAAGCATAGGATTTAATTCTATGGGAAACTTAAGACTAAATTTCCACTCTATGTATGCAGGGGTTTGTTCTAGATATAAAACAAGTTTTAGTCGTTCATTTCATGTGGCATATTTGTGCAGTTCATGTTAATAAACTTGTAAACATGATTTCCTGTTTTTTCTTTTGATCTTTTCCCCCCAAAAGTGACATGTCTCTTATGGTCTGTTTAGCATCAACCATGGAAGAGGGGAAACAAAGTAATGCATGTGATGTGCATCTCCTACTCTTAGATATAAACAATAAGCTACTAAACAAACCTGTTTCAAGTTTGTTAATTTTCAACATAAAACTGCCTGCAGTTCTGGAAAGTGTCAGATAATTCATTGGAGGCAAGCCCATAAGGAAGAGTGCCAACTGTTGGAAACTACCAGTTCATGCTCATCTCCTATGGCTACCTCATGTGATGAATCCATCCCCGAGAGGTTATCAATCAATGATGGCATGGACTTATTTTCCTTAAGGTATAATAGCAAGCAGCCTACAATGGATATTGGTCCTTCAGTCAATAATGTCCATCTCATATCAAGCACTGGCGCTTCTGCTGCTGTTAATTGTCCTGCAATTGATACCTCTCAAGAGGCTATGATGCTACACAGAAGAAGCACAAACAAGCAAGTTTCATGCAAATCAAACAAAGAAATGTTAAGAAGACAGGAAGTGGCTGTATTCGATTCTTCCCAAGAAACTGCTGGAATCAGACCCACCAATTTAACTTCTTCTAGTAGTATCTCTAATGTTTTTGTTAATGGGCAAGACATTACTAGTGCTATGGATGAGACTCACAAGTATTCAATACAAAATCAGAATTTGTCCAAATCAAGAAGCAACTGCGCCTCCTCAAGCTCATTGAATGCTGGAAAATATGGAACAAATGCAGATTTCTCTAATGCGGAAGCTTCTTTTAATGGTGAAATGACAGGACCTAAATATTCTTATGAATCACCAGTTACAAATGAAAATGTGAAGGCTAATAGTGGATTGCATCCCATGGGAAACAAATCTTCTAAATCATCAAAATCAAAGATAAAAGTCTCTGGAGATCAATCATATACTGAAATAGATGGAAAAGGGCAACTTACAGATGATTCAAGTAGGTTTAATGGATTAAATTTACCAATATATCAATTCTTCTCTAAACTTCTTTTAACTTTACATCTGTGATGCAGAAGTTGCAAGAATGAGCAATGCCAACCCTGCACCAGGAAGCAATGGGGTTACAAGCATCGATATTATGAAGATGATGGGTTTAAGGAAGTCAACAAAACTTGCCAGACAAGATATAGCAGAAATTAATGTTATTCACAAAACAACAAGGGTTAGTTTCCAGTTCTATTTACGCTTTCGAGAGTTCACTTTAATCCTTCCTTTGTGTGCTTTGGTTACTTTACTGGGTATATTAGGTCATAATGGAATACTACTTCTTGTTATTATATCATTTCATCTCAGATGCTGTTCCCTTATGAAGAATTTGTGAAGATCTTCAATTGCGAAGTTATTAACTTAACACCCAGAGGACTTGTAAATTGTGGAAACAGGTATGACTGGATGTGTCACTGATGCAGAATAAAGAATTGTGCAGTGGTGTTTGTGAACTAAAGTAAAATTAAGAGAATCTCAATATCACATGCTTCTGTTGTTCATAAACTTAAACATGGGGTAGCTGCTGTTTTGAATTTTACTGCTGTTGATCACTGATTATGAGCAGTCAACTTTAACATGTGGGATTGCTTGTATTATAAATCATGTGTTTGAATTTTGACTTTTATATGCTAGGTAGTTACATTTAATTGATGAAGGTTGACATCTACTTGTGACGAGACCAACCAAAACTTTATTTTACCTTTTTTGATTGTAAATTCAAGTATAGGAGCGAGGTAATATAAATTTGTAACAAGCTGGTCTCTTATTTCTGAATGTCAAAGAACTTCTACAAGATGATTATTTTCCCGTGCCTTTTTGTTACTCACTTTTTCTATTTTGCAGTTGCTATGCCAATGCTGTCCTTCAATGTTTAACCTGCACTAAACCTCTGATCATCTTCTTGCTTCGTAGATCACATTCAAGAGCATGTACTCCTCTATTCTTGTTTTTCCTGTTGTGGGTATTTAAAAAGAACAATAGTAATTTGCTCGGACATGTCTAATTTTCTTATCTGCATACGCGTGTTAGGTTGTGGGAAGGATTGGTGTCTCATGTGTGAACTTGAGCAACATGTAATGATGTTAAGAGAATGTGGGGGCCCTCTATCTCCTAGTAGAATCCTTCTTCATATGCGTAAAATTAATTGCCAGATTGGTGATGGAAGTCAGGAAGATGCACACGAGTTCTTAAGGTTTTCTGAAGATTTACTAGCTGATGTTTTTCTCTTGGTTCCAAATTTCATCTTGGAGATACTAGTCCCACTTTACTTCATATTTAGTTCCTCCTATTTATGAGTGTTCTTCATCCAGGCTTCTGATTGCATCAATGCAATCCATTTGCTTGGAGAGACTGGGTGGTGAAGACAAGGTTGATCCTAGATTGCAAGAAACAACTTTTATACAGCATACTTTTGGTGGGCTTCTTAGGTCAAAGGTGTTTGCTCATTTGGTTCTTTGAACTGTCATTTCGTTTCACTGCAAATGTTTTGCTTTCTTTCTGTGCATTTCTGTTTCTTTGATTTTAGTTAAAGACTGTTATCTTACACAACAATCATGAAGAGGTCAATTTTTTGCTACTAGGTCAAATGTCTGAGGTGTCATCATGAGTCAGAGCGATATGAGAATATTATGGACCTTACTCTAGAGATATTTGGTTGGGTTGAGTCACTTGAAGATGCATTGACTCAGTTTACAACCCCTGAAGAATTGGATGGAGAAAACATGTACAGATGTGGAAGGTGGGGCAACCCTTTTCTTTCTTTTCTTTTTGTGTGTTTTTTCTGCCATTGCATGTGTTAGAGTTTAAGGTTTGGAGGTTAAAACACTCAAGTAATTTAACGGCTCTGAAAATATGTTGATGAAAAGGTGTGCTGCATATGTCCGAGCCAGGAAGCAGTTGAGCATACATGAGGCACCAAACATCCTGACAATTGTTTTGAAGAGATTCCAGGTATCACTTGCATATTTGAGTATAATGGCTTTCTTTCTGTTATTTGTTCAATCTACTTGCAGGAAGTCTATAATGTTGCCTGCCCCCGGTATTAAGTTTACTTTATCGGTTGAGTCTTGGTATGATCACTGAATTTGTTTTAGGCAGCAATTTACAAAATTAATTGTTTCCAACCCACCTAGACTGTGTTGGTTTTGATCCCCTTTCTAGCACATCAACATTATTTATTCTTATGAATGAATGATTTTAATTGTCTGACTATTTTGCTTCGTTGATCGCTGGTTTTGCTTCACCAGGAGGGAAAATATGGGAAAATAAACAAATGTATCACGTTTCCTGACATGCTGGATATGATCCCATTTATGACTGGAATGGGTGATGTCCCTCCTCTTTACATGCTTTATGCTGTTGTGGTACATTTGGATACCCTGAATGCATCTTTTTCTGGACATTACGTTGCATATGTAAAAGATTTGCGAGGCAGCTGGTTCAAGATAGATGACACTGAGGTACACCCATTTCCTTATTTCAGTTCATTTTTGTAGTATTTGGTTCATCCATCTTTCTTTCATTTTTTTAACGATAACTGGTTGATGTTTTTGCTTTGTTGCATATTTTTTTTCTGGAAAAGGTAATAACATATAATTCAGTGTCATGTTTCATGGTTAACTTATCTACCTTGGTTCCATCTGTTGACCCAACTTTGAGATGATGGAGTTGGGCTTAGTTTGGATTAGGGTCATGGGTTTGATGGAAAGTAGAAGAAGATCCTAGTCAAATGGAAGAGTGGAGATGTTTAAACTACAATCTTATAATATTTACTCCACAGTCAGGCCGCTATCTCAATTCCTTTGTATCTGTACAATATATGGTTTTAAGAGTAACATGCATCTTATAGACATGATATTCTGGATTGGCTGTGCATCTAGCATGTCCAATGTGGCAAGAAATTAGAATTGCTATTTGTCTATCATCTAATTCATCGCCTGTCTGCAAAAATCAATCTTCTTCAATTGTTTTTGTTATTTGCATCGCAGGTTTAAAACTGTTCCCTTTAATGTTTTTTTTTTTTTTTTTTTTTTTTCCTTTCCATTTTTATATACAGCCCTGCACAGCTGATGAAATTCATGAAAGTGGACTCTCCTTCCCTCTCTTCTGCCTGCATTTTTTCTTGTTCACATGGTTGCCCATCATATTGATATTAACTTTAACTAGATCAACTGCATTTTACAATTATGGTGTTTTAATTGTTTCCATAAGATTCTATATTGCAAATTGGGATCTCAATGATTTGGATCATGCTTTCATAACAGGTTCACCCAGTATCAATGAGCCAGGTGATGTTGGAAGGAGCATACATCTTATTTTACAAGAGGTAGATATTTGGGTTGAATTCCACTACAATTACTTGGTCTCTTCTTTTCACGAATTCTAGTATTCTACTGCTAGTTAATGTTTACATTTGTCCATGCTTCCCTCAACTTCTTGCAAGTTTTTGTTTCTTAGGTCCTGTACTCGCCCTCAAAAGCTAATTTGTGAGAAACCTATCGGGCAACAAGTTCCTGTATCTTCAAGACACTGCACATCAAGAACTCAGAAACCTTCAAGACAAGGACAGAGAAGATGCAGCAGCCACTGTGTTGGCCCAGAGGTTTCATTGGATCTCAAACCAGAAAATGGTTCTGGCCTTGCCAACTATGCTAATGGCATTCCAAGGAGGAGTTCAAGCAAAAATATCACACAGGTGATGGATTTCTCTGATGCTACCTCAAGTGATTGGTCCATTTTTACAAGCTCAGACGAGGCATCTTTCACAACCGAGAGCACCAGAGACTCTTTCAGTACTGTAGATTATGCTGATGCATGCAATGTAGATACATTCTCCTCAATTTTCAATGATCTGTATGCTCCAGAATCATCTTACCGGAATACTATTTGCCGTAGAACATTTTCATATAGTAGGCCACAAACTAGGTTCATCTTGGAGACGGGCCATGTTTTGGATTCATACTCATCAACCCAACCTCCAGGGCATGGAAAGGAGAGAATTCTACACAGGTCTGTGATTCATCAACCCAATTCCTCACGGACAGTTCCTGCACCATGTCTGTAGGAAATGGGAGAATCACAAAGTATGGTCTTGTTTGATCTTCTGGTCATTGCAGACTATAGTGTGTAAATCCCTAATCATGACTAGTGACTTGGCTAGGTAGAAGCTGTACCTCAAAATTTTTGTTTTCAATACTTGGTTGATTGGGGCATGTGGATTGTTTTAGAGTCCCTAGGAAAGGAATATTCTTGTTATTATTGAAAATTGTAAAGTGCCAGCATATCCAGTGTCCCCGTTTGTTTTAGTTTGTTAGTATTTTTCTATAATCCTAATAGAAAACTAATTTTTCACTTGCTTGGCTCATATTATATTTGCTAAGAGTGAATCTCTGCCTGACAGTTGTTAGCCTGGTCAATATTTTTCTCAATCTAACTTGATGTGCAATGAAATATGACTGACAATTTTCTTTCCTGTTTTGGGACTGCTTTCCATCAGTTTTACTGCATGGTTGTCATTATTTAGGATTTGGTTAGGTTGCCATCATTTGAATTTAAATGTTCATCATCAAACAAGCAAGATGAGTTTCTCGTAGGCATTGTTAATAGTTCCTAGGAAATTCTGGTTTTGCAGAGCAAATTGCTACGTTACTATACTTGATGAAAGACACTGATCCTACCAAGAACTTGAATTATCAGAAACTGTTGAATGAAACCCGTAGCAGTTTCAAAAATGTTTTTCTTCTTCAACTGGACTGCATACCTTAAAGCATGGAAGAACGAGGGAAATTTCTCCTGCCATTCATGGAAGAACTTGAATATTGTAAACTGCTTGCTGCAAGCAGATATCAACCGACTTGAAAGTGGAATCAAGTCCCGAGTCCTATGTCTAAATATTAATACGATTGTTGTTTCTCTTCGGTAGATAACTAGATATATGTGACTAGACGAACAGAGGGAATTTTATTCAATATGACAAATAGCTGTTGCCTAGGATTTCTCACGAGGATATATTTATCTATTCTCGCACTACAATGACCAACACAATGATCTCCTCTTACATTACCAGCAGCTCATCTTCTACGTAAAATTGCATCCATATCTCATTCACCCTGTTGTCAAACTCAAATGGAGAGTTGTACTGTGCAACAGTATAGACGGTAGTGGAATCAGGACGGCTTTTCTCAATGGCAGCAGCCCAAATGGTGTCAGCAAGACTAGCTTGCAAGGCAGCAGCTTCCTCTCCAACATTTGAGTCAGTGACAAATCCATTGAATTGCCTTACAGCTACATATGTCGGTTTCCATCTCTGAACATGGAGGCCTTTCGCTGGAGGTGGATTGGCTTGGTTCTCTTTTGGGACATAGAAACTGACAGTGAATGAGGATTCACAGAACGGTCCATCACTGGGTGATACTTCAGTGATCACCGGAGCTGTCATCTCTATTTTTTCTTCATAGCTATTCTTCCCTTGGATGTAGTCAAATAGCCTGCAAGTAAAATAAAACAATTTAGCTCCAAAAGCATGATTTATATGATACCTACTTGCCTCGGAAGAGGGCTAGAAGCATTAAGAAATTGGTAATTAATAATAATAATAATAATAAATAAATAAATAAAGGGCAAACCTCAAATTTACCATCCAACTATTAAAGTAGTTTCAATTAGACACTCAAATATTTTTTTTTATCAATTGTCACAAAAAAGAATTTTTATTTCTCAATTAGATCATTTTGTTAAATACAATTAACCGAGCTGTTAAGTATCCGCATCTTCCCCGCATGATCCTTACTAGAAGAGAGAAAATTGAAGGGTGATTTTCCTTCAATGTTCTTAACAATATAATAAATGATGTGCTCCACGTGACATTAAAATCTGGAATCTCTCAATACATATAGGTAATCAATAAAATGGTTAAATTGAAAAATAAAAATTCTTTAATCGTATAATTGATAGAGAGAAAAATTATTCTGGATGCATAATTAAGACAATCCTCCATGAGAGAGAGAGAGAGAGGATTTGTAAGTTACCTTAAGAATCCAGTTCTGGTGGCTTCAACAAGGGAGATATCTTGGATAGAAGAGGTGGACATCCAAACAGAAGAGTTATAGCGACGAATTTCATAGCCATTGCCAAGTTGAAGAACATCAAACACTGGGCATTCTATGCGGGTGCAAGCAGGTGGGTATATCGCAACGCCGCTCCTCTTAGCCTCATCATGCCAGGGGCCAAAGCTTGCACTTGAGAGAAGGGTCAAGAGAAATGATAGCTTCAACATGCTAAAACCAGATATTGAGAATTCAGCGCTCAGCCTCAAGAGGAAGATAAGAGGTATATCCACATATTTATAGGATTCCGCGGGGAATAATTAATGAAGCCGTCATGAGTTGAGTATCCTAATACTTTGTAAATTATTTAGTATTTGCAGCCACTGTAGAGAGTGGAGACGTTGATTTACAAATTTGTTGGATAACAGCAGTGGCTATTATGAAAACACGTGTAACACTATCATCTTCATACAAGAAAGCAAATGGCAACCACAAATGCGGAGATTGGGATTGTACGGTTGTGTAATTATTTTTTGAAGTATTTTTTTATTTATAAATATATGAAAATAATATTTTTATTTTTAAAATTTATTTTTTATGCTAATATATTAAAATGATTAAAAAAATATAAAAATATAATAAATTTAAATAAAAACATTAAATTTTAATAAATTTATTTTTGGGTCGTACTTCTAAACAAGGGTACAATATTGGATATTGTTTGCCATTGCTTGATTTAGTGTTTTTATTATTATTTTGATGTTATAATATAAAAATATTATTATAATATATTTCCAAATAAATATAATTTTTATCTTGAAACATTTATAGGATAGATTCGTGATTATTTCAAAATGGAGACCATTTTTTTAAACTTATTTTTTAATTAAGAATATAGTAAAATAATATTTTTTTTATTTTAAATGTTAGTAACATTTAAAAATAATAATTTAATATATTTTAAAAAACAAATTAACCTCGAAAACAAACATATCATCCTAATTGAGGTGAGATGATCGGAGACGGAATGTATAGGGTGCCGTTGATTTATGTTGTTTAATCAAATTAAATGGTGAAAAATGATCCATACAAAATATCGTAATTAATAAGTATAACACATTAATTTTTTTTTTTTTTTATGAAAACAGAAGATGGAAAAAATATCATTAAAACTTTTGTCTTTCTCGCGTCCCTGAGTAGGGAAATACAAAAAAATTGCCTATCTTAAAAATAGAGATAAAATTAAAATTTAGGTCCAATCAATAATTTAGGTGCTATTAAATTTAGAGATTTAATATTCAGAGTTCAGACGGTATTTTCTTTGAAAATAATAAAAAAAAAACCGATTTAATATTCAGCTGGTTAATAGCCAATAGACGCTGGATAGTTGGAGCCCAGAGGAAATATATACTTCAGTTCAAGTCATGTATTTTGTTGAAATCATTAAAACGGTCATGAAATCGTGTTTTTTTATGATTTCACCCGATTTCAACTATTTTCGAGTTTTTCAACATTAAATATATATTAACTCATAAAATTATATAATTTTACAAGTTAAAACGTGATTTTAACAACCTTACCTACATAGAACTATTGAATTTATAAATTAAAAATAAATGCAAACAAATAAGGATATAAAATTAATAATATAATATATTCACATACCCAAAACTCTCTCCCCCATGAAAATCAAAATATCATAAACCACAAACCCGGATTCGCGTGTTTGATTAAAAAAAATCCAATTTTTCTGTGGTTTCCAATTTTCTTTTTTATTATTTGAGTTTTCATAATTAATTATTTTATTTCATATTTTTAATTAATAAATATGTAATTATAAATCAAGGAAAGACAAGATTGGTGGGACTTGCTTTTTTCAATTTTATGTTTTCGGTTCCTAATCTTATTTTTATATTTGTTTTTAAAATTTTTAAATTTAATTCTTATTTTTTATGATTTCTTTAAACATAAAAAGTATATTCCAAAGAATACTCTAAAGTTAACGACCGAAGAACACCATGGAAGGATTAACGGTGTGAAAGGACTAGCAGTCAAGGGTTTGATTGAGAAATTTAAAAGATGAGGGATGCCTTTTAAGAGTCGATATTAACCCGGTTAAGTTGGGGATTTCCCATCTTTCTAGGGCCAAATAAGTAAATAACAAGCATAACTACACGACATATAAACAAACGCGCAACTTAAGGCCACATCGTCGTTTTTAAAACGGCCAATCCTAATTCAAATTAAAACCCTAATTCCATTGCCTGCCTCCTCTACCTTTTCTTCAGTGTCTTTTCTCTCTCGTCACTGGTTTTTGAGATTTTTACGGATCTCACTTATCTATACACTCCCAATTGTTTTTTCTTACTATAAACGAATATGAAGATTTATCAGTGTTTGTTTGCTTGCATTCTATCTTTGTTTGATACTCACTGAAGAGGACTACTCAATGCAATAGCTTTAGTATCGTGTCAGTCATAGAATCAATAGGTTTGATATGGAATTGCACTGACCCAAAATTTATTTTTTCTTCAAAACATGGTTTTTCTATATTAAAGCACGGTACTTTGTGAACAGTTTTTTTTTTTTGTTTTTGTATTACATCAAAAGTTTAAATAAGGGACCATGAGGAAACAATTAATGCGGCTGATCCTAATCTATGCCAAATTGCTGACTGCCCAGCGTATTGCTGCAGGTGGTGGTTACATGGCTGGGTCTGCATTTGATGTTTGCCTTACTCATCTGAGTGTCCTTTTGTTTTTTTTTTGTTTTTTTTTTGTAAATGATGGGAAAACTTGATTTTGAGGTCGAAGTTGGCTTATTGTGTTTCTGGGTTTTTCTTTAATTGAAATGTAAAGAAATGGGCAGATTGGAAACTGATGAATAAAGCAGGTACTTATGATAGCTTGTCATATCTAGATGTTCTCCTGGTGCAGCATATATTGATGTTGTGCTGAGCTTCTATGATATGTCTACATGACTAAACCAACTATCTGCCAACTGATTCCATCTCCATATATGATATTTGAGTTTCAAGTTTACGAGACTAATTGCTTGTTTTGTTTAAAATTAGAGCAATTTTTTAATCTGTTTGCTAAGGAAGGCTATCTGTAGCAGATTGCTGGCTTCCTATCTGTAAAATGTCAGGTTTTTTAAGCAGTAGCTATTTGCTGGAAGTGTTAAAACCTTCAACTTGCATGCCGTCCAAGTCTGTTGGATAGTTTTCTTGTTGTTCTAGAAAAGTTACAAAAGAATTTGATAGAGTTGGTATCATATGGTTGGTTGTCAGTGATTAAAAAGAGTCGATGTCATCCTTGATAACCGAGGGTTGGTCATAGGAAAGGGGATAATTGGGAACTGCCTTGAGCTTTGAAACGGGGACATGTGAGATTGTTGGAGTTACAAGTATTAATCACTGCAAACTAGATTCTAATATGAGATCGTATAAGCTTGATTTGCTAAATTTATCATGGAGTTACAAGTATTAGTCACTGCAAACTAGATTCTAATATGAGATCGTATAAGGTTGATTTGCTAAATTTATCATGTCCATAGATTAAGAATAGCAGATTATGACCAGAAGAAGAAAGAAAGAAAGCAAGGAAATTAAGAATAGCTTATTAACAGGAAAGTATATCAAAGTATTTATGATTACTGTTAATTCACTTTCATCTATAGTTTCTTTAAACGAGTGAGGTACCATCCTTCGCTCTTCCAACCCCACCAATTTTTGGTTTGGAGCGATGGCTAGATATCGTAACATGTGGATGAGGATTTACTAGTACATCCACCATGTCTGTTAAAATGTTTCTGGCAGTGTGCTTGAGCTTATTGTGAATAATTCTTTTGTAAAATGTTTCTTTCTGTTTTCAGGTATTTAATACACTTTTCATAGTTACATACAAGGAACTGTTGGGTACTTTAGCCACCAAATAATTTTAATGTTGATGGAGAGGTGCAAGCAGAAATTTCCTCGGCTGATCACATTCTTGCCTGATCATTTCGCAATCTCAAAGTACGAGGGAAGAGTTTCTTGAGGTTTGCTGATTCTCTCATTCAGCTGAATCTCAAGAAAGCCTTTCCTGTTCCTGACTGATATGCAAGTACAAATATGTAATAAATTATAAAAAGAGTGGATTCACTATCCATGTGATAAAGGCATCCTTTTATTTGTTGCATTCACTTTTCAATCGTGTCTTCTGTAAGCTTTTGAATATCATGCCCGGAGCCCTGTGCTGTTCAATTTTGTTTTTCAAACTATGTATCAGTTTAAATTGTATAACCTTCATTGTTGATGCCTTAGGTATATTGTTTTGGTAATAATGTGGAAAAAATTGAGATACGTTTTCCTCCTACTTGAAGCTCACAAGATATTAGATGAAACACTCATTATCTTCTCATTTGTATCAGTTACATTTGGAGGGCATTGATGTGCTTTAAACCTGAAAGCAAATTGGTGAATGTGGCTTTGATCCCGTGTATATTAGTGTAGTAGAAACTCTGCACATTTTTGTTGTATTTTGTTATGCCACATAGTTAAATTTAAATATCTTGTTTCAATTTACCTGATTTTTATTTATGTTCTTTGCTTTTCCCTGGAGATTTATCTTTGTTGAAAGTTCTAGCATTGCAGACCATCATATGATTTAGGCTAACCTGAGCATTTTCAGGCCTAGAAGGAGAAACTTTTAAATTAAAGCACAAAAGCACCTCAAGGAAGACATTCCTTCTCTTTTAGAGAAAAAGCACATGCTTCTACATAACGTGCAGGATTACATTTTACAGTTTCGATTCAAGAAACAGGACAATATGTTTGATTGATTGATAATTGTGTAAAAACTGGGCTGATGAAATTTGATATTTTCCATACGCTTC
>Ga0307517_10009505_pt1 | contig 13770 bp, 10 predicted proteins | sample 23_EM_MG_FD_194515 | JGI IMG/M metagenome (GOLD analysis project Ga0307517, IMG submission 194515) | Populus trichocarpa ectomycorrhiza microbial communities from riparian zone in the Pacific Northwest, United States - 23_EM | ecosystem: Host-associated > Plants > Roots > Unclassified | place...
GGGCGTCGCAGGGCAAGGAACGGAATCCCACGCGAGAGACGTGGCGGTGCAACCGCCCAAACGAGCGAGGGGTCAGGGGAAATCCGGCGTATGCCGGTAAATTTCTCGGCATAAGTAATTTGTTTTGAACCAAGGAAATTTGAGAGCAAGTTGGTCGTATTTGGCAAAGACTTCCCAGTCATGTCGGTGGCTTTGGAGTCCTTGGACAATCTCCTCATCTTATGTTACCCAACAACCCCGCTCCAGTACCTGACTGTAACAGTCTTGCATCCAGCAACGCATCCACACGGAAGGCAAGTTGTAAATAACGTTGGATATAGGAACCATTTATCAATTGTGACTCTGATAGGGTGCATTGCGCTTGTTGCTTGCGCCGATTCCCTCCAGTGAATACGACGTTGAGAGGGCGACATGGACCCTCTCCAATAATCACGCAACGGACACGCACTGGAAACTGAGAAGGTGGGTAGACGATATTTTTGTCGGCGTGATGACCCAATGCTGATTGACAATCGATTTTCCGTGCTTCAGATCACAAATCCAACCGCCAATATGCCTGGCGAGGACAACAATAATATCCCATCCGCAAACATCATCACCGACGTAGTCCCTTCACTCTCCACCACGTCGTCGCTGCCGTCTGCTTCTGGTCTTCTCTCCACCACAAATACATATGGTCAATCGTCATCCACTGTACCGAACGCAGGTCCAATCCCTCCTTCCCCAGTTCTCTCGTCCCACTTTGTAACCCAACCTTCCAACTACGCGACAACATCCCTACGGAGAAATCTGGTTCGGACAATAATGTCTCCCGGAAACACCACAAGGATTTCTCATCGCAACTCAGTACAGCCCTGAAGCTATTGCTATCAACTCTACTGCCTTCCAGGACATAGATCCTGAAGTGGCGAGGTCGTCTTCGTCGGAAGCAAGACCGAAACCGCTCTGCTCCAATTCGGAAAGGAGTTCGAATGGCGAAACTTCAAGGAGACACGCGATGCTGCCATTATCGTCCAGATGATTCCCTTCTCCAGTGAGCGTATGTCTATGGGGGCCGTTATCAAACTTCCCCAAGGAGGATATCGCGCATATTTCAGAGGTGTTAGTGATGTTAGTGAGGTCCTCGCGACAAAATCTACCAGCCATATCGTGATTCACAAGGATGGCCAATATTTGGATGGCTCAGCGCATCGACGAGCTCAATCAGGAGAACATTGATCGGACCATCATTTTTCTACGCCAACCAACCTTGAGAATTACTACCGTTTACTACCGGGATTTCCCTTCGTGACCCCCACCCGGAATGAGACTCAATGACCAAGGCGACGTGCGTTTCTTCCTCTTCGTTCCTATCTCTTCTCTTAAATACACATTCTTTTAGGTTCTTTTCGAAGACCTTTCAGAAAATTCGACCCTTATCGACATCGCCTGTATTGAAGACCCCCTCCGCGATGGTGTGCGCCAGGCCGTCATCAAATGCCATCGTGCCGGTGTTACTTTTAAGATGTGCATTGGTGATGACGTCCTTACGGCTTGCTCCATCGCCACGCAGTGTGGTATCTTCACTCCTGGTGGGATTATCATGGATGGCCCCAACTTCCGCCAGTTCTCCCAATCTGAAATGATCGCCAATGTTCCTCGACTCCAAGTCCTCGCTCGTTCCTCGCCAGAAGACAAGAAGATTCTCGTCGAGACTCTCAAGATGATCGGCGAGCTAGTTAGTGTCACCAGTGATGGTGCAAATGATGGTCCGGCAGCCAACGTCGGTTTCTGGATGGCCATTGTTGGAGCAGATTTCGCGAAGGAGGCATCGGATATCATTCTCATGGACGATAACTTCTCGCCGATCGAGAAGGTTATCATGTGGGGTCGCTGTGGCAATGACGCCGTACGCGCAAGTTCTTGCAGTTCCAGATCTCGTCCAACGTTACTGCCGTCGTTATCACCTTTGTTTCAGTTGTTGCCTCAGAAGAGGAGATTTCTGTATTCTCTGTCGTTCAACTCCTTTGGATCAATATCATCATGGACACATTGGCTGCTTTAGCTCTCGCTACAGACCCCGCTACCGAGAAGCTCCTCGAACGCAAACCCGACAAGAAGACTCCCCCCTTTTTTCAGCGCCGAGATGTACCGCATGGTTCTCATGCAGCCTATTTATCAGATCGTCGACATTGTCGTCTTTTATTTCCGCGGCCTTGAGATTTTTGGTATTGAGGATACGGGCAATCTGATTGTCGAGACTCGTGTCCAACGCTTTCGTATTCGCTCAAATATTCAACTCGGTGAACCGCAGACGCCTTGACAGCCACCTCAATATCTTAGAGGGTATCTTCAAGAATCGCTTCTTCACTGGTATATTTTTGCTTGGTTCGTCTATCTCTGGCATGTCCTGACATTTCATACAACAGAAATCTTCATCCAAATCCTCAGTGTCTTCGTCGGAGGCGCTGCCTTCCAGGAAACAAGGATTGGAGGACGCGAATGGGGTATCTCCCTAACTCTCGGGATCGTCTCTATCCCTTGGGGTGCCGTCATCTGCTTGATGCCCGTCAGGTTCTTCGATAAATTATTCAACGCTATCGGGCTCACGAGCAAGCCAGAGGTTTTCCCTACTGTTCAACGCAACAAATACAAGGACGGTTGGCTATGCGCTATTGATCCCGTCCACGACAATATCAATACTCTCGCCAACATCCGCGGAGGTCGTCTTCGTTCTTCCTCAAGAGTGGGTCACAGCGTCTAAGCCAGGATAAATAATTGACGGTGAATTTCTTTTTTATTTATGCTCTTCCAGTTATATAGATGCTTATTAGGTATTCTTTAGATCACCAATAATGGCTATGGGGCCAACACTCATCATCGGTGCCGTGGCTGCTAGCGAGGCCTACTTAACCCATGGCTCTCTGTCGATCCTGGGATCCTGCTCACCACGATCCATCCAAAACATCCGTCGGACTTTACCAGGGGAAAGTCGTTATCCACCCTGACACACCAGCGGACGACCCCGTCTACAAGCAATTCGGTGGTAAAGATAATATGGCGTGATGTCGTAATACCTTTTTCCCGGCCGTTTTAACCGGGACTTGCGCTACGTAAACTCCTGGTGGTTGGCGTGAGGGATTGAGGAATTGAGAGGATGTGGTGTTAGCGTGAGGCTGGCTAAAGAAGCTATACCATAGTATACTGATAGCATTCAGTATCGCGATCATCGTGGACGAGGCTTGGGCGAGGTAGAGCCAAGAGTTCAGGGACTTGGAATAGCGGAGACATAGTTCGAAGTGGATCTCTCACCAGATCGAAGCACAGCCTCGTTGAATTTGGCTTGGCGCTGTGATATGCCTGGCGAGGACAACAACAATATCCCATCCACAAACATCGTCACCCTCCACTCTCCCCCACTGCTTCCGGTCTTCTCTCCCGCACAACTACAAATGGTCCATCGTCACCCACTGTATCGGACGCGGGTTCAATCCCTCCTTCCCCAACTCTCTCGTCCCACTTCGCAACGCCCCACAAATTAACCATCCAACTAGGCGACAACAACCCGGACCAAAATTCGGATCTCATTCAAACCTCACCAGTTAACTTGCTCACATGCTCAATCCAAAGAGTCTCGAAGGTCTCGTTGCTATGGGGATTAAAGGCCTTCTACGCGGCCTCGGGATGCGCTGAACGCGGTTTCTCCAGGAGGACGCGTCTACGAGGGTACACGAGAAACACGAGAGAAACCTCCTGAGATTGTCCTGACGGAACCCAGTGCCAATGTCGACACCCCAATCGATGATTGGTCCGCTTTCACGGCCTCCTTCGACGACCCGAAAGGCGTTTACGGGAAGGATATTCTGCCCACGCAAGACGCTTTTGCAGCCAATGTGGGCAGCTATGAAAGGTAAAGTTTTGGTACATCTTTTTTGACGGTTTAATTTCTATCATTTCTCACTTTTATTTGCTTTCGTCTCTCTAGCTTTGGGCTTCTTCCGGGACTTTGGTACTCCCCGTGTAGACGATGGACCACCAGTCGATTGGAAGGTGTTGCTATCATTATTGCTATCGCTATCGTTGTATGTGTCGCATCTCACGATTCACTTCAACTATTAATTGTTTTTATCAGGTTATCGTTGGCTCGTTAAATGACTGGCAAAAAGAACGTCAGTTCAAGGCTTTGAATTAGCGCAAGGAAGAACGCGGCGTCAAGGTTATTCGGGATCTTGAGAAGATTATTGACATCAAAGTTAGTTTTTCGTGACTCCAGACAGATTGAAACCAACCAACAACATTGCCCTTCTAGAACCCGGTGAAATCGTCCGTGTCGATGATTTCTGGACGCCACATCAAATGTGACGAATCCGGCCCCACGAGGACATGGAAAAGGCGGCATCAAAAGGCGGCGATCATAGGCGGCGGAACGGCGGCTAGGTCATCACCGGTCAGGTGCGAACGCGCCTAACGTATTGATTGAACGCGCTCGTAGTAAGGCCAATAATTCACTTACTTGGAGGCATATTATGATGATTCATTCTTTTGCTCAATATCCATGAAGGCCTCTCCTTGCACAACCAAGCATGTCATTAGGTTTTATATTCACCATAAGTATACTCAATGGTCAGCCACCCGCAGTCATTGTTATGTACTCTCACATCATCAGCTGCATAGCTTTGACGACACAGGGCTGCAAAATGTCAAGAGATGGCCAATTTTTCCTTTCTGCCGAAATGGTTTCTTGAATCCGGCACAGTATGTGTTCGATTTCAAATAAAATCATTAATATTAACATTACGCCCTGTTTCATAATTTCTTCAATGGGAGGATGTGTTTTCGAGCTGGGCGGTGTACTCAACGGCCAGTTATAAACGATATAAACTGAGAGGGGATTTGTACGCGTCGCGACACGCGACACGCGGCGTGGTCACGTTGAGGTTCACGTGTACCGTGGGTTGGGCGGCGGCAAGTTCCGCCGTTCCAGGCCAGCCGCCTTTTCCAATTTCCGGACTTTCTGGGCCCCACTAGTGAATCTGACGCGATCAAGAAGGCACCCTACGACGAAGTCCTCAAAATGTATCGCGACGCGGAGCCTCAAGGCAAGGACGCAAGCCTCGGACATACCGACTGTTTCATGATCTCTCGTATTAAAATCCTCGAGGGCGTCGGCGAATACGTTGTCGTCGCAGTTGTTACGAAGAGCTTCAACGGCCGCATCATGATGGGTACGTGGATAAAGGCGGCATTCCAAAGCTTATCGGTCCACGTCGTATAAATCTGGTCTATTGATAAGCCACAATGCTACTACAAGTAGTACAACAATTGAAAATCAAACTCTGAATGTTTTCCTGGAAGAGGGAGAAAGCCGAAAAAGATAAACCGAGGAAACGTGAGGCTGATGCGTAAGGTGTCACTAGGACAAGGTACTGGCGTTGAATACAATTGAGGAGCTGTGGAATAGAGCAGGGGCATCAAGCACCTGAATGACGAAAAAGTAAAAGCTAACTCACTCATAAATTCAGAAAGGAGGAAAGCGAAGAGTGGATTTCAAAAACTTATACTCCACGCAAGAAGCCCCGGAGGCGCTTAACAGCGTTAACTATTGAAATGGCACCTGCTCTCCAGAGGTGCAGAGAAGATGTAGCAAACTGGTGCGTCCCGTACACAATAAATTGCATGACCATCACCAGAACCACTAATATCCCAATCACGAGGACACCTATGGGCGACACATCGAATGCAACGACCCCGAGGAAGGCCATGAGAGAGATGGAAGATACCAGCATGCAGAAAGTGGGAATGCGCGATGATAAGGAGAAGGAGACGTATGAACCATATATGTCACGAGAACGATACTATGAACCACTACATCAGCGTGTGAGGAGGTCGAGGTCGGGAGTGTACCCACCATGAAAGTCTCCAAGTCTACCCAGTTATAACGTAGCAGGAACCATACGTCGCAGGCAATCCCAAGGCCACATGCGGAGCTGCTAGTAGCAACAGCGGTGTACGCATAGGTGTCAATCTTGAAGATGGAATCTATAGTTATTGCCAATATCGCCGCATCCACACTAGCCGTCGTTAGCATACCGAATCGCCAACGTGTGGTGAAAACTTACGCAGCGATACCTACTAGCTATACGTTGAGTTATGAATGAGCTGGGCCCGAGTCAAGAAGCACAGTTGTAAGTCTACTTACAAAACCTCCGGCAAATGACCATTCCTGTTGTAACCTTGAGCGCACCAGCGCAAATTCTTCTGGTGTACGTGCAATGGTAAGTTCACCATATAGGGTGAGGGATGACAAGGCCCTCCTATGCCAGGGTAGAGTGGTGGTGGAGGTCGGTTCTTCGTTTGGTCGGGAATCAGTCATCCCTTCCCCACGAACCAGGGGCCCATCGGACACGTTCACAGGATTGTTGAACTGGCAGGGTGGGTTCGTGGCTTTGCGGTAACGTTAATATTAATGGCTAAGAAATAATTCTGTGTGGCTCACTGTCTGAAATGTGACTTGTCGATGCCGTCGCTGTTGGCATAGCGGGCGTGGAGTGGTTATTGAGTAACGAGTTTGTGATCTGAAGCACAGAAAGTCGATGTCAATCAGTACTGGGTCATCACGCCGAGAAGTATATGGTACATCCACCTCCTCGGCCTCCACTGCGTGCCCGTTGCGTGATCCTTGGAGAGGAGTCCATGTCGCCCGCTCGATGTCGTGTTCACTGGAAGGAATCGGCGCAAGCAACAAGCGCAATGCACTCAACTGAGAAAGGCTATATCACAATTATAATTGATAAATGATTCTACTCTCAAACGTTAACGTTGTATGCAACTTGCCTCTGCGCCGCTGGGTGTAAGGCTGCCTCTAAAGCTCGGGCGCAGTCACGTAATGCAGCAAGGTTGCTGGATAACATAAGACGAGGAGACTGGCGGGATAATTCAACGAAGTGGATTTGGGAGAAATGCGAGAGTTGGAAAGCGTAGCCCCTGGATATAATTTTTTCGATCGTCATAGGTACCTGGGTCTTATATAAATCAATCTGCCATTTTTACAGATCCAGATCCTTCCTCTCTTTTGGTATGTATAAAGAGCGGGCCTATATTTAACAAAACCCTTGGGACGCCACTGAACGTTGAACGTTGAACGTTGAACACTAACCGAGCACCACAGCCTTTTTATTCATAGCCCAGATCGAGTTGAAGAAATTCACAGGTTTGGAGCTAAGTATGCAGCCGGCTATGGTTCTCGATATGCAGATCTCCCCTTTTCACTCCGGATGGGCCTGCTGGCGCCCGCCAGTACCTGTTCAAGGAATTGCCGTCAAGACACTCGAATCCGCTGATGGATTCGCCACCGCGATTGGCTGCTGATCAAAATTCACGTGTATAACTTGAAGTAGTTCAAACAATCTTACTATCAGTACAAACAATCAGTACAAACACATTAAGAGCGGTCAGGCGTGTCTGATTAAGCGAGATGCCCTACTTTACTAGTCCTGTTTTTACCACGCCCTTCGAACCGTGTCAGAAAATGCTTATGTAAAGTGCGGAGTTCTAATTATCGTCGCGTCCAATCGACGCGACGAAGTAGGTCTTTTTATATTTCTTGGAAACAAAGTATATGTATTTAGTTCAAGGAAGACTAATTGAAAAAATTTACAGTGTGAAGAGGATATTTCGTTGTCCTTTCCATATCGGTGGGTTTGAGAAGAGAAGAACGACATCACATGATCTTCGGCCTTGGCGCACTCTGTTCCCTAACTCCCCCATATCACCTCGCCGCATCCTCAAAATTTAATACACGGACTATTTAACTCCAAAATATTTTAAAAAGGATTCTCCTTGGCTTGTTAAGTGAGCGCGACTGTATTTTAAAAGTCCGCACTTTACATAAGCATTTTCTGACACGGTTTGGAGGGCGTGGTAAATAACACATATATCGAAGTCTGTCTAGGAGAGACTACTACTTTACCGAGCGCAAACCTTGGGACTTTCAAGTTACATGACTGTCCGCACAAATACGACAGAACCGCCGAGAACAGAAAATTTCATTCTGGTACTCGGTAGACACCGCATGAGTTATTATTGTCGGAGCATTGAATATGCCTTGAACTACCAGTACGTATTTGCGGCATGCCAAACACATTGGAGAGAAAATCAGAACATCAAAGCATACGAATATCGTCAGCGACGGAGAGTTTAAGGCTGGTCCAGACGGTTCCAGAGCCTCGAAACTGTCGAGACCATGTGTCACAGGTTCGATTCCCGCACGAGTCATTTTCTGACTGGGATGGTGTCCTTTATACGGTCCACTGAGAAATTTCCGCCGTTTAACACCGGCGGTGATCCAAACACTGCCGCGCGTGTTCGCCTGACGTTGTAGACGATGAATCATGGAGGGTCATGGTGAGCAGAGATCAGAGCTGTGCGATAGGCCCCGTGAAGTGAAACTCCCTTATGTTCAAAGTGGTCCAAAAACGGCCTCAAATGTGCTATTGTGGACAAGGATGTCAGATTGTTAGGCCGCCAGGTGGATTTAGTACGACCTTGTTTGAAATTTACTTACCAAGCCTTTCTTCTAGATGGCTTTTGAGTGCTCATTGCATAATTTATATGATATATGTGCCCTGATTTTCACTTTGTTTAGAAAATTTGCAGTCCGCCAGGTCGAATACGCCTACCCTCACGTTTACACGACGGCCATGTGAATCATTGTGATGCAGTGACTGCCAAAAAAAATAATTGTGCCGCTGGCAGTTCACTCAGATTGTCAATCAGCACTGGGTCATCACGCCGACAAATATATCGAACACCCACATTGGGCATAAGTTCATGCCCGTTTTGTGATCCTTGGGGAGTCCACGTCGCTCTCTGGACATCGTATTCGCTGGAAGGAATCGGCGCAAGCAACAAGCGCAATGCACTCAGCCGAGACAGGCTACATCACAATTGCAATTGGTAAATGATTCTACTATCAAGCGTTAAACGTTAACGCTGTATAGAACTTACCTCTCGTATGCATGCGCCGCTGGATGCAAGGCTGCAACCAAGACTCGGGCATAGTCACGTAATGCAGCGAGGTTGCTGGATAGCAGAAGACCAGGAGGCCCCGGGAAGCTCCTGATGATTGGTGTCCGCAATTTTGCGGATTTGAGGCCTAAAAATCGTCAAATCTGTGTCCGTTTTCTGCGGATTTGAGGGCACGAATCACCTATTCTGTCCACTTTCTTGCGGATTTGAGGGCTGATCGAGGTCGAGCACTCGATTAAACACCAAGAATTTTTCAATTTTGTGGGTCTAGGATTTCAAACTGTTTTATCTGACTTCGCGCCCGTGATTCGTGTCCAGAAAGTACAGAAACGAACGAGGAAGGAGCAAAGACCGAAATATTTCCTTTTTGAGTAATCACATGACAACCTCCAACTGAGGACTCTGAGCTTGCGGATTCGAGGGCAAATTTTGGGATTTTCGCGGACACCAAACATAGGGAGCTTCCCGGGGCCTAGACCAGGATACCCTCAGATACCGGATATGGCTGAATTCAGGTATCCAGTACAAAGGCGGTGGTTGACAGCTTTGAAGCTAGCTATCTCGGTATGTATAGCCCGAGTCGGGTTGAAGAAACCCACAGGTTCGGCGCTAACTATCTTATTCCCTTTACAGCCGGCTGCGGTTCTCAAAATGTAGATCTCCCCTTTTCACTCTGGATGGGTTGGGTGCCGCACGCTGTCGTCATTGACGCCCATGGCACCAGTGCGAATCCAAAAAGTCAAATGGAGATCCATGTCCACGGGGCAACCCTTTCCGTATTCTGTATCCAGTCTTCAGTTACGGGGAAACAAATTGAATGTGATGCCACAAATCACGATTTCAGAAAATCGATATCGGAGAAACAAAGTTGAGTTAGTCATGAGGAAAAATCGAATCGAATCGAATCGAACAAAGTTGCAGGGTTATAAAGTCGAGTGGAGGATGTGAAAAAAGATGAAGATTCGTAAAACAAAAAAAAGGCAAGGTGAAGCAAGAAAAAACTCTTCAATAAATCACCGAAAGAAAAACGAAGAAAAAACGAAAGGATAAAAATACGGCAGTGCCCACCAAAAAAAAAAACTCAAATCAGCCAAATCACAAAATCACAGTTCATCCTCCGGATCTCACCTCGAAATCTTATCCAAAGGCCACCAATAATAGCGTCGCCCGCTCTTGATCCTCATCAAGCTCAGGCACATAGAACCACTGAGCTTCCAAGGGGCGGTTGACGTTGTCCTGCGAGAAAAAAAAATCAGTCAACACGTGCGCCAATGCAAGAACGTAAAAATAAACGCAAAAACTTATCGCTAAAGAAAGAAAGAAAAAGAACACACCTTCCCAGTACTCTCAACCTTCCCAAACACCCCGTTCCCCCCCAACCTCACCCGCATGCAACACTCGATCGAATATCCCCACCCACTCCCGCGCTCCTCTGCGTCTTCAGTGACGGCTGATCCTGCATCACCAGCTTGAATGGCAACGACGCAGGCAACGACGAAGCGCGTGACATTGCCATCGTCTCAATCAGCAGCCCGCATATCTGCGAGTGCAGCGCCGCCGTTTCCGGATCTAGAGGAGAGCCGGGGGTCGTGTGGGAAGGGTTGACATCGTCTTCGTCATCGAAAGAATAGATAGTAGACGAGGAATGTCGGATTAATTTTGCTTTGGGGGGATGACGGCTGTTATCCGCTCGTTTCGTCGTCCTGGCGCTGGTAGTAACATGACCATCTCCATCGTCCCTCTTTGTTGTCCTCTTCTTCTTAACACCCGTATGCGTCGAATTCGAATCCACGTTTCCACCTCCATCTCAGTCCTCTTCTTGCTTTTTTGGCTTCTGGAGGGCATCACGTCACCCTCCTCCTCGTCCACCTTTCACTTCTTTTTGATCGGACCTTCACCTCCTCGTTCCTCCTCCCTCACCATCCCCACCCCCTCCATATCCTTCTTCCGCTTCTCCTTGACTGGTTTCGCGTTGGCATCAGGAGCAGTGGTAGGAGAGGTACTAGCCATCTCGGATGCAGATTGGTGCACACCATTCTTATCCCGCAACGTCACTGATTTCTTCCGCGCGACAGGGTGAACTCGGGTTTTGGCCTTATTCAACGAGAACGAAGAGGCTTTGTCGTCGATGTTCATAGTCTGCTCGACAACAATGGAGGATAGATGCGGAGTGGAAGAGTTAGGGGCGATCAGGACGGAAGAAGCGTCACGGTCTTGAGAATCTGAAGGTGAGAACGATGGAGCGTCCGAAGTTTCCCGCTCATCGAGAGAGGTGCGGTAGCGACGGGATGGGACTCCTTGTTCACGGTATCGGAGTTTTGAATGGTCGCGATGGGTTGTGTTTCAGTCTTTGGTGGCTTCAGAACAAGCGGTATTGGAATCAAGACCAAAACACTCACATCATCTTCCCCGAACCCTGGAACTTCCATAATTGTATCTTCATCGTCGGGAACCTTAGATAATGGCGACGAATCCCTCGCAAATAAAAGCGGCGACACCGGTCGCGACACGATCGACACGGAGAAGCTCACAGGGGACAGCGGTGGGGACGAATGCGGGAGGGGTGACGAGGGCGCATCAACATCGACATCCAAACTGCTCTCGCGATCACTGCTGAGCGAAGGCGATGTATGCGGCGATTCCACTTCGTCTTCCATTGAAGGTGTTATCGGATCGATAGGAATGAAAATTAGGATGTCATGCGACGTAATTTTGAGTGCAGTATGATCCGGTAAATGTTATGGAGCATTGAGGCCTGGGGTCGGAGTAGCTATACGGGAATGCGTCGGCGCAGACTTCCTGGCCCGGAGAAGTGTTAGCATCGAACCACTCTTCCACTGGCCACACTCGGCGCATGTTCGAAAAAACGTTGTCTGATTGCCTTGGTACGAGAAACTGAACCTGAAATCGTCTTCCTCCTGCAGCTCTTCGTCTTTGCAATCCGACGAAATACCAGAGCTCGGACCTGCCGCGCTGTCGCTAGTCAGTACATCCTCCGACAACTCCGAGGTGTCAAAGGCGGACGTTTCACAATCTCATGATCCAAACACATAAACCTCGGATTCGTAGTCTGTGCACTAGTGGTGTGGTGGTTAGCGACATGTGAACTGGGCCCTATTGTGATGGGTCACGAAAGCGAACGCACATCCCGTTTCCCATCCACCTTGACCTCTTTCTTCTTCTTCCGCTTCTCCACTTTTGTCCATCAGTCCTGGTTTGCTGTATGTTCACTCGAGGCAGTTTACCATTGTCGTTGTTGTCGTTGGAGGGGCCTCGTCGATTTTCGCTTTTCTCGCTGGTTGCGTCGTGCCAGAGATGATTTCTGCACTCCGTTTCATCGTTGGGGACTTGTCAGCGATCACGGAAATAAAATGGGGAGGTAGGATGGGAACAGGAAGGAATGATTGCGAGCGAAGCGAGCAATCAGTCTCTAAGGGCTGAGCGCTGAAAGCTGGGACAAATAAAGCCAAACTTTCCGGCGCAAACTGAAAAATGGGGGGTCGACGATGTATCTCTTTTGCTTCTGTTATTTCTTACTCAATACCTCCCAGAATGTGCAAATGGATAGAATAGATGGTTCTTTATGTATTTCTGCAAAGAAAAATTCAGGACTCCGCACCATTAAACTCGCTTTTGGGATAAATCTTTTTTCACCGGAACAAACCGGAACCCTGCGGTGTTCTCCAGTATATTGCTTTGGTATTGCTTTCGCATTTTCATTTTCCGTTTATTTACTCATTCTATTTAAATAGAAACTATACCCAGGAAGGATGGCGCATTGTCCACCAGCTATGATGAAGGCGAAGCGAGCCACCCCCGCTGCCGGCGGTCCTTAATAGAGAAAGTTGGTTATGTTCAGTGGCAAAGGCTTCCCACTCATTAGAGTCTATTCCGCAGACTCAGCTTGGGTATTAAGTACATTGGAACCCTAGGGCCTCAAATGGACTTGACCTGAGAACAACAGCCTGACATACGCGCGCTGTAGTGAGGTGAAATATGCAGTGGGGACGCTGCCAGATTACCGCTGGAGGTCCCAAGAGAATGGGATAGACTAATTTAATAAACAAAGACTAAACGGCTCCTGAGCACTTCATTAGTTTTCGGTTGATAGGCTAGATCAAGCACTTTGTACAAAGTGCGAAGGGAACCAAATCAGAGCGTGATTTCTGCGGCCTGCTTATTGCCTATCTTTAAGTCTGACAATTAAAGTTTCAAGTCGTGCTACAAAAGCCGTACATGGCCAGAAGAGGGTTCAGCTTGTTATAAGAATTAAATTCCCCCTACCATCACACGACGACACAACTGGTGCTTCTTCATCCCCATATCCACCCTATGCATCTACTCCTACTCCTTCTGCGCCTCAAACAGCGCCACATTCAACTACCCACCAACCCGAGCTCCGCATAATCGGCCAAATAAAAAGTCCACGGCAGAGATGTCGTTCACCGAACGCTTAGCGTGGGCGTCGTCGTACTCTCCACCTCCCGCGGCACCGGGTGGGCACGGTTCGAAATTTTTGGGTTTCCAAACAGCCGCGTATACCCCCAAATGCTCCACAAAACACTCACCACCAACTCCAACTTCTTCGCCCGAGTCCTCCTCCCACCCTGCTCCCTGCCAAAAACCTACTTCAAACCATACACCTCCTTCCTCATCTCCGGCCTCATCCACGCAACAGGGGACTACGTCCTCTACCATACATTCTCCCAAGGCGGCGCTCTCCGGTTCTTCCTCCTTCAAATAGTGGGCATCACGTTCGAGGAC
>Ga0307517_10009506_pt1 | contig 13769 bp, 11 predicted proteins | sample 23_EM_MG_FD_194515 | JGI IMG/M metagenome (GOLD analysis project Ga0307517, IMG submission 194515) | Populus trichocarpa ectomycorrhiza microbial communities from riparian zone in the Pacific Northwest, United States - 23_EM | ecosystem: Host-associated > Plants > Roots > Unclassified | place...
CTTGTGGCCACCCGGACCGGCTTGTCGACGACGGCCTGGACGATCAGGTCCGAGGCCTCGTCGGTCGACAGCAGCGGCATGCTGTCGTAGATCTTGGTCGGCGCCGTCATCGGCGTGCGCACCAGCGGCATGTTGACGGTGGTGAAGGTGATGCCCTGGTCCTGGAACTCGCTCGCGGCGCAGGCCGTCCAGGCATCGAGCGCGGCCTTCGAGGCCACGTAGGCCGAGAAGCGCGGCGCATTCACGAGCACGCTGATCGAGCTGATGTTGACGATGTGGCCCTTGCGCTTCGCGACCATGCCGGGCAGCAGCCCCATCGTGATGCGCAGCGCGCCGAAGTAGTTCAGCTGCATCGTGCGCTCGTAGTCGTGGAAGCGCTCGTAGCTGGCCTCGATCGCGCGGCGGATCGAGCGGCCGGCGTTGTTGATCAGGAAGTCGACACCACCGTGGTCGGCGGTCAGCTGCTCGACGAAGGCCTTGCAGCTTTCTTCGTTCGCGATGTCGGCCGAGTACGTCACGACGATCGCCTCCTTGCCGGCCTCGGCCAGGATCTCCTTCTTCGCCTCGGCAAGCTTGCCCTCGTCACGCGCACAGATGATCGTGACCGCGCCGGCCTTCGCGAATTTCACCGCGGCTGCGAGGCCGATGCCCGATGATCCGCCGGTGACCAGCACGACCTTCCCGGCGACCTGGCCGCGCAGCGATTTGTCGATCAGCAACGCCGGATCGAGGTGCCGCTCCCAGTAATCCCACAGCCGCCAGGCGTAGTCGCGCAGGTTCGGGCACTCGATGCCCGAGCCCTTCAGCGCGCTCAGCGTCTCGCGGCAGTCGTAGCGCGTCGGGAAGTTGATGAAGGTCATCATGTCGTCGGGCAGGCCGAGATCCTTCATGATCGCGTGGCGCACGCGGCGCACCGGCGCGAGCGCCATCATCCCTTTCTTCACGCTCTTCGGGATGAAGCCGAGCAGCGCGGCGTTGATGAACAGGTTCATCTTCGGCGCGTGCGCGGCCTTGCTGAAGATGTCGAGTACGTCGCCGACGCGGTAGCCGTTCGGGTCGACGAGGTGGAAGCACTTCTTGTTCAGCTCGGCCTTGCTGTGGCTGATGTGGTCGAGCGACGCGACGACGAAGTCCACCGGCACGATGTTGATGCGCCCGCCTTCGAGGCCGACGCTGGGCATCCACGGCGGCAGGATCTGGCGCATGCGCTGGATCAGCTTGAAGAAGTAGTACGGGCCATCGATCTTGTCCATCTCGCCGGTCTGCGAGTCGCCGACGACGAGCGCGGGGCGGTACACCGTCCACGGCACTTTGGCTTCCTTGCGCACGATCTTCTCGCTCTCGTGCTTGGTCATGAAGTACGGATGCTCCAGGCCCTCGGCCTCGTCGAACATGTCTTCGCGGAACACGCCTTCGTACATGCCGGCGGCGGCGATCGAGCTCACATGGTGCAGGTGGCCGGCGTCGATCGCCTTCGCGAACTCGACCGCGTTGCGCGTGCCCTCGATGTTGACCCGCACCTGCGAGGCTTCGTCGGCCGAGAGGTCGTAGACGGCGGCCAGGTGGTAGACGTGGTCGATCTTGCCCTTGAGCTTCTTCGCGTCGTCGGCGGAGACACCGAGCTTCTTCGCGGTGAGGTCGCCGAACACCGGGATCGCCCTCGCCTTCGTCGCTCCCCAGTACTCGAGCAGACCCGCCACCTTGCCCTCGCTCTCCGGCCGAAGCAGGAAGTGCACCGTCGCACCCCGGCGCGCGAGCAGGGTCTTGACGAGGCGCTTGCCGATGAAGCCGGTCGCGCCGGTGACGAAGTAATGCATGTGGTGATCCTCCGGAGAGCATTGCGGGTCAGCGCGCATTCTTGACCAGGCGCCGCGTGGCCACGCTGCCGATTTACCCCAAGCCGCATAGAGCCGGCTCACTAGGAAACCAGGATGCGCACCGGGCTGCCGCCTTTTATAGTCTCGCGGTTCGCGGCGCTTCGCCGCACCCACCTCAAAGGACGCACCCCATGGTCAAGAAACTCAAGCAGATGGCCGACAAGAAGGCCGCGTCGCCCAGCCGTTTGCTCGACAGCGCACTCGCGGGCCAGGTGAAGGATTCGGCGCAGCAGATCTGGCTCGCCGGCATGGGCGCGTTCTCGCGCGCGCAGGCCGAGGGCACCAAGGTGTTCGAGGCCCTGGTGAAGGAAGGCACGTCGCTGCAGAAGAAGACCCAGAGCGCCGCCGAAGAAAAGCTCAGCGGCGTGACCAGCAAGATGACGAGCATGGCCGGTGACGTGCAGGCCAAGGCCGGCCAGCACTGGGACAAGCTCGAAAGCATCTTCGAAGAGCGCACCGCGAAGGCCTTGAACAAGCTCGGCGTGCCGTCGGCGAAAGATGTGAACGCGCTGATCGTCCGCATCGACGAGCTGAGCGCGAAGGTCGCGAAGCTGTCGAAGACCGCACCGCCGAAGACTCCGGCTCCGCGCATCGCGCGCATCGACGAACTCAGCGCGACGACACCGCCGCCTGCGCCGGCCCCCGCGCCGCGATCGGCACCGTCAAAAAAGGCTGCCGCGTCGGCGAAGACGACGGTCGCGAAACGCGCGGCGCGCAAGTCGGCCTCGGCTTGATCGTCGCCGAGCGTCGGGAGGCAGAGGGCGCTCGGGCGCCCTCCTTGTCGTCATGAGCCGCCGCAAGCCTGCGGCACCGCGCATCGGCCTCGCCCTCGCCGGCGGCGGCCCGCTCGGCGCGATCTACGAGATCGGCGCGCTGTGCGCGCTCGAAGAATCACTGGCCGGCATCCGCTTCACCGAATGCCACAGCTATGTCGGCGTCTCGGCCGGCGGTTTCATCGCCGCGGGCCTGGCCAACGGGATGACGCCGCGCGAGCTGTGCGCGTCGTTCATCGAGAACGTCGGCGCCGCCGACGACATCTTCGAACCGTCGGTGCTGATCCGGCCCGCGTGGCGCGAGTTCGCGCAGCGGCTGGCCACCTTGCCGGCCCTGAGCGCGCACGCGGCGCTGCGCTATGCGTTCACGCGCCGCTCGCTGTCGGGGGCGTTCGAGCGGCTCGCCCGTGCGCTGCCCACTGGCCTGTTCTCGAACGAGATGATCCACACGCGCCTGAGCCGTCAGTTCACGGCGCCGGGGCGCAGCAACGACTTCCGCCGGCTCAAGCGCAAGCTCGTGCTGGTCGCGACCGATCTCGACAGCGGCGAGCCGGCGCCCTTCGGCCAGCCCGGCTTCGACCACGTGCCGATCTCGAAGGCGGTGCAGGCGAGCGCGGCCATGCCCGGCCTGTTCCCGCCGGTGGAAATCGATGGCCGCTTCTATGTCGACGGCGCGCTGAAGAAAACGCTGCACGCCTCGGTGCTGCTCGACGAAGGGCTGGACCTGCTGATCTGCCTGAACCCGCTGGTGCCCTTCGATTCGACGCAGTCAATGCAGCACCGCGTGATGAGCCACGGCGACGAGCGCATACCGCGCCTGATCGATGGCGGCCTGCCGGTGGTGCTGTCGCAGACCTTCCGCACGCTGATCCATTCGCGCCTCGAGATCGGCATGAAAGGCTACGAGCACAGCCACCCGGGCACGACGATCGTGCTGTTCGAGCCCGACCACCGCGACCCGGAGATGTTCCTCGCGAACACCTTCAGCTACTCGCAGCGGCGCCGCGGCGCCGAACACGCCTATCAGCAGACGCGCCGCCTGCTGCGCGCGAAGCGCAGCGCGCTCGGCCGGCAGCTCGCACCGCACGGTGTCACGATCCTCGACGACGTGCTCGACGATGGCCGCCGCCGGCTGCTGAGCCCGGCGGCGCCGACGCGGCGCCATGCCGGTCAGGCGCTGCGCCGACTGGAAGAAGTGCTCGACGAGCTGGACCAGACCCTGGCGGGCTGGAACCTGGCTCAGCCGAGGTAGCGCGCCTCGAGGTGCCGCCTGAAGTGCAGCGGGTTCAGGGCCTCGCCGCTGGCGCGGGTCGCGAGTTCGGCGGTGGGCCAGCGGCTCGCCTGGCTCCAGATGTTCGTGCGCAGCCAGTCGAACACCGAAGCGAGCTCACCGCGCGCGATGTGCGCATCGAGATCGGGCGTCTGCGCGCGGATCGCGGCGAACCACTGCGCCGCGTACATCGCCCCCAGCGTGTAGCACGGGAAGTAGCCGAAGGCGCCGCCGGCCCAGTGCACGTCCTGCATGCAGCCGTTGGTGTGGTTACCGCGCGTGCTGAGGCCGAGCAGCGACTGCATGCCCTCGTCCCAGCGCGCCGGGATGTCCTCGGCCTTCAGGCTGCCGTCGATCAGCTCGCGCTCGAGGCGATAGCGCAGGATCACATGCGCCGGGTACGTGAGCTCGTCGGCATCGACGCGGATGAAGCCAGGCTTCACGCGTGTCATCAGCCGATACAGGTTGTCAGGCTCGAACGCGGCTTGGTCGCCGAAATGCGCACGCAGCTTCGGCGCGAGCAGGCCGGCGAACGCGCGGCTGCGGCCGAGCTGCATCTCGAAGCTCAGGCTCTGGCTCTCGTGGATGCCCATCGAGCGCGCCTGCGCGACCGGCTGGCCGAGCCAATCGCGCGGCAGGTTCTGCTCGTAGCGTGCGTGGCCGGTCTCGTGGATCGTGCCCATCAGGCTCTGCATCAGGTCGTCCTCGCGGTAGCGCGTCGTCAGCCGCGTGTCCTCGGGCACGCCACCGCTGAACGGGTGAGCACTTTCATCGAGGCGGCCGGCGTCGAAGTCGAAGCCGAGCAAGCCCATCACGTCCAGGCTCAGTGCGCGCTGCGCGGCTTTCGCGAACGGGCCGGTCGGTTGCAGCACCGTTTCGCGCGACTGGCGCTCGCGCACCTCTTGCACCAGGCCGGGCAGCCATTGCTGCAGGTCGCCGAACACGCGGTCGACCTCGGCGCTGGTCGTGCCGGGTTCGAACTGGTCCATCAGCGCGTCGTACGGCGCCAGGCCGGTCGCGTCGGACAGGCGCTGCGCGACCTCGCGGCCGATGCGCAAGACCTCGCGAAAGTTCTCCAGAAAGCCGACCCAGTCGTTGGCCGGCCGCTGGCTGCGCCAGGCGTGCTCGCAGTGCGCGGCGGCCAGCGATTGCGCTTCGACCAGCGCCTGCGGCAGCGCGTTCGAGGCACGCCAGTCGCGCCGGATCTCGTGCAGATTGGCGCGCGCGAAATCGTCGAGCGCCTCGCCCTCCGCGCTCGCGAGCAGCGTCGCCAGCGTCGGGTCGGTGCGCAGGCGGTGCAGCAGGCCCTCCATCTCGGCCATCGCATTCGCGCGGGCGGCGTTGCCCTTGGGCGGCATCATCGCCGCCTGGTCCCATCCGGCGATCGACTGCAGGTGGCTGAAGTGATGCAGCTGCGTCCAGATGCGCTTGAGTTCGTCGTAGGCCGTCCCCATCGAGGTCTCCCTGTCGTGAGTCATGTCATGGAGTGAACTGACCGGGCCAGAGCCAGAGCGCCGCAACGGTCATCGTGAGATAGCGAAAAAACTTGCCGATCGCCATGTAGAACAAGCAGGGCCAGAACGGCAGCTTGAGCCAGCCCGCGACCGCACACAAGGGATCGCCGACGACCGGCAGCCACGCCAGCAGGCAGGCCTTTGCGCCCAGGCGCTGCAGCCAGCGCAGTGCGCGTGCATTGGGCGGCTTGGCGTGCTTGACGTGTTCGTAGGCGCGCTCCGCACCGTAGCCGTTCCACCAGGTGAAGGCGCCGCCCAGCGTGTTGCCGGCGGTCGCGACCAGCACCGCGGGCCAGAACAGTTCGGGGCTGAGCTTGACCAGGCCGAACACCGCAGGCTCCGAGCCCATCGGCAGCAAGGTGGCCGACACGAACGCAACCACAAACACCGTGCTCAGGCCGAATTTCGGCAAGGCCAGCATTGTCAGCATCGATTCGAGCCACGCTTCCATTCGGGTGGATTATGAGCAGGCGACGCCGCCTTCCGGACCAACAATGGCGACGTGCCGCCGCCGCTATACTTCTGCCTCCTTTTTCAGCACGCTCGCGCCCACGTCCCCCTCATGCAGATCGGCCACATCGTCCTGGCGAATCGCCTGTTCGCCGCCCCGATGGCCGGGGTGACGGATCGGCCGTTCCGGCAGCTGTGCAAGCGCCTCGGCGCGGGCTATGCGGTGAGCGAGATGGTGACCTCGCGCAAGGATCTGTGGGCGAGCCTGAAAACGAGCCGGCGCGCGAATCACGAGGGCGAGGCCGCGCCGATCTCGGTGCAGATCGCGGGCACCGACGCCGCGATGATGGCCGAGGCCGCGGCCTACAACATCGATCGCGGCGCGCAGATCATCGACATCAACATGGGCTGCCCAGCCAAGAAGGTCTGCAACAAGTGGGCCGGCTCGGCGCTGATGCAGGACGAGCCGCTCGCGCTCGAGATCGTCGAAGCGGTGGTGGCCGCGTGCGCGCCGCGCCAGGTGCCGGTGACGCTGAAGATGCGCACCGGCTGGTGCGAAACCGAGCGCAACGCGGTGCGCATCGCACGCGCCGCCGAATCGGCCGGCGTCGCGATGATCGCGGTCCATGGCCGCACCCGCGAGCAGGGCTACAAGGGGCAGGCCGAGTACGAGACGGTCAGCGCGGTGAAGGCCGCGCTCCGCATCCCGGTGGTCGCGAACGGCGACATCGATTCGCCCGAGAAGGCGCGCGAGGTGCTCAGGATCACCGGCGCCGACGCGATCATGATCGGCCGCGCGGCGCAGGGCCGGCCCTGGATCTTTCGCGAGATCGCGCACTTTCTCGAGACCGGCGACCACCTGCCCGCGCCCGAGGTGCGCCAGGTCAAGGACTGGCTGCTGGAACACCTGCTCGATCACTACGCGCTCTATGGCGACTACGCCGGCGTGCGCAGCGCGCGCAAGCACATCGGCTGGGCGGTGCGGCTGCTGCCCGGCGGCGAGGTATTTCGTGCGCGCATGAACCTGATCGAGGATGTCGAAGACCAGGTGCGCGCGGTCGGCGACTGGTTCGACGCCCTCGCCGACATCCATCCCCTGCTGCCGTGCGCCGGCCGCATCGAAAAAGAAGACGAAGAAGAGAAAGCGCTCACATGAAGAAAGCCACGCACATCGAAGAATGCGTTCGCGACAGCCTGGAGGTCTACTTCAAGGACTTGCGCGGTGTCGAGCCCGCAGCGATGTACGACATGATCCTCGGCGTCGTCGAGAAGCCGTTGCTGGACGTGGTGATGAAACACGCCGGCGGGAACCAGAGCCGCGCGGCCGAATGGCTGGGCATCAACCGGAACACCTTGCGCCGCAAGTTGCTCGACCACAAGCTGATCAAATGACACACCTCACCGCGTTGCTCTCCGTCTCCGACAAGACCGGCGTCCTCGAATTCGCCCGCGCGCTGAACGCGCTCGGCGTGAAGCTCCTGTCCACCGGCGGGACCGCGAAGCTGCTGGCCGATGCGGGCCTGCCCGTTACCGAGGTCGCCGACCACACCGGCTTTCCCGAGATGCTCGACGGCCGTGTCAAGACGCTGCACCCGAAGGTGCACGGCGGCTTGCTGGCGCGGCGCGACGTGCCCGAGCACATGGCCGCGCTCGAACAACACGGCATCGCGACCATCGATCTGCTCGTCGTGAACCTCTACCCGTTCGAGGCGACCGTCGCGAAGCCCGGCTGCACGCTCGAAGATGCGATCGAGAACATCGACATCGGCGGCCCGGCGATGGTGCGCTCGGCAGCGAAGAACTGGAAGGACGTCGCGGTGCTGACCGACGCGACTCAATATGCCGGTGTGCTGGCCGAGTTGCAGGCCCACGGCGCGGTCAGCGGCGCGACCAAGTTTTCGTTGGCGGTCGCCGCCTTCAACCGCATCTCGAACTACGACGGCACGATCAGCGACTACCTCTCGTCGCTGAACGCGGACGGCTCGCGCAGCGAGTTCCCGGCGCAAAGCAACGGGCGCTTCGTCAAGCTGCAGGACCTGCGCTACGGCGAGAACCCGCACCAGAGCGCAGCCTTCTACCGCGACCTGCATCCGGCGCCGGGCTCGCTCGTCACCGCGACGCAGTTGCAGGGCAAGGAGCTCTCGTACAACAACATCGCCGACGCCGATGCGGCGTGGGAGTGCGTGAAGAGTTTTGATACGCCGGCCTGCGTGATCGTCAAGCACGCGAACCCATGTGGCGTGGCCGTTGCCGCGAATGCCGCCGACGCGTATGCGAAGGCGTTCAAGACCGATCCGACCTCGGCCTACGGCGGCATCATCGCGTTCAACTGCGAGCTCGACGCGGCGGGTGCGGCGCTGGCCGCGAAGCAGTTCGTCGAGGTGCTGATGGCGCCGAGCTTCACGCCCGAAGCGCTGGCGCTGTTCGCGGCCAAGCCGAACACGCGCGTGCTGCAAATCGCGCTGCCCGCCGCGGGCCAGAGCGGCCGCAACGCGCAGGACCTGAAGCGCGTCGGCTCGGGCCTGCTGATCCAGAGCGCCGACAACCGCGAGATGACACGCGGCGAGCTGAAATGCGTGACCACGAAGCAGCCGACGCCGCAGCAACTCGATGACCTGCTGTTCGCCTGGAAGGTCGCGAAGTACGTGAAGAGCAACGCGATCGTGTTCTGCGGCGACGGCATGACGCTGGGCGTCGGCGCGGGCCAGATGAGCCGCATCGACTCGGCCCGCATCGCCAGCATCAAGGCCGAGAACGCCGGGCTGACGCTGCAAGGCTCGGCAGTCGCGAGCGACGCGTTCTTCCCGTTCCGCGACGGCCTCGACGTGGTGATCGACGCCGGCGCGACCTGCGTGATCCAGCCGGGCGGTTCGATGCGCGACGACGAGGTGATCAACGCCGCGAACGAGCGCGGCATCGTGATGATGTTGACGGGCGTTCGTCATTTCCGACACTGAAGACGCGGCTACCATCCGCGCATGAAACTCCCCGAGGCCGCCGGCCTCCTGCTGGCCACGATCGCGCGCCTGATCACCGGTGCGCAAGGCCATTGGTATGGCTCGCCGCCCAAGGCCGAGCAGCGCATCTACTTCGCGAACCACCAGAGCCATTTCGACTGGGTGCTGATCTGGGCCGCGCTGCCGCGCGACCTGCGCACGATCACGCGCCCGATCGCGGCGCGCGACTACTGGACCTCGTCACCGCTGAAGCACTGGATCACGCGTGAGGTCTTCAACGCGGTGTATGTGAGCCGCGAGCGCTCGGCCGACGAAGACCCGCTCGAGCCGCTGATGGATGCGCTGCGCAATGGCGACTCGCTGGTGATCTTTCCGGAAGGCACGCGCGGCAACAAGGGCGACCCGGCGGCCTTCAAGGCCGGCCTGTACCACCTTGCCGAGGCCTTCCCCGAGGTGCAGCTGATCCCGGCCTGGATCGACAACGTGCAGCGCGTGATGCCCAAGGGCGAGGTGGTGCCGGTGCCCATCCTGTGCTCGGTCACGTTCGGCGCGCCGCTGAGCTTGCAAGCTGGTGAGGACAAGCGCGCGTTCCTTGAACGCGCGCGCAACGCGGTGCTCGCGCTCCGCTCGGTGCACTGATGGGTTCACTGCGCGCGCTGTCGGTGTCGGAGCAGATCGGGCTGCTGTTCGTCGTGCTGTTCGGGCTGCTGACCGTCGTCACCGTGATCGCGTTCAGCCGCACGCTGCGCGACCGCAGCGACGAACAGCTCGCCATGCACGAGCAGTTCAAACGCGATCTGCGTGCGGTGTGGGTCGGTGCGATGCTGTTCTGGGTCGCGTGGATCGCCGGCACCTTCGTCTCGACGCTGCTGTTTGGCGTCGTGTCGTTCCTCGCGCTGCGCGAGTTCGTCACGCTCACGCACACCCGGCGCGGCGACCACCGCAGCCTGCTGCTCGCGTTCTTCGTCGTGCTGCCCTTGCAATACGTGATCGTCGCGACGCGCGAGTTCGATCTGTTCACGGTGTTCATCCCGGTCTACGTGTTCCTGGCCATTCCGGTGGTCAGCGCGCTCGGCAACGACCCGCAGCGCTTTCTCGAGCGCACCGCGAAGATCCAGTGGGGCATCATGGTCTGCGTCTACGGCATGAGCCATGCGCCGGCCTTGCTCTTGCTTGACCTGCCGGACTACGAAGACCGCGGCGCGTTCCTGGTGCTGGTGCTGGTCGCGGTGGTCGCGGTCGCGCAGATCGTGCAGGAGTACGCGAGCCGGCGCCTGCGCCGCCGCCCGGTTGCGCGCGCGATCAGCCGCACGTTCTCGTGGCGCGGCTGGTTCGCCGGCGCGTTCGCCGCCGCGCTGTGCGGCGGATTGCTGTACTGGGCCACCCCGTTCAAGCCCTGGCCCGCGGTACTGATGGGGTTCATCGCCGGCGGCAGCGGCACGCTCGGCGAGTTCGTGATGAAGGCCTTGAAGCGCGACGCCGGCGTGCGCAGCTGGGGCGGCAAGGCGTCGGTTACCGGCGCGGTCGGGCTGCTCGATCGCGTCGCACCGCTGTGCTTCGCCGCCCCGGTGTTCTTCCACGCCGTGCGCTGGTACTTCGGCATTTAGCCAGATGGCCAGCTCCGTGCGCATCCTCGGCATCGACCCCGGCCTGCGCACGACCGGCTTCGGCGTGGTCGAGTGCGAGGGCGCCACGCTGCGCTATGTCGCCAGCGGCACGATCAAGACCGAGTCGGTCGGCAGCGCGTCGCTGCCGCTGCGCCTGAAGATCATCTTCGACGGCGTGCGCGAGGTCACGGCACGCTACCGGCCGGATTGCGCGTCGGTCGAGATCGTGTTCGTGAACGTGAACCCGCAATCCACGCTGCTGCTCGGCCAGGCGCGCGGGGCAGCGCTGACGGCGCTGGTGTCCGACCAACTGACGGTGGCCGAGTACACCGCGTTGCAGATGAAAAAGGCCATCGTCGGCCACGGCCAGGCGCGCAAGGAGCAGGTGCAGGAAATGGTCAAGCGCCTGCTGGCGCTGCCCGGCCTGCCCGGCAAGGACGCGGCGGATGCGCTCGGGCTGGCGATCTGCCACGCACATGCCGGCGCGTCGCTCGCCGCGCTCGCACGCAGCACCGGGCTGGCACCGCGCGCGCACGCGCAATACCGGCGCGGTCGAACGTATTGATTGATGATGACGAGGCGAGCCGGGCCGAGCGCCGGGCCGCCCCAAGCCGGCCCGGGCCCCTCGGGGGTCGATCGCCGTCCCCGGCGATCGGGGGTCGTCCTCTCCGAGCGACAATGGCGGCATGTATGCCCTCTTCGAAGACGCCGGGAAGTTCCTCGCCGGCCGCGTGATGACGGAGGCCGACACCTCGATGCAGATCGAGCTCGACTCCGGCAAGCGCGTCAAGGTCAAGACCGCCCATGTGCTGCTCAAGTTCGACAAGCCCCTGCCCGCCGAGCTGATCGCGGCTGGCCAATCGATCGCGAAAGAGATCGACCTCGACCTGGCGTGGGAGTTCGCGCCAGAGCATGAATTCAGCTTCGCCGACCTGGCGCGCGACTATTTCGAGGCCAGTGCCGGCGTCGAGAAACAGGCCGGCGCGCTGTTCCGCCTGTTCGAGGCGCCGCACTACTTCCGGCGCAGCGGCAAGGGCCAGTTCAAGAAGGCGCCCGAGGAGATCGTGAAGGCCGCGCTGCTCGGCATCGAGCGCAAGAAGCAGCTCGCCGCGCAGATCGACGCCTGGGCCACCGAGCTGGTGGCCGGGCAATGCCCCGCGTCCGTGCGCGAGCAGCTCTACAAGCTGCTGTTCAAGCCCGACAAGAACGCACCCGAATACAAGGCCGTCGTCGAGGCCGCACGCCGCTCGCAGACCGCGCCGCTCGACCTGCTGAAGCGCGCCGGAGCGATCGATTCGCCATACCAGTTCCACTGGCGGCGTTTCCTGTTCGAGAACTTCCCGAAGGGCACCGGCTTCCCGGCCCTGACCGCGCCAGCGATCAAGGAGAGCCTGCCGCTCGCACCGGTGCAGGCGTTCTCGATCGACGATTCGCAGACGACCGAGATCGACGATGCGCTGTCGGTCCAGGGCCTGGGCAGCGGCACGGTCACGTTCGGCGTGCACATCGCCGCACCGGGCCTCGCGTTCGCGCCCGACACGCCGCTGGACAAGGTGGCGCGCGAGCGCCTGTCGACCGTCTACATGCCCGGCCACAAGCTGACGATGCTGCCGGACGAGGTGGTGCAGGCCTACACCTTGATCGCAGGACGCGAGTGCCCGGCGGTGTCGCTGTATGTCTCGATGGACGAGGCCACGCTCGCGGTCACCGGCAGCGAAACCAGGCTCGAACGCGTGCCGATCGCGGCGAACCTGCGCCACGACCAACTCGACGACGTGATCACCGAGGCGACGCTGACCGGCGAGGCCCCGGCGTCGTACGAATTCGCGCCCGAACTCGCGTTCGCATTCCGGCTGGCGCGCCACCTGAAGGCGCAGCGCGAAGTCGTGCGCGGCAAGCCGGAGAACTTCAACCGGCCCGACTACAACTTCCGCCTCGAGGGCATGGAAGGCAGCGAACCGCAGGGCACCGAACGGGTCCTGATCAGCACCCGGCAGCGCGGCACGGCGCTGGACCTGATCGTGGCCGAGGCGATGATCCTGGCCAACAGCACCTGGGGCGGCTGGCTCAACGACTGCGGCGTGCCCGGCATCTACCGCAGCCAGGCCAGCATGGCGCCGGGCGTGAAGGTGCGCATGGGCACGCGCCCGGCGCCGCACGCCGGCATGGGCGTGGCGCAGTACACCTGGGCCACATCGCCGCTGCGGCGTTACGTGGACCTGGTGAACCAGTGGCAGATCATCGCCTGCGCCCGGCATGGCCGCACCGCCGCGCTGGCCGCGCCGTTCAAGCCGAAGGACGTGCAGCTGTTCGCGATCATCTCGGGCTTCGACGCTGCGTACTCGGCCTACAACGGCTTCCAGCAAGGCATCGAGCGCTACTGGACGCTGCGCGCGCTGGCGCAGGACGAGCGCCACGAACTCGATGCGGTCGCGATGAAGGATGGCCTGGTGCGCGCCGACGCGCTGCCGCTGGTGTTCCGTGCGCTCGGCGCCGAGGCGCTGCCGCGCGGCGCGCATGTGCGCGTGAAGATCACCGGCAGCGACCTGCTGACGCTGGATGTGCACGCCAACGTGATCGCGCGTCTCGACGACACCGCGCCGGCCGAAGCGGAGGCCGACGCCGACGACCTCGCGGACAACGCCGGCCCGCTGCAGCTCGCCATCGACGTGGCGGGCGACGGCACCGAGGGCGACACCAGCCCGTCGGCCGAGACGGCGTCGGCCGCCTGATCCCGCCGCTGGCTGGCCGCATGCTGCGCAAGCTCTCGACCCTGCAACTCGCGCTGATCGTGTCGGTCGGCGTGCATGCGGCCTTGCTGACGCTGCGCATCGTCGATCCGGCGAGCTTCAACCGCATCTTCGAGGACACGCCGCTCGAGGTCATTCTCGTCAACTCGCGCTCCGGAGAACCGCCCGAGAAGGCGCAGGCGATCGCGCAGGCCGCACTGGCCGGCGGCGGCGACGCGCTGACCGGCCGCGCGACCTCGCCGCTGCCGCCGAGCGCGCTGGTCGAGACCGGCGAGTCGAACGAGGAGTCGCACAAGCGCATCGAGCAATTGCAGGAAACCCAGCAGCAGCTGCTCGCGCAGATCCGCCGCGAACTCGCGATCCTGCCCGCGCCCGACCCGCAGCGCGATCAGGGCACGCCAGAAGAGAAGGCGCAGGAAGAGCGCCGCCGCCAGCTGATCCAGCTGCTGGCCGAGATCGAAAAGCGCATCAACGAAGAGAACGCCCGCCCGAAAAAGCGCTACATCAGCCCGGCGACGCGCGAAGAGGTCTACGCGCTCTATTACGATCAGCTGCGGCGCAAGATCGAGCA
>Ga0307517_10009507_pt1 | contig 13769 bp, 13 predicted proteins | sample 23_EM_MG_FD_194515 | JGI IMG/M metagenome (GOLD analysis project Ga0307517, IMG submission 194515) | Populus trichocarpa ectomycorrhiza microbial communities from riparian zone in the Pacific Northwest, United States - 23_EM | ecosystem: Host-associated > Plants > Roots > Unclassified | place...
AGGTTGCTTTCCCATTCTTCAAGTGGGGGCAATGTCTCTAGAGGCTTTAACAAGCTAATCGAAGGAGGCCACTTCAAATATGATGGTCATCCTGCCTCAACCCGTAACAATGAAAACCCATGTGACAACAAGAAGCCCGATAAATTTAATGGCCAGCACAGGTATCAACCCAAATGTCAAATATGTAATAAATTAGGTCACATTTCTAAGTATTGTTCGCGGTTGAACTCTTGTAAAGCAACAACTAATTGTGCTTCCACCTCACAAGCCAAAGACACTAAATTGCTTATTGACTTGACTACTTCTCACAATATCACTAGTGATCTTGCAACTTTATCAGTCCATTCAAAATATGATGGAACCAATGAAGTTTTCATTGGTGACGAATCAGGTTTACGTGTCTCACATATTGATTTATTGGTATTTCATTAACTTACTTACACTTTCCATTTAAACGATACACTTTGTGTTCCGGGTATATATAAAAATCTTATTTTTGTTCATCATTTCATTTCCCGAAATAACATTTTTTTTTAATTTCATTCCCTTTTCTTTCTTGTTAAGGATCCAATCACGGGGATAGTACTACTCAAAGGAGCACGTGAAAATGGTGTTTACACACTTCCAAACTCACTGGTATCCTCTCCAAAAATGTCTTTGGATTTTAACAGTGTTGCCCTAAGGAAAATTTTCTTTAGATTTAACAGAAAATTTAAGTATAATTCAACCGTTGGATATCCTGTTATTAAGTTTTAAGGAGCTTACCGGTTCTGGATGTTCTAGACTTTTTTTTTAACTTAAACTTGTATAATTATCCTTAAAAATAGTTGTTAGACTATCATATATTCTATCTAAACCAAATCCCTATTTAATAATATTAAATTATCACTTAAATACTCAAAACCGTACATGTCTACCAGCCCTGCCGGCTACATCACAATTACAACATGCCAGTGATTTTTGACAGCATTATCAGTCCTCCCGGGAAAAATCTAGTAATCAAGGCCCGTTTGTTACCATAAACTTTATGAGCAGCCATTAGCCTTTCTTCTTCCTCTTTTTAAAAGCTATTCTATTGATCTTCGGATTCAATCGATGGGACCATCTCGATCTACAGCTCTTACCTTCAATCCCGACAATGAAGACAAGTAAAATAAAATGTACACAAATATAAGAAACGTTAAAAACCTTTGGCTAAACCAAAAATAAAACACTTAATGTGGACAAACATGCAACTTCTTTAATTACTTGGTCTTCCTTGTAACTTTTATGCTATAATGTTCCGGTTTTGAGGTCCATGAAGAGCACCTTCTACTTGTCACCTTCCATTCTTTCTTTCCCACTCACTAAACTCTTATTAGTGTTTTCTATAAGTGCATCATTGTCTTCGTGTTTTCTCCCATCATCACCAACTTCACTATATTGCTCGTTCTCCAACCTACTACTGCAGCATTTGTCCATTTAGGCCTTGTCAAAACACTGAGAGGAGCAAGTATTCTGTGGCAGTCTATAAACAGAGGGAGAACCCATGTCATTAAAAGTTTCCAGTGGCAGTACTGATGAGTTGCAAGGTGTAGAAGCATAGATGGTATAATGACGGGGAATGCCATCATTTTCTTGGTGACAACAAAATGATGTCGTGGAAGTGTTGCGAGGTCATTTTCATGGGCCAAATGCAAGAAAAACAGTAAAAGAAAGCAGTGGAGATTGGAAGCTACATGATGCAATCAAAACTAAATCAAAGGATCCATTAGAAATTGAAGATGGGTCAATTAAAAAATTATGAACAAAAAAACTCATAGATACATTCAATGGACATATTCAGAATATTTGGATTAAAATAAATTTTAAAAAAATTACATCTTCAACAAGTAATGATCAAACCTTAGTTAATTTAATCTATTTACAAGAGAGGTCTAATTCATCTATTTCATGAGCTACTTAATTTTAGCAGTTAGAAGCATATTTTTTCTAATGCATAGTTTTACAATAACAAATATAATTTTTTATCCAACTGTTGGATCAAACTAAGCTTTTACTAGAAGATTCCAGAGGACTAGTTTCATATTGGGTTAAAATTTCAGTTGATTTAGAATTTTTTTTTTTTATTTAAAATTCTCATATTATTTTTCAATTATTGTTTATGATGTTTTTACCTATTGTAAATAGGGTTATTTGCTTTATATGTAGGTTTTTTTGACAAACTTTGATTTATGCAATTATTATTGTATAGTCTTAGGTGGGGGTTTAATATCTAGAGTCTTAGTGCCTCAACACAGGTTATCATTGTGTCAAACTCAATCACAAGCCTTCATTGTGTCAAACTCAATCACAAGCCTAAATTTAACTTTCTTGGGAAGGGTCGACTTGACTATGGGTTTCTGGATCTTTTTACCAATAGGGTTTGCACCAGTTGATATCAAAATAAGGCTTTAAAATCACATTATATCCCTTTATCTTTTAGTTTATGTGTTATTTCATTGTTGTTGTCATCTAGAACCTAGTTGTGGCAAAGCTTTAAAAAAAGACATACTAATTGTGATCATGTTGTCTATAATTCAAAAACAAAAGGAAGAAAGGTTAAAGAAATCACACAAAGACAAATAAAAAAAAATAAGGCTTGGGCCGTAAAATTAGAGTTTTTCCACAAAACTTGGATTCTACATCTCAAATCTGATATTTTTTATTCTTGAGATATATTATTATCATATCTTGACTTTTGGGTTATTTAAGTATGTTTTGTTGGGTTATTTCTGAAAATTACACAAAAATAATTCATAACGGGTAATTTTTGAAAATTAAATCGTTTTGCTATTCGCAATTTTATATTCATAGCTTTGTATTGATAATTTTTAGTTTTTATTGCTTCTTAAATCTTTATATTATTTTCGGTCGTGTTATTATGCAGTTAAAATTTTCTGATTTGTTGTGAATTAGTTCCTTAAAGAACTAAAATTTTGAAATTAAGTGATAAAAGGTAAAAGATGAGCTTATTATATTGAAAAGCTGAAAATTTATGTGAATTATAAGGGAAGTGACATCTATTGAGTGTAAACACATGCATAAAAGGGTGTCTGAAGATATATTTTCTCTTGCTACTAACATGATTTTTATATCTTAACAATATAATCAAAAGTTGATCATCACTGCCAAGGGATAACAATAATCTTAAATGGAGTTATTTGGCTATGAAACAATAATAAGATGGCTAGATTAAGAACCAAAGTAGCTAGCCTTCAAGATGGGTTAGTAGAGGTCCTAATGGTAGAAAGCCTCTTAAATGAGATATTTCATCTCTAGAGGACTCTATATCCAAAAATACAAATGAAAAGGTCAAGGATTTTGATCATAAACATGATGCTAGGTTTTAATGACAATGGACCCGTAAACATAGGGGAGTTCAGCCACATGATTATTTTGGCCATAAGAGAGCATATAAAAAGGATGGTTTTAATGATGTTAAGTATCTAATTGATGAATAGGCTTTGCTGATTAGGAGGTCACTTAATATTCAAATTAAAAATAATGATTTGGAGTAATAAATAGAGAACATATTTCATACTAGATGTCACATAAGTAACAAGTTATGTAATATGATTATTGATAGTGTGGGTTGTGTTAATATTGCTAGTGCTATATTTGCTAGAAAATTGAATGTGAACACTATTAAGCATGAAAGACCTTATAGAAATTCAATGGTTAAGTTAATGTGGAGAAGTAAGAGTTACTAAATAGATTTTGATATCTTTTTTGGTTGGAAAGTATAAGGTTGAGATTTTGAGTGATGTTGTTCATATGTATACTACTCATCTATTGTTAGGGTGTCTTTGGCAATTTGATAGAAAAGTCAAGCATGAGGGGTTTAAGAATAAATATTCCCTTGAAAATGATGAGAAAACTTTCACACATGTACCTTTGTCACTTATATAGATTTATGAAGATCAACTAAAACCGAAGAAGAAAGGTAGAGCTGAAAGTTCAGAACAACCATATGACGATGTAAGAAAGAGTGAAAATCATGGGATCCTTAAGAGAATAGTTTTATACAAGATGGAAAAAGATAAGGTTTTGACCGAGAGAAGAGAAAAGAAAGAAATGGTGAGAAAAGAAGGGTGTGAAAAAAAAAATCAAGAAGCAAGTTGGTTTTTATACAAAAAAGGGAGATTAAGACAACCTTTTTTTATGACATACTTATGATTTTACTTATGCATAAAGAGACATATTTTAACACTAATGAATTTGATCCTTATATTCCTAGTATTTGTGTTTCTTTATTACAGAATTGTGAGGATATTTTTCCTAATAAGATTACTAGTGGGTTACCACCTATTAGGGGAACTAAACATCTAAAGTTCCAAGCGAAGTTGAATCGACAACATGTCAAGTGGGTTAAGTTTATTGAAATGTTTTCATTTATGAGAAAATATAAGCAAGATAAGAAAAATATAGTGATTGATGTACTATCGTGAGGGAGTGTACTTCTTTCAAGTTTAAATGCTAGATTATTAGAACTTGAGTATGTGAAAGGTTTATGAGTTGATGATGAAGATTTTGGCCAAGTTTATAAATCATGTAAGAATTCGAGATTTGAAAAATTTTATAAGTTTAATGGATATTTGTTTAAATAAAAAGATTGTGTGTGTCTAATTGTTTTACACATGAGTTGTTTATTCGTAAAGCTCGTGAGGGTGGTTTAATATGACATTACAGGGTTGTTAAGACTTTAAATATTTTGCATGAGTACTTTTATTGGCCTCATTTGAAAAGATATGTGCAAAAATTTTATGATAGGTGCATAACATGTAGACAAGCTAAGTCTAATGTTTCACATCATGGTTTGTATACTCTTTTACCTAAAGAACCTTAGGTTGAAATATCTAAGGATTTTTTTTGTAGGTTTACTAGGTGTCAAAAATGAGTAGGGATGATGCAACTAGTATAGCAGACTTATTTTTATGGTTGTAGACAGGTTTTCTAATATGACATATTTTATATCTTATCATAAAACTGATGATGCAACTAGTATAGTGGACTTATTCTTTAAGGAGATAGCTCGGCTTCATATGGTTCCTAAAAGAATTGTTTCTAATCATAATGTTAAATCTCTTAACTATTATCAGAAGGTTTTGTAGGGTAAGTTAGGAATAAAATTGTTATTTTCTACTACTCTTCATCCACAAATAGGTGGTTAAATTGAAATAGTTAATAAGACTTTAACTATATTGTTAAGAACTATCATTCAAAAAAATTTAAAGAATTAAGAAGATTGTTCATCATTTGTTAAATTTGCATAATACAAGTGTTCATTCTTTTATTAATTATTTCTATAAATGTCATTTTGTTGGCTTAGATTAATAAAGATCTCTTTTACGGTTAATAAAAAGATAATTTGATTAAAATAGAAGTTTATCAAGATTACTTAGCATTATCTTCTATGTAATTATCTGATTAGTTTAGATTATTTAAAAGATAAGTTCAGATAGAGTAGAAAAAGTTATCCAAAGATAACTTTATTAGTATTTTTGTAAAACACGTTAGTAGTTTGTTACCAACGTGACAGACTAGAAAACTTGAAGACTATCCTTATATTTATCACATAAGACATGTATATAAGAAAAGTAAAGTTTGAAGAAATGTGTGTCCCATATGCTTTAGAAGAGAATTTCATAACATTAAAAGCATCAATTACATGGAAGCAAGTGTCAACAAATTAAGGAGTTTACACAGAGTTTTACAGCACATACTCTTGACACATGAGGAGTGTGTAGGCAATTCTCGAGAAGAATTGGTCCCTATAGAGTTGGAGAGCCTACAAACTCTTAGGAGGAGTTTTTGTGTGAATTGTTAGCAACTAGAGGTTCCAGTTAGGATGACAACAGTTTGAAGATCGTCAAATGTATTGGCAAGATACTGGGGTAGGAAATATAACATGGCTCACTATCTCAGCAAGTAAGGTAGTATAGACACAAAGAGTTGTGTTCAGAGATATTCCTCTTGTAATCATTCAAACTAGTGAAAAAATTATTTATCCTAGGTTTGGCTACCCCGGAGGGTTTTTTTATCTTTTGAAGAGTTCTTTAAATGGTTTTCTCTTTGTAACCAAATACCTTGTGCTTTTAAGTTTTCTGCATTCTTTATTTATTTAGTTACTTATCAGTGTTTGCAAAGTGTTATCAAATCATTTGTTAATAGATGATAAACAAGAAAAGGGACTTTCAAATGGTATCAGAGCAAGTTCACTCTATAAGAGTGAGATCTATTTTTCCTGATTGAAGATGTTAACACTAAATTCACCACCACAATTCAATGGTAAGAACTATACCTACTGGAAGGTCAGAATAAGAGCCTTTCTCAAATCAGTAGATGAGAAAGTATGGCTCTCATTAGACCAAAGGTGGATCAAACCTGAAACATGTTTTGCATAATAGAACATAGATGATGCTACTAATTGTAATTCGAATAACAAAGGCCTAAAAGCTATATTTATAATAGTTTCTCTTGATGAGTTTAAAATAATATCTATGTGTGAAATAGCTAAGGAAGCTTAAGATATTCTTAAAGTTACTCATGAGGGAACTAAATCAGTGAAAAAATCCAAATTATAAATGTTAACCTCAAATTTTGAGGAAAATAGAATGCTGGAAGATGAATCTTTTGATGAGTTTTATGTTAAACTTAATGACATTATGAATTCCAGGTTCAATCTAGAAGATAAAGTGGAGGATGCATGAATTGTAAGGAAGATCCTAAGATCCTTACCTGAAAGATTTGGGCCAAAGGTAACAGCCATTAAAGGAAGCAAGAATTTTAATACTATATGTGTTGAAGAACTGGTAAGTCCATAAAAAGAAAGGTAAGTCCATTGCAAATATATGAATCTACATTGCCTCATAAAAAGAAAGGTAAGTTCATTACATTTAAATCTTATAAGGAAAAACATGACTACTCTTCTAATGATGATCTTAATAATAAAGATATAGCTATCATAGCTAAGAAATTCAAAAAAATTCATGTTTAAGAAGAAGAAAATTGAAAGAGGCAAAAAGGTAAATAATTTTGTCAAAAGAAATGAATCAGAAAATGAAAGTAAAATTAAGACTAAATCTAGGGAAATAGTTAAGTATTTTGAATGTTCAGGATAAGGTCACTTGAGAAGTGAATGTCCTAATTTAAAAAAAAATAAGGGAAAAGCTCTTAATGTCATCTTAAGTGATGAATCTGACTTTGAAAATTCCAATCCATCATCTGATAATGAATGTGTTTTTGTTACTCTTTCTGACACTATTAATGGATCTATTGACATGAAATAAATAATTGAGATATCATATGATTCTGACACAAATCAGACTGTCAGAAATTATAGTGATTCAAATATTACTTTTGTTATTGTCGTCATGAACTAAGCTTGCAGGAAGCTTATGACGACTTGTGTGAAGATATAGTGAAAGCCAAGGAATTGAACAAGAAATTGTTCAATAAACTGACAGATATGGAAAATGAGAAGAACAATCTGGCATAAGCCCTAAATCTGTTAGAAGTAGAGATATCTAGATCTTTTAGGAAAGTCTAAGCACTTAAAAATGAGTTAATTATGTGCAAACAGTCACAAGAACCGCCAGCAACACAAAAACTTGATGGATTGTTGAAAGCTCAAAGGGCAAGTACTGATTGTACAAGATTAGGATATATGATATATGGAAACTCCATCAACAATACATTTATATCTTCCTCCTCCAACGGGATTACCTTTGTAAAATGGTAAGGAACCTTTCATGCCAGTAAAAAAAACAAACGTCTAAAAAAGTAAGTTGAAAGGTAAGTTTATCCCTACCTATTAGCATTGCTGAATTCAAGGACATGTAAACAAAAAACTGTTTCACAAGTAAAAATCAAAATCTAGAGTAAAAGGTTAATTTAGTCTTAAATCAATTATGTACTATAGATAGAAAAAGTGATAAGTCAGTAGGTTGTGAGAAATCTAATGAGACTGAAAGTTTTAATATAACAAAAATGAAAAATTAATGGGTAATTAAGAAAAAAGAATGTTTAGTAGTACACATTACACTAAAAACTATGAATAATAATTTGTGGTATTGAGATAGTGGTTGTTCTAAACATAAGTCAGGAGATAAAGATCAATTTAAGAAATTTGAATAGTCCGAAGAAAAAAAAACCTTCCTCATGGGTAAAGCATAATCATCATATGAAGAACATCATTGGAAAATTAGATGAGGTATGAGGTTGAGAAAAAAAATTTAATCAAGTCTCATATGTGTATTGTTTGTCACAAGTTAAACCTAAAAAGGTTAACCAAACTCTACAAGATGAAAACTAGATCAATGTCATGCATGAAGAACTGAATTAGTTCATTAGAAATGATGTATGGAAGTTGGTTCCACATCGTGACATTCACAACATAACTGGAACCAAGTAGATCTCCAAGAACAAATCAAATGAGCATGGAATAGTTATCATAAACAAAGCAAGACTAGTGGTACAAGGATACTCACAAGTCAAAGAAATTGATTTTGATGAAACATTTGCACCAGTAGGTCGTGTGGAGTCTGTTCGTATACTGTTTGCATTTGCTTGTCACTAGAACTTCAAACTATACCAAATGGATGTAAAGAGTGCTTTCTTGAATGGGATTTTACAAGAAGAGGTATATATAGAACAACCTAAGGGTTTCACTAATCATTTGTTTCTTGATCATGTGTACAGATTGAAGAAAACCCTTTATGGTTTAAAACAAGCACCGCGAGCCTGGTATGAACGATTAACAAAATACCTATTAGATAACTGTTTTCAAAGAGATCATACTGACAAGACACTATTTATACGAAAAAACAGGTAAGGAAACACTCATTGTTCAGATTTATGTTGATGACATTGTATTTGGAGCTACTCATGATTCACTTTCTCATGAGTTTGCTAACGAGATGAAATCTAAATTTGAGATAAGTATGATTGGTAAGTTAAACTTCTTTCTTGGCATACAAGTTAAGCAATATGATAATGAATTTTTATTTCTCAATCAAAGTATGCACCGAGATATAGTTAAGAAGTTTGGTATGGAAGGTAAGAATCATGCTCGAACCCCCATGAGCACTTCTGTCAAGATCAGTTCAGACCCCACAAACAAGTGTGTTGATTCCACACTTTATAGAAGCATGATAGAAAGTTTGCTCTACATAACTGCAACCAGACCTAATATTATTTTTAGTGTTGGTGTGTGAAGTAGATGTCAATCTAATCCAAAAGAATCACATCTTACTACAGTCAACAAAATCTTGAAATACTTAAGTGTCACATCTGATTATGGTATTTGGTATTCAAAAGACTCGAATTTGAATTTGGTAGGTTACTCAGATGCTGACTGGGTTGGTAATAATGATGACAGAAAAAGCACAACAAAAGGTTGTTTTTATGTTGGTGAAAATTTGGCAGCATAGATGAGCAAGAAACATAATTCAATTTTTTTTATCAATTGTTGAAGCTGAATAAATTGTTGTTGGAAGTTGTTGCACACAACTTCTTTGGATAAAAAAGATTTTACAAGATTATGATTTTACTCATGATAATATAATTGTTTATGATAATTCTAGTGTCATATTGGCAAAATCAAAGCTTGTGGTGTTATGAGCAAGTTTCCAACAAGATCATAGAAGGTAAAACAAAACAAAAAAAACAACAAAATATCTTTGCATGCATGGCCAAACAAGAACAATTATTTTTTTAACACAACAGGAACAAGTTAAATTTTCCAGTTCTAGCATGTCTCCTCATCGCCTAGCTTCCTTACAAAGGCTTTCACAGGAATCTCATTAATGGTATGAACAAACAATTAAGGCAATATCTCATCATTCACTTCGACTTTTGTCTCTGCAATTTGTTATTTCTATGCAATTTGTTTAATAACGTGATATTAAAACAAGATCATATGACAAATGTACCCTGATTTTTTTTCTTTTATTATTATTATTATTATTATTATACCCTAATAGTTATTAAAACTTGTAAAAAACCACATGTTAATTTAATCTTGGATTTTCGAGAGTGTATTATGCATGCTCGGAAATTGTCTTGGCCTATTAAATAATTGTAAAAGAAAATTAAGGTAGAGAGATGCATAATATCAAATCGAGATATTTTATAAGAAAAATATATTAGATCTTGCAATAAATAAATCTTGCACCCACATAGTAGAGTGGGGCCGGCAACGTGTGAAGGTGGAGCTCCTCCAGCTTAAGCCGTGGAGTGCTTTGTTTGCATAACATTTTTCCCGTGTCAATCTCCAAAACTGAAAAACCTGCCGACAAAACCCAATAGTATCTTAAAATGCAAAATGACATTTTATTATAGGTTCTTTTACAAAGACAAGAAATCAAAATATCAAGATCACCACTTTCAATGATAGGCGAGCTTAATCGATATCTATGCCCCTTTAAAAAAAACAAACAATTTGTAGAATTGGGAGAAATTTCATTAGAGTACTCTGCAATGCTTGAAGCATCTATGATGACCAAATGACATCAAATGTTTGATAGCAAATGTTAAAGTGTTTGATAATGTAATATTAGTTGTTTTTTAAAGTATTTTTTTGTTTAAAAATATATTAAAATAAAATTTTAAAAATTTTATTTTTAACATTAATACATCAAAACAATCTAAAAATATCTGAAAAAATAATTTAAAACAAATTAAAAATTTATATTTTCTGTATTGTAGTACGTGGTTCATAAGCATATATATACTGAACCAAAGTGGTGCAGAAGGACGATATCTACCTCTTTAAATTTTATTCTTGGAAAATCATCAACATTAAAAGGAAGGAAAAAGAAAAGGTTGAGATCTCACTTTCATTAGAATTAACTATACCAAAAGGTGCATTTATTTTGCAGATCAAATACAAACAAGGGCACAGTGAACTAAGAGCTTCCAGCAGTGACCTTCTTTTCTTCTTGTTTTTACCACAAGCATTTTAAAATTTACTTGTATTTGTAATTTGAAATGCCCTAGCAGTAATCAAACAGCTGCCTTTGGACGTATATATGCATGCACACACTCCTGCAGTAAAAATGAAGCCTTGGCTCCTGAGATAGGAAAGAGGGAATTAGGGCTAATTCATAAGAGACATTGACCCAAGGTACGTTGACCATATACTTTCTGTCTTGCAACAAACACAGAGAGCACTACATCTTCATTAATGGTGCCGCCGGCGTGTTGCTTGATAATACTGCATATTTTATATGTCTTTTTCCAAGACAGGCAATCGTTGCTAGTACCTATACTGCCCTCCACTATACGTCTGCCCAAAGGACCAACCAGCAGGGGCGACATTGTAAGAAACCACACTGCGGCCATCGCTAGTCGTCACTACAAAAGAGAGACTCTGTCCATTAAGGTAAGAGTTACTCTGCCAGTTTTGGCCCCAGTTTCTCGACATTGATTGCCACCCAGTTCTCGAACCTTTGATGGCCACTGAATGCACATCGCCAGCACCGCCAACATTGGTAATCAGGACTAAATTGAAGTATGAGTGGCCATTGATGGTGAACCGAATGCCTCCGCTCCTCCTGCATCTTATCCTATAACAATCCGTAACCTCATTAATCTGTTAGGTTAAGAAGTTCTGAGCGGAATTAATAAAGCATGAAAAAGTGTTGATTAATTAACCTACCTTCTGTAGATTACTGGGACAATTCCGGCTCTATATTGGGCAATGTGTTGGAAGACAGGTTGAGAGAGATCAAAATGATGGTTGGGAGGATCACACCAGCCGCCGGGAGGGCAGAAGTTAGTAGCGGTGACCACAATTACGCCAGGCAGGCACCACTGTGGATCATTTACACATCTGATCTCAAAGCAAGCCCCACAGCTCAAACCATTGTCGAACAATGCAGTGCTCAGTGCTGCGGTGTTAGTTCCATAACCCTGGCTGTACAGATTTCCATAGCCACAAGCCCCACCTTAAAACACAACCAAGCTATGGTTAGCCAGGACAATATTGTAAGAAGATTATACATCATAGAGCTTGCATGTACATGATTTTCCTATCAAAAAGAAAAAAAAGAATACATGTCTCACATACCCATTGTCCCTGAAGCATCGCCACCTCCATAGAAAGTGGCATGAGCGTTAATCCAACCTCCATAATATCCATGAACAGAAGAGACAGAGGAGAGAAACCCCACTAAAAGAAACCCAAGAAGAGCCATTTTCCTGCACAAAATTAGATGAACCCCCCTTAGGAACATTGTAGCTACCTATAAATTAATACAAGTTGTAAAGCTATTAATTATTTCGAAAACATTATAGCTAGTAACTAAGGAAAACAAAAGGAATTCAATGGTAAACAGATATATAATGTTACTAGAAAATGTGATGAACCTTGGAAGAATTTTCTTGAAGGGAAATGAAGAGGGGAGGGGAGGATTGAAGAGAATAAATAGAAGCCAGCCAATATCACATCTGATTGAAAAACCTCACCATCTTTCCACTGTTGGGACCGTACAGTTATTTTAGTGAAAGAGACGTTTGTTTTTGCATAAAAACTTTCATGATTTTTAAAAAATTTATTTTACTTAAAATTAATATTTTTATATTTTTAATTATGTTGATGTACTGATGTCAAAAATAATTTTTTTAAAATAAAAAAATACTATTTTCAAGCAAAAAAACATTTGAAAAGCAACCATTATCATACTTTCAACACTATCTTTATGTAAAACATGAGTTCTGGGTAGGATAAAAAAACATTTTCAATATAAAAAAATGAATATAAAGACATTTGATATGTGTTTTTATATAAAAAAAAACTCAATTATAAATTAAAAAATTTATTCATGTATTTAATTAAATAAATTGAGAATTATTTGTGCAATCGCAAAACATTTAAAAGCCTAATTCTTAACCAACTGATATTAACCAGCTAGACTCATGGCTCGGGTCATGGACTCCATTAGGTAAAAAAAAATTAATAACTTGTTATTTAACTATGTGTTAAGAAAAATAAATTCTTGCAACAACTACAAGATTTCACAGTTTTACCGACGGAAATATTTCGTCGGTGTGTGATTAGAAGTTCGTCGGTGATTTATTTACCGACGTATTCACCGACGGATTAAGTCCGTCGGCTTTCCCTTCATCGGTGATTCCCCATTCCGTCGCTATATTGGTCGGAAAAACAAAAAAACCATTTGCCGATGGTTTTGCAGACGGAATTTGCGCGCCAAAAAAAAAAATTTCTCGCTGAAATATACCGACGGATTTTTATTCCGTCGGTGATATCGTGATTTACCGACTGCTACGTATCGTCGGTAAAGTTGTCGGTGAGTGTTTGAAATACCGATCGAATATATCCGTTTGTAAATTCGTTGGTAAGTGTGGCAGCTACTGTCAAATGCCGACGAATTAAGTCCGTCGGTAAAGCTGTCAGTGAGTGTTTGAAATACCGACTGAATATATCTGTCTGTAAATGCGTCGGTGAATGCTACTGTCAGATGCCGACAGATTCATTCCGTCGGCAAAACCCTTGGTAATAGTTTTTTCAAAATTTGTTTTAAAAAAATTATTTAGAATATATAATATAAAATCATATAAATTAATGGTAATAAAAACCAATTATGCAAATAAAATTTATATTAAACATCAAAAACAAAAATCAAAGTTAAATAATATTCATTACAAACTGAATGTGTTTCAAAAAAAATATTAAATGAAGTTTTAAAGGTAAATAATGTTATTACAAATTAATATAAAGGTGGAGC
>Ga0307517_10009508_pt1 | contig 13768 bp, 11 predicted proteins | sample 23_EM_MG_FD_194515 | JGI IMG/M metagenome (GOLD analysis project Ga0307517, IMG submission 194515) | Populus trichocarpa ectomycorrhiza microbial communities from riparian zone in the Pacific Northwest, United States - 23_EM | ecosystem: Host-associated > Plants > Roots > Unclassified | place...
ACAACTTGCAGACTTCCATTTCCATTTCCACAATCCAGAGAGAGAGAGAGAGAGAGGCACATACACAGAGTTACTCAGAAATTTCTCTGTCCCTCTCTGGGACTGAGGAAAGAAAAAGAAAACCGCGTTTCTTGGAAATCGCATGCATCAAAATAGACTCCATTTTGCCATTTCTTGATTTTTTATGCAAGAACGCCCTCAAAAGGAAGCAAACCCTCTCCGTGCTTGTTCTCTTTAAAGAACGATAACTAACCAAGATGGTTCATTTCCGGTTACACTCCGGCGTTTTACTCTACACCCTCGTTGTTCTTTTCCCTCAACTTTGCCTCGGGATTCGTTCCATACCGACGAGGGAGACGAATACCGGTGTAGTTGAGGTACCCAACGGTTTCCGGTTCTCTGAAGCGCCGGATTACCGGAACGGGAGAGACTGTCCTGTTTCAACAACCAATGGGCGCTCGGTTTCCTCCTGCGACCCTTCTTTAGTCCACATAGCCATGACTCTTGATTCTGAGTATCTACGTGGCTCAATCGCTGCCGTCCACTCGGTTCTCAAACACGCTTCCTGCCCAGAAAGCATCTTTTTCCACTTCGTTGCGGCAGAGTTCGACCCGGCAAGCCCACGGGTCTTAACCCAATTGGTACGATCCACTTTCCCATCGTTGAATTTCAAGGTCTATATATTCCGAGAAGACACTGTAATCAATCTAATCTCTTCTTCAATCCGGCAAGCACTGGAAAACCCATTGAATTACGCAAGAAACTATCTTGGTGACATGTTGGATCTCTGCGTGGATCGGGTCATTTATCTGGACTCTGATATTGTGGTCGTCGACGACATACACAAGTTATGGAACACCGCGCTTAGCGGGTCTCGAGTGATCGGGGCACCCGAGTATTGCCATGCGAATTTCACCCAGTATTTCACTTCCGTGTTCTGGTCCGACCCGGTTATGTCTGGTACTTTTTCGTCGGCAAGGAGGAAGCCGTGTTACTTCAACACTGGGGTTATGGTGATGGATTTGGTGAGGTGGAGAGAAGGGGATTATAAGAGGAGGATAGAGAAGTGGATGGAGATTCAAAAAAAGACAAGGATTTATGAGTTGGGCTCATTGCCACCATTTTTGCTCGTGTTTGCAGGGGATGTTGAAGCGATAGACCATAGATGGAACCAGCATGGACTTGGTGGGGATAATGTGAGAGGGAGTTGCAGGTCATTGCATCCTGGTCCGGTCAGCTTGCTACATTGGAGTGGGAAAGGGAAGCCTTGGGTTAGACTTGATGCTAAAAAGCCATGCAAGCTTGATCATCTTTGGGAGCCGTACGATCTGTACATCAGTAATAGCAAAGGGTATTACTATGCTCACAATGACCACCAGTCCATGGGATTTTTTACAGGCTCTAGTTACTTGTGATGATGGATTTAGGGGATGTGGGGTGCGTTGATTCTTTTTATTTTTGGGTTTGCTTACTGCTTCTACACGTTCTGAAGAAATTCTATTCTTTGATATACCTGTGTACAGATTAAAAGGCTGGGGCTGATTTGGGGGGTTCAATTCTTTATGAATGAATGAATATTCTTCGTGTTCATCTATCATGTTCTTCGCATATAGGATTTCAATTCCTTGTTCATCAGGTTCCACTGCTTGGAACAATTTTGTTGGATTTGATTTCTGTGTATGTGATTCGCAATCAAGAGAGGAATAACATACATACATTCACTTAGTTGTTCATTGTTTTCAAGTTCTTATGTCCTTTGTCTTCTGCTTTCTGGTTAGTCATTGAATAAATGATCAATCACTCACAGGATTCAACAGTGACTCAGAGCCAAAAAGGAAAAAGGAATGAATTTTAATTTGTCAAGCTCACGGGCTTTCTCGGGATGGGAAGGGGGTGAAGCCTAAGAGCCTGACACCCTCTTCTGATAAAAAATGTTTTCTACAACTTGAGGCCCCACACGGAAGAGCTTCTTCTCGGTGGAAGGAATCCGTTTGATGATGTGATTCCTCCCCATTGAAATTAGCTAGTACAAGTAGAAGTTGAAGTTTCACGTCTGGGGTCCTTTTTATTCCAGGAGTTGAAAGTAGGCTATCGTCAAGCTTTTGATCCATTCAGTAATTAACAACCCAATTGACCTCGACTAGCAAACATTTTTTCCTTTCTTTTTAACACTTGTCTTGCCATTATTAGATCAGATGAACTGTAGTGTGGTGCTGGAGTCGGTGTATCAAAACATTTCTCTGTCAACCCACCTGGCCACTTGGTCTCCAGTTCTCAAAATCTGAAGACCTCCGATTTGGACTTCTAATTTTGTTGAAACACAGTTGATCTTAAGGTTTTAATGCTATGCTCTTTCTATCAGATTTCTCGTGAGGTGCGGTTGGGCAAAGAGTAAAAAGTTCCTACTGCTATGTTCTTAAACGCCCCACCTCCACAAATCTATTTTTCTAAGGAAAGAAACATGAGATTAGTTATCAGACGGATATGATTGGATCTACCAGAAAAACATCAATGATCGTTGCTTTGTTCATAAACACATTCGGGATTATTTTATAGAGAGGTCAAACGATGATGTATGGGTTGGATACTTTGGATGGGTAGAGGTAGCGTGATGATTAAATTAACAATACCTGAATCTGCTTGTAGCACATGAGTGAAAACACCATTAACTAACTGGACAAATGTTTTCACGGTTTCGCTGCTCATACTAAAAAGTTTAACATTAGTTATCAAGGTATTAATTTTTTTTTACAGGAACCTTTATTTATTGTTAAATTTATCAGGGATAAATAAGATTTTTTTTTTATTTCAATTGTATAATGAAACGATCAAAATATCATTGGAATAAAAAACAAAGTCAAAGTATAGTTTTATATTTTCATAATGATTTTTATGTAACTATCATGTTAGATAAGGAGGAATTTGATATTTAACTAGGTGTAGAAAATAATAAAAAACAAAACGCATAGTGAAATGACCAAAATACCATTGAAAGCAAAAAAGAAAAAAATTGGTCTTGGTGGGCTTTTTTGTCTTCTCATAAAAGGTTTTTTTTTTTTTTGTTAATATCAGGTCGAATGAGGGGCAATTGGATCTTTTAACAAAGAAAGAAATTTAAAAAAAAATAAAAATCTGTTGGTTCGTGTGTAGCATGCACCATCATATGAGAAACATTCTCTCCCCGACGACAAAAAAGACCCTTCTGCTATGTATTTGGAAGTGTCTCCACTTCCTCTTTCTTTTAAGGTGGCACATATTAGCGCTGGGTGGTTGATTTGTTGTTGATGAGGCTTTTTTTTCTTTTTTTTCTCTCCCCTCACCTTAAAATGACAACTTTTCTCTCTTTATTGTTAGCATTTCAAATTCAGTTCTTATTCTTTTGATTTTTAATTTTTTTTCTTAACCCTTTTTATAAATGTTTTATTTGTTTTAATTTTATCATTCAATCCCAATTAATCATTTATTTTTTTTCTTTCAATTTGATCCATATTTTTTTAATTTCTATTTTTTTTCTTGTCTCTTTTGTAATTTGTTTTCAATTTCATCATGTAATATTTGATTGATTGAGAATTAGACTTCATGATTTTTTCATATAAGGTGCTTTGAGTTTAATGATTTGGGTCACAAGTTTAAAAAGCTAACGTGGGTTGACATTTAAAAAAAATTAGTTTTGTGATTTTCTTTCTACCGGGTTATTCCGGTCTTTATAATTTGGGTCTTGGGTTTTGTAGGATAACCCGGATCGGCTCGGCCTTGATTACTAGGATTACGAGTTTGTCATACTAACCCGGGTTCACTAGGGCTGATATTTTTATAATTGTTTTTACCTTATTTCATCTTTTAATATTTAATAAGTTTAGAATTAAACTACATTTTTTATTTATTTTTTAAAAATTATTTTTTTCCATGTTATAGTAATTTTTTTATTTTTTATTATTTAAATTTGGTTCATACAACATTGTTGTCTTTTTATATTGTATAATTGAAATAAAATGAGCTTGAATCAAAGATTTTTCTTTAAAAAAAAAAAAAACGTATCTGCAGCAGCTGGAGATATTTTTCACACAATAAATAAATAAATTCCATTACTATTCAATGGATCTTGGATTACAGTGTGTTTAAGTTTTCTCAATTACTAAATTCCACAAGTTTTAAAATCAAAGGACCCTAGGTTATATCGATCTCGAGGACAAATTAAATTCTTTTGAATATAACAAAAACCGATGCTAGATATATGCTTTAAGCTAGGTTTTTTTTTTTTTTTTGTTTTGAAAGAGTTTTGAAAAAAATTAAATTTTTTTATTTATTTCAAATTAATAATTTTTAATATCATTTTAATATGTTAATCTCAAAAATATTTTTTAAAAAATAAAAACAAATTATTTGATGCATTTTCGAATAAAATACACTTTGAAAAACAACCACAACCACACTTCTAAAAAACCCATATCTCATTTCAACAACTCTTTCCATCCAATTCTACCTGGAATGAGTTCCTTTCTTGTGTTTCTTTGTCTATCAATCCATTTTGGCATATACTTTTATTATCACTATTTCCATACGCAATGAATGAATGAATGGATGATCCCAACCTCCTACCTTCCTCCAATGCACAGTACTACTACTATCAAGCCCTAAATAAAGAAGGCAACAAAGACTTTCAACATAAGAAACAAGTTCAGACATAAATAAATAATATCATTATTATTGATTTTCTGAATTGAAAGGCATAATTTTTAATTATCCTCCAAGATTTCTACGAATTCTCGTGACATCTTGGTTAGAAATCTGAAATGATTTCTTCAAAACTTCGTCAGGCATAGAGGGCTTTGATGTGAACGCAGCAAAAGCAGCTATTTGGGTTCCTGGACTCTGGCTGCTAAGTCCAGACACAGCTAGTGCTGAGTCCATTGTCTCCATGTTATATAGAAAATGAATCAAACCTCTTGGAAATACAAAGGATTCACCAGGCCTTAAGAGTTGCGTGAACACATAATTACTTGTATTAACAAAGCCCACAAGGAGGGAACCCTTGATGCAAATGGTCACCTCTGAGGCCCGTGGATGCGAGTGGAGTGGGACGAGCCCATTTGGGTCAAGGTCGACCCGGGCCATTGTCAGGCCCATGGTGTTTAGCCCTGGCAGATTAGTGACGTTGGTGACCTTGACACTGAAGCCGTAAGGGGTGGCTTTCGTGTTGCCTGGCTTGGACAGAGCTGCGGTGGTGAAATGGGAAGAAGCTGCGAGTTTTGGGTCGATGCAGGGAGCACCATTCAAGTAAAAAGGTTTAGATGTATCGGCAATGCAATAATCTTGCAGTGGGTGTGGGTCTGCTTTCGTAGAGCCCAGCAGGAGAGCCAGGGTGAGGAGGGAGGGAAGCAAGGAATGGCTGGTTTTTTTCATGCTGAGCTCGTCGGAAATCAGTCTACAGAAGTGGATTTGAATGAGAAATTGGTAGGAGTTGCATATATAGTGGGTGTTTGATGGTGATGTTTCGTAAAACTGGTGTCGTAATGTGGAGGTGGAGAAGGTGATTTTGAGTAGCTTAAGAGCATTAGAGGAGGACATAGCAAGGCAAGTTAAGAGTGGATTTAAGATCAAGTTGGCAGGACCCGCAGGACAAAAGAGTATTATTACGTTTCGCAAACTTTAATATTCATCACGGAAAGTCGTGGCTTTTAACTTTGGTTTTTTTTTTTTTTCAATGTTTGTCTTTGTGTTTGTGTTTGTTGTAGGTATAACTCTTCATAGCAAAATAATAATAATAATAATAATAAATATAAGAGTAAAAGTATTAAATTCATGTTTTTGTTGTTGAATTTTTTGTTTTTAATTATAGATTCACCATTAAAAATAAAAATAACAACAAAGCAAACATACATTTAGTTGTTCCGTATTATATTGTGGTCGAATTAATTTTTTTTTAAATAAAAAATATTTAGATATTATTCATATATTGTTTTAGTAGAAGAAATTTAAATCACGCAGAGTTGATTTGATGTGATTTAGTTTATTTGCTGGTCTAAAGATAACTTGAATAATTAATAAAAATATAGTTTAACTAAAAAAAATTAAGATGACTTTATTTTTTAATTTTAAGATGACAACATGTTAAATTGATCCAAGTTAAAATACTAAATCCATGAACTAGGTTTAGGGGTGAGCAAAAAAACCGAGAAAACCAGAAAAAAATAACCGAAAAAACCGAACCGTAAAAAAAAACCGATTAAAATTTTAAAAACACCGACTAGTTAAGTTTTATAAGCCTAAAACCGAAAAAACCAAACCAAACCCAAACCGAAAAAAACTGAAGAAAAAACCGAGTCAAACCGGTTTGAACTAGTTTTTGTCCTAAAAAACCAAACCAAACCGAAACTGGTCGGTTTGAACCGGTTTCGGTTTTTTTTTTAAATTTTGGTTTGGTTACTTTTTTGATAAAAACCGAACCGAACCGAAAATGATCACCCCTAACTAGGTTATAAGACCATAATTGCCCCATATAAAGCAAATTAAAACAAATTATGAAGTTCAATTCTCAATTAACTCAATGTTGAAGGATAAAACTAAAAATAAATTAATTAAAAAAAGGACCTAAAAAAACCCAAGTTAAATTGCCAAACATGCAACCCGGTAATAAGATCAAGATAACATTACAGAAAACAAATCTAAATAAATTATGAAACTCAATTCTTAATCAACTCAATGTTGAAGGTTGAGATTAACAAAATCAATTAAAAAAACATAAAAAAATAAATCGAGTCAACCCGCCAAACTCGTAATTCAGGTCATGAGATTGAGATAACCTCATATAAAAAAAATAAAAAAGATCTAATTTAACCCAAGTTAACCTGCCAAACTCATAACCTTGGTTATGAGATCAACATAACCTCATAAAAAGCAAATAAAAACAAATCATGAAGCTCAATTCCTAGCCGATATAATGTTGAATGATAAAATTAAAAATGACACAAAAAGACCTGAATTAACACGGATTAATATGCTAAGCACTATTTCTAGGTTATGAGATCATAATAATCTAATAAAAAGCAAACCAAACAAATCATGAAGTTTAATTCTCAATCAACCTAATATTAAAGAATGAGACAAGGGAGAGTCAATTAAGAGAAGAAAACGAGTCAATTGGGTTAACCTGTCAACGTAGCGACCCGGGTCATGAGATTGAGACAACTCAATAAATAAAATCTAATATTGAAGGACCCATGACTTGAGTCATGAGACCGAGATAATCTTATAGAAAAAAAAGAAAAACAACCCGGTTAAACCTGAGTTAACCCGCTAAACTCGCGACCTTGATCATGAGACTAATATAACCTTAAAGAAAACAAATCAAAAGAAATTATGAAACTCAATTACCAATCAATCCAATGTTGAATGATGGAATTTGAAAAAAAAACAATTAAAAATGACATAAAAAACAACTCGAGTCAACCCGCAGAGCATTATTCTCAGGTCATGAAGCCGAGATAATCTAATAAGAAATAAAATCATGAATCCCAATTCTCAGTCAACCTAATATTAAAGGATGCAATGGGGGGATAAATTAAGAAAAAAGAAAACAAAACTCGAGTTAATAAGGTTAATCTACCAAACCCGCGAACACGATAATGAGATTAGGACAACCTAATAAAAACAAATATAATGTTGAAGGACTTGTGAACAAAGTCATGAGACCTAAATAACCTAATAGAAAGAAAATAAAAAAACCACCCATTTATCTAGGTTAACCTGTCAAACTGGTAACCCTGATCATGAAACTTAGATTATCTCATAAAAAACAAATCAAAACAAATTATGAAACAATATTCTCAATTGACTCAATGTTAAATGATAAAATAATAAAAAAATCATTAAAAAACAATACAAAAAACAATCATAGTCAACTTGGGTTAACCTGCTAAACATTATCCCCAAGTCATGAATCAAGATAACTTAATAGAAAATAAATCAAAACAAATCATGAAAACTAATTCTCAATTAGTCTAATACTAAAGGATGAGATTGAGAAGAAAAAATCAATTAAAAAAAAAACTTGAGTCAATTAGGTTAACCCATCAATGATCCATGTCTTGAGACTAGAACAATTTAATAAAAAACAAATTCAATATTGAAGAATAAAATTATAAAAAAAAACATTGATTAAATTGTTTTAAAAACAAAGCACTACTATTCCAATAAATAATGCTTTATGATAAGGATACAATACAATCTCATTCTCTTTTGCTTTTGTTAATGTTAATAATTACTATTATGGTTGTAAGAAAAATATATATATAATACTATGTTTTTATGTTATAATATAACTAAAACATGCTCCTAATTATTTATTTATAAAACATAGTTTAGAATTATTGTATATCTTTTCATTATTAAAAAAAAAAACAAAAGCTAATAAGAATGCAAAAACCATCATCTTGCCAAACGAGCTTCTAATCTTCAATGGGTCTAATGGGTCTAAATTTTGGATCATTAGTTTAGGAAACTTTTTGTACATAAATCATGGTATAATCCATGAAAAGGGTGGGTTTAGGATTTAAAATGTGGGTAATAAGGATAACAACAAGATTTTATTTATAAGAAGGATTTTTATTGGTTAGTTAATTGATCTAATTTTTAAATTTCCTATTACTTATTTAGTATTATATTGAATTAAATAATAAAAAAATCATTATCCCTTTTCCATGTATAAAATAAAATAAAGAAGTTAGAAGTGTTCTTCATTTTATATTAACTTGGGTCAACCCTTACTAACCTATAAAACCTACAATCTAAGTCACGAGACAGTGATAATCTCATAAAAAGTAAATTGAAACAAATTATGAAGCCCAATCCACAATAAAAAAAATATTGAAGGAAAAAAAATAAAAAAAAAACATTTAAAAAAAAACCGAAAAAATAACTTGAGTCAACATGGATAAACCTGTCAAACCTATGACCTAGATCAACATTATAGAACACAAATCAATAAAATTCATGAAGTTCAGCTATCAACCAACTTAATATTGAAAGATAAAATTAAAATAAAAAATTAATTTTTAAAAAATAACAGAAAAAAACTCAAGTCAACCCGCCAAACCTGTGACCCGAGTCATAATATTGGGATAACTCTATAGAAAAAAATCAAAAAAACATTGTGAAGCCCAATTACCAACTAACTAGATGTTGAAAGATGAAATTGAAAAAAAATGAATTTAAAAAAAGAAATGAAAAAAACCTTGAGTCAACCCAAGCTAACCTTCTAAACTCGTGACCCGAGTCATAAGACTGATTTTACACTATATAAAGCAAACCAAAAAAATTATGAAGCTCTATCCCCAACCAAATTATTTTTTAAGGATGGAATTAAAAAAATTATATATAAAAAGGACAAAAAAATAACAATAAAAAAATAAGGATCAAATACGACATAAGAAAAGTTGACAACCCACTCTACTATTTTGACTAAGAAAGACGAGAAACTGAGGAGAGAAGAGAGAAAAAAGAGAGAAGAATAAATGAAAGAAGATTGGCTAGCTAGAGCCATATGATAGCTCCTCAACTAGCATGCCTTTTGAAAAATAAAGATCACGTTGAGATGATTCTTATCGCTGTGCAATATTGTTACGATTGTCCTTTTAAAGCGGGATCTTCGAGGGTGATGGGTTAAAAGAACAATGAATTTTTTATCTTTATTAGTAAAAAAATAATGGAGTCGCCAACTAATTTTTTGATCACCAAGAATCTTAACTGATCTTAGAGTCTAGATAAGAGAATTGGTTGTGTATAGGGAGAACATATCACTCCTAATATACATTATCTAAGGTAAACTGTATTGTTTATTTGTCTTATATAAACTAAGGTATTGTTGTATTTTCTAACCATTGATCTGTCTAAAGTTTTTAAGAAAAGTCCTTAGTAAAGAGGTCCAAGAATTTGTTTTTTGCTCATGTGAGTTGCGCGGGTGAGACTTGTGTCTCAAGTTATGCAGGTCTCCATCCTGCATAACTAATCAAATTGTGTTGGTTTAAGAATTAGTTTTTCATTTGTACCAGTTTGATTTATTTTATTCCATTGTGCAAATTTTAAAAAAAACCCGTGAAAGGATATGGCTACTTATATTATCTTTTCAGACATTTATTGTATCATTGATAAGTGATCTTAATCAAAGAATTGAATCCGCCTTGGTTCAAGGTTTAGATTATGGAGTAGATGGATTAATTTGGGTTAATATAAATTAATTCAAAATTGTAACACCATAAACTTTTCATGCAATTATTTTCTTTTCAATTGTTGTGTACTTGAAATTTAAGGGTAATGTGTTTTATAAGGTAGTATTGAGTTCACCATCCATTTATTTAATTTACAAGTACATTCATATATTATTTATATTTACATGTTAGTGTGGTTACAACCTTTATAAATTATATGCATAAGCTTGATTACAATACAATCATTAGAGAATACTATAACCTATTTGATAAGAAGGACTCAACAACTCGATAACCCTTTTATAAGAACTAAGACCTTAAAAAAAATACCTGTAAAAACACACAAGATCACGAACACTATAAGTATCTACCTCATCGTGATTTCTACATTTTACAATTATATGAACATAACCAATATTATTAACCATTCTATAAGCACATCAATATGCCCCCTTTTCAATTTAATATTTCTTCATCAATTACTAATGAACTCACAAATTATACTATTGTTGTCATACATGTAACAACTCTTTAATTTAACATCTATTTCATAGCTCATCTCAATATAATTTTTTACTCATTTGTTTAATATTCATTGTAACTTTTCCATAACATGTTCTTTTTCCACATCATATTTTATCTATATCCCATTTAATCTCTTGAGCGTATTTAGTTTATGCCATCATTTCATTTCACAACACCCTTAATTTATGTCACATTTCACCTCTCCATCACAATCATATTATCCATTATATTATTATTAATTCATCAATATCAATTCCAATTCCAAAGTCTATGGTTTTAATTGTAGCTTATCCATATAAATTTTTAAAAAAACTCGGTACACTTCCAGTCTGTTTTTGGCTTACACATACATTTCTTTCATTCTTATATTACTTATACTCAATCTGACCCTTTCAATTATATCTTTCATCTTGAATATTTCCTAGACTCATGGCCCTTTCAATTATATCTTTCATCTTGAATATTTTCTATACTCATTTATAGTACATTTCAATATTTCTTTCCAATTTAAATATTTCTCGTTTTCATTTGTGGCAATTCCATTAATTTTCTAATTCAAATATTTTTCATGCCCATTTATGGTATAATTTAATATTTTTTTCAATACAATTATTTCTCATGGCCCTTTACAACATCGTTTAATATTTTTCTAACCTTTATTTCTCATGCTCATTTATGGTATATTTTAATAATTTTTTCATCTTAGTATTTTCTTATGCTCATTTATGGCATATTCTATTTTTTTTTTATCATATTCAAATATTTTCCCATCTCCTATTTTCCTTATATCCATTTATAGCTTATTCAAATATCACATAATAAATTCTCCTAAGACAATTTAGATATCACAAGTTAAATTCCGTTGTTACGACCCATTCAAATATAACATATTAAAATTCCACCATTGTGGTCCATTCAATTTTTCATGCATCATATTCCGTTATTGCAGTCTATTTAATTTTTCATACTAAAATTTCATTTAATTCCCACATTTTAAATTCCCACATACTTTTTTTTTCTCTACCTACATACATGATTTACATAACATTATTTGTTCTGTCCCATGAGCATAATTTATTTATATTAATTCCCTGCCCCATAGGCATTATTTTCATAAAATTATTTGAGCCTCTATCCAAATATCTGACTATGATACCATCAAATCTCATTAGTCTTTGTCCAAACAACATACTATATATGTATTCATAGTTTACATCCAAACATCCGATTATGATACTATTAATCACATTAGTATTCATCCAAATGGAAAACTATATCTATATCCATAGTCTACATCCAAACATCCAACTATGATACCATCAAATCTCATTAGTCTTTGTCCAAATGACATACTATATTTGTATCCATAGTCTACGTCTAAACGTTTGATTACAATACCATCAAACATCATTAGTCTCCGTCCAAACTAATGACTTTCTCACACATCACAACCTTCATCTAAACGACCAACTTTCTCACATATTCTAGCCTTCGTCCGCATGGTCAGCTAACCACTTATAAAGCTCACTGATATGGTATATTTTAAAATTCACATGTTGTTCTATGATGTTGTGATCGTTTACCATTTATATGCGATATTTATTGTTACGATTGATTTAAAATTCACACATTGATTTTTCATTATTGCAATCGATTATGATTTACATATAGGTATTTGATGTTGCAGTTGATTTCAAACCATATAAAAACTATCATTGTTGCGGTCAATTACACATGAAATATACATTACCTCTATTATGGTTGATTACCAATCTCGTATAATTTACCATCAATATAGTCAATTACAAAATACATCTATGTTACCACCATTGTGATTAATCATAAATCATAGACACACTACCAAATCACATTCAAATTTATGCCTCATAGGTATAATTTATTTTTATAACAATTATACATGACACATATATGTTCCATTGCAAACTAACAATTACACAAACATTTTAAATCATTAAAAAGGAAAGGAGACGATCCTTACCTTAAGCTCATGCTTTATATGCTCTTAAAAAGTCGGCCCACTCCAAACACTTCTCTTACAATTCCTAAATAATAATCAATAATGTTTGTTTAGCCATATATATCTAATTATTTGTCTAACAATCAATTCAATACAACACATAATTTCACAAATCACCGTATGCTTTGACATACTCCTAGACTATTTCGCATTCAAATTAAAATTTAGTATTTAAATATAAAAATTTCACATCCAACACCCAAATTAATATTCACACATTGGAACTATCAATTTATTATTAAAATCTATAATTTACTTTTCATTCCATTAAATTAATTCTTCACTTAGGACTTCTACATTTCTAAAATTTCAATTTTATGCCCAAGGCATCACAAGACATATTAAACCTTCGATTTTCACATTCCTATATTTTCCAAAACATGGCCACAAATATCCAATCATACAATAATATCCATTTCACCCTAATATTTATAATTTAATTTCACATAAAATCAATTAACACAAAAAATTCCATCTTCAATCCAAGTTTCTAATCCTCCATCTTCACCATTATTTAGTTTTGAACATATTAGCAAAAATTCAAGGCAAGTATATTAGCCACCTCTCAAACCAATTACCAACCATTTTAAGCATTGTTTAAAACACCAATCCTTTCACACCATTTTCTTACCAATTCATATACTTTCATTTTCCCCATTTAACAACATAGCACATTATTTGGATATCCTATTTTACAAGAATTGAAATTTATGATTAATACAATTTCATCATTATACTAATCGAGTTCAATTGTGCAACATCACCTATAACACCAAAATTTACATAATGTTACCACCTTTCATATTTCAATTAACCCACATAACCAATATCAACTCAATACCTAGTTTTTCTCATAATTCAAAAATCCTACTTACATAGTTTAGTCCAATTCCCCACATTCTCACCATTTAACACAAATTTCAATTTCCTTAACCAAAACATTCAAAATTTATTAAGTAAATATCATAACATTTTTTTTTTGAAACGCAGGGTATCCTAC
>Ga0307517_10009509_pt1 | contig 13768 bp, 13 predicted proteins | sample 23_EM_MG_FD_194515 | JGI IMG/M metagenome (GOLD analysis project Ga0307517, IMG submission 194515) | Populus trichocarpa ectomycorrhiza microbial communities from riparian zone in the Pacific Northwest, United States - 23_EM | ecosystem: Host-associated > Plants > Roots > Unclassified | place...
GATCCTTCAATATCTGACAGCACATTTCCCATCCTTCGGTGGAGGAAAACTTATACATTGTTTTTAAGCTTGTCGGCCTTCAAAAAACGCGTGATATGTGGCCATTCACGACACGATAGTAAATTTTCTGAACTTGCTCCAGTAAAGGGGGCGCGTTTGTTTGCAGACTAGTACGGGACTAGACTGTCTCATCTGTGCATTACAGCCTTTAGGTTCTAACATTGGTTACTATGCAGTCGAAATGGTCGGTTGAAATTTGATATTGGGATCGAGTCTGACGAGATTCGAATACATCAATGGAATTAGGATCATGTCAGCTTGAAAAGAATTTGCCTTTGTGACGCCATTCATGACTTCGGTGCTCGATGTACTACCACCACTACCGCCCACCGCAACTTCCACCACGACACTCTTTGGAACTCTCCAAAAGGTTTGCTTCCTCTCGCGAAACTTTCAGTCTCTATCTCTCCCTTGGTCTCTCTCATGTTGCAAAACACTCCCACCAACAACATTCTAGGATCCTGATGTCATCCTTGACATCTGTTTTGCTCAGCTTAACACATTTGTGTAGTTAAAACAGAACTATGGCAAGAAGCCTTCCGTTCTGTCGAGGTCTACAACTTTGGCCAAGAGGGTACTACGAAAAGCTGACGAGGAACTGTTGATGAGTGGAAACGCGTTGTACCATTCGGCCGCTGAGTAGGAGTTGAGGGCAGCGGGACAGGTTAGGTTGGGCACTTGCGGTACCCGTTGCACGTATGCAGAGGATGTGGATGAGTTGAAAGTGGTTACCGCTCTGCTGGGGACTCACACGGATGCCTACTTGCTGAAAAATGCAGTGCGGTTCCATATTACTTTTCTTCCGACAGCTCTTGCGCGGTGTTCTCAGATTGGCGCCTACAGTCCTTGTATAACATACTGGAAGTCACTTTCGACCCCCCTCACCCTGCCACACCCTCTCCCGAAGGTCAAGCGTTTGCGTTTCAGATGCATCAGGCTAGGAAGGACTGGAAAATGGCTTCAGAGATCATTCACAAGTGGTGAACGATCTGTTCCCTTTGTCGGAAGAAAGTGTTCTATTCTGCAGAGTAGAATTATATTCTACGTAAAACATTTTTTTCTTCATTGAAATCTTAGTTTAACAAATGCCAAAGAAATAGTGCGGTCCCTAAATAAACAATTTTTCATGTAATGATATCTCCTACTAGTGGTGGAGAACATTCATCTGCCTCCTCCCAATCACCCCCTCAATCCCCAAGCAGGAAAGTTTTCTGGGCTCGCCATCCACCTCTCAAGTATCTTCCTTATGTTCTCAGTCCGACGCTGAGCGTCCCCAAACCTCGCTTGATCTTCGTTCTGATGACAGGACTTTCCATTCCACTTCAAGATATCCTCGAATGCGCCCCAGCAATCCGCCACTGCAGTTCCAGAACCAGAATGACTCAATCGAGCGTCCATAGCTCTCGCGACCCATTTTCTGAAATTGGTCACGTCAGAAAGGACACCATAGCACATGGCGATTCCGTCCGTGTGGCGGATTGTATCGGGTACTGGGACTGGCCCGAAAAAGGGTTGTAGTAGACTTGGGTCGGGTGTGCACCACTCGGGTCGGGAATACTGAATACTCGAAAGTTCCTCGAGGCCCTCCCGTTCGATCATTTCTAATGCGATCTTGTGTGCGGAGATCAGGAGATTGGCCTCTGGGTAAGCCGAGGGGTTTTGGGACCATGCTTCGAATGAGGGGTACGAGTCCCAAAAAGTGGTGAGAAAAATTCGAGCCGAGTCGCTTTCTTCGATCAAACGAGACCGAATGTTTTCTTGGGGTTGAGATAAGATTCGGAAACACGAGTCGCAAGTGCACTCGAAACCGAATAGGTTCTTCAAATCCGCACGGCGGTGGAAGAATGGGAGGTATGGTGAATTGTAGGTGATGGTTATTTCGTCGCCCATGCTGATTGGACGAAGGCATGTAAGAAAGAGGGTGAGAGAGGACGGGTGAAACCTCCATTGGGCGTTTGGGCCGCAACTGAAGAGTTGATATAAGTTTTCTTAATACTTATCAGCAATAAGATTACGCACCTGTGGTTGCATCGACTTGTTTTCAAGAATGTACCACGGTGAATTGAACTGACACTAGCAGTCGAACAACCCGGGGCTGAAGAAAGGGGAAGGGAGACTGCGAGAGGGTAAAGGCGCATGATGGTTCCATAAACGTTGACATCTCCTCTATAATCGCCGTGCCAGGCCAAATCCATCAGCTCCCTCTTTACATCGTCCGACAACAGCTCAAACATTTTCTCGTACGTATCGGTTGACGCGTCCTCTGCGGGTCCCGAGAAATTGGGCACGTCGGAGGGTATGATGAGGGTTGGAACCTCGGAGAGAATAACCTCGCCAGTTCGAAGAGGCTTTCGGGCAAACATTCCGAGACCTTTCTTGTTACGTGCATGTGAGATGAGAATTTTTTCAGTTCCTTGCACTACGCATTTGGGAGGTAGGAAGTGGGAGGGAACTAAAGACGCCGTTCTTGTATCAAGGAGGGCCAGACATTCGGTATAGGGATAGGAATGTTGAGCGTGTGTTGGCGAGAACCGAGAGGTAAGTGGGAGAATAGTGTATTCAACACGGTCGGAACTGTACGTGATTGGATGCTCGGGGTACGGCCGACTGGGAGGTGCAAAGAAATAGGTTGTCGGGGAGATAACGACAGGAGGCGAATCAACGCGGTAAATAGAATACTGGGGAGGATGATAGCCCTCGATTCCGTATCCTTGTGCTGGGTGTTCATACGGGTTGTTGTAGACCCCGTGTGGTAGTGAATCAACGGCAAATGAGGAGTAGGGTTGACCAAAAAGGATTGTGTCTCCTGGAAAGGCTGTTGCACCCGCCCAGGAAGTTGAAGGAAGATCGTACCAACTCCCTCCGAGCGACGGAAACGAGCCCTGGTATCCCAAGGCAATGTATTCAGAGGGAAGTTCATAGCCGCGTCTGTTATCCAAGGCGTGGTAATCAGAGGGGGGAGCAAGCGTCGTGTGCCGTCTACTCCTTGGGTGATGCTGAGTGGACTCTGGACTTGGATGAAGACGACTGTCGTGATTCCTTTTTTCCCTGTCGAGTGACGAATACGGGGCGTGTTCTGGGGCCTGGGTTGGTAGCCTTGGTAGTACGGGAGGTCCGGATACAGTATATCTTCGTGTCCTGGGCAAATCGCGATGCCCATCCGTTACACGGCGATTACTGACACCACTCGGAAGTGCAGAAGAGTTCCGACGAGTCTGAACCGAAGACCGGGTCTGTGAACTGGCTGCTGAGACAGATACCGTTGGTAGATGGGTTATGGTGTCTATAGAACTGAACGTGACAGATTTACGGCGACTGCGTTTCGTGGGAAGTGCCTTCGAAGCAGAGTCTTGGACGGTGGTGCGGCCAGCGCGGTCGATGTTGGGTTTCTCAACTCTCAGAATCCCAGCAGGTTCCCGACCCGAAAGAGGAGGACAAGGAGAAGAAGCCGAGGTCACTGCAGTGGATATAGTGTGTCTCCTGGACAGTCCGCCATTTCCGACACTAGTGCCAATGTTAGATAGGTGGTTACGAACGCTTGCGAATGCGCCACCCAGGAAAGACATATGGAAGCCGGACAGAAGAAAGGGGAATTCGAGTTTTCGCAAGTTTCATTGTGGAGAGGACTCCCGGTCCAGTTTTAAATCAGAACACACGAGGACCAGCTTTTGGGAAGCCGAGATAACTAGGCCAATGCATTCGACTGACGCGTCTGAATGTAATGTCAATGGTGATGAAGGGACAATGCGGCGGTGCTCAAGCCCAAGGTGCATTGGCCCTGAAAACATGTTTTGTTCGATTTTTTTAGACGGAGATAAGTGTACATTGAAGAACCGTGGACGTGGTGAGGTGTATATGACAAGGTGTGGCCCAGCGTTGAACGTTGAACAATGGCCCACTTTGCCAGTTGGCAGATGGATCAACAACCGTGATGGTGGCAGTGAGAAAGTATGTTTGTTGCAATCATCACTGGAAGCTGAACGCAAATGATTACTATTAGAACTCTGATACCCCTTGCAGGGACTTTGTGCGCAGTTCGCTTGCGGAGGAGTCATATTTCAATGTTCAACGTTCAATGGTTACGTTACCAGCAGTCCGCAGGTTGACGACGGTACCCCTGTTGCTCTCGGATGACTTTTTCCTGCAGCGAACAAAGACAAAAGAATGAGGATCGAATACCAAGGGAGGACCGCATACGCAAATTAGATTAGCTCCCACCCCAATAATTTGGAGTTGGGAGGGATAGTAAGTCAAATCTTGTATAAAAAATTATGTCGCCCCTGATCTCGGTTTTGACTCGAACAGGGTCAACTGCGGATTGCTCAGAATGATCCAGCACTGGTTTCACTCCCATATAAACCTAGTCTATATCGATCTTCCAGACTATGGCTTCTTTCATCCCCACATACACTGGTATCTATATCGAATATTTCGACAACCCCCTTAGGCCGCCTCAATGGCTTCCCCAGGTCTCCTTATCTTCTCTCACAAAACTCCACCACACCGCCTCCCGCACTCTGCTCACCCAGACGTTCATCAACCCTTCCACTGTTAACCCAATCCCCAGTGCCAAGTACACCTTCCCGCTCTACGAGTCCTGCGCAATCGTAGCCTTCCGGTGTTATGTTGGCCAGCGTCTCATCGAGGGCATCATAAAGGAGAAGGAGGACGCGAGCGCGACATACCAGGCTGCCGTTGGCCGAAACGAGCCCGCAAGCTTACTGGAACAACACACCACTGATGTCTTCAGTACCAGCATCGGGAATATCCCCGCAGGCGAGACCGTCAAGATCGAGATCGAGTATATCATGGAGTTAAAGCATGACGCTGAAGTTGACGGTCTGAGGTTTACGATTCCTACAAGCATCGCGCCGAGGTATGGCGATCCTCCCAGTGGACTGAGTGCGGGTTACCCCAGCAGAGTCTCTGCGACGAATATGAATATTTCGGTGGAAGTCACCATGTCGAGCAGCATCAAGTCCATTCAGGTATATCCATTTTGAAATTTCCTTTGTATCTACATCACTCAAACTTCATCTTTCCCAGTCACCGTCGCACCCAATCTCTCTTCATCTCGGTGGACACAGTGCAGACACCCCAGACGACACCTTCAACCCACAGCACGCACTAGCCACACTCGGCCAGACCACCACCGAGCTCGGCAAGGATTTCATCCTCCTCATCAAATGCGCCAGCCTCTCCTCACCTGCCGCACTACTCGAAGAGCACCCCACGATCCCCAACTCGAAGGCCCTCATGGTCACTCTTGTCCCTAAGTTCAACCTCCCAGAAAGCACAAAGCCCGAGGTTGTGTTCATCGTCGACCGTTCAGGAAGCATGTCCTCCCGCGTCGCACCCCTAAAATCTTCCCTCTCCGTCTTCCTCAAGTCCCTCCCCCTCGATGTCAACTTCAACATCTGCTCCTTCGGCTCCCACCACTCTTTCCTCTGGCCCAAATCCCGCCCATACTCCAACCAGTCGTTCGCAGAAGCCCAGAAGTACTGCGATAGTATGAAAGCTGACTTTGGCGGCACGGAGGTCCTTCCTGCTGTCAAATCGACCATCGAGAAGCGACTCAAGGATCTGAATCTGGAAATCATGGTGCTGACCGATGGGGAGGTGTGGAACTCGGAAGCTCTGTTCGAGTATGTCGAAAAGGCAACCGAAAAGGGAGACGTAAGGTTGTTTAGTTTGGGTATCGGGCGGGACGTCAGCCATTCCCTCATCGACGGTCTTGCCAGAGTAGGCCGTGGGTTCTCGCAGGTCGTATCGGATGAGAGGGAGGGCATGGAGAGTAAAGTCGCGCGGATGCTCCGAGGAGGGTTGAGCGCCCACATCGTCAACTATCGGTTGGAATGGGAAAACAAGCAGAGTACCGAGGTGGTCAAGAAGAAGAAGTCGCCCATCGTGAAGGCAATTCGTCGTTTCAGTCTATTTGACTCGAACGCCAACCCAGACTCACCCGTCTCGTTTTCCGATTCTGCGGATTTCACTATCCCGAGCGTGATCCAAGCGCCGTACAAAATCCAACCGCTCTTCCCTTTCTCTCGTTCCACTGCGTATGCGCTACTTTCTTCTGACGCGCGCCCTCCCTCGACCGTGTGGCTCCGTGGCACCACGCCAGAAGGCGATGAGTTGGAACTGGAGATTGCGGTGCAGAGGTTGTCTGTGAAAGGGGAGACGATCCATCAGCTTGCTGCTAGGAAAGTATTGCAGGAGCTGAAGGACGGGACGAGCTATGTGCATGGTGCGATTGATAAGGAAAAGCAGCCGGGTTTGCTTGCAGAGTGGGTGAAGAAGGAAGGGGTGAGGGTGGGGTTAAAATATGGGGTTGCGAGTCATTGGACAAGTTTTGTGGCTGTCGAGCGGAAAGATGAGAAAGTTGTGGAGAAAGAGGAGAAAGAGAAAGGGAAACAGGTTGAGGTGAAAGTGAAGGAGGAGGGGGAGAGCCGGGAGGACCAGGGGGTGGTGAATCAGTTACCACCGAGTGTACTGGGTGATGATGATGATGATGATGATTGGGGTACTGTCGTTGAAGCTGGACTTGATAGCGACGAGGGATTTGGGCTTGATGATGCGGTGTCCAATCGTTCTGAACTTAGTGCGGCTTCAACTGGTAAGTGTTGATTTCTAAATTTCATCTACAATGGTCTAAGAGCTTTCCTAGTTGTGATGATGGCCTCCTCGCCGTCGCCTCCCCTCACTAAGGGCGCAGCAGGAACAACCAAGTCTAGAAAGCCTGATTATTCTAGATCGTCAAGAGGATTTTTACCATCTAGTTCAGCCTTCACCCCAGGTGGTAAGTGTTAATTCCTAAAAAGTCCCATCCACGACAATCTAAGAGCTTTCATAATTTCCCAGCTGTGGTGGATGCCGGTATTGCAACAACATCAACCAGGTCTGGAAAGTTTGAATCATTAAGAAGGTCAATTCCACCACCAGTCCTCAGCTCTGCGGGATCTATTTCGGCACAACCAACAGGCTTTTCGAATGCTCAATCCCTCATTGGGAATAACCCAACCGGGTATGGACTTTGGGGAAAAAAGGATAACGATTTAGCCAAACACTCGGTCTTGCACGCTAGTAAAATGTCAAAACTTTCTGCTGGGCCTGCTGCTAGCCCTCCCCCTCCTATGGTGTCCCAACAATCTTCCACCCCGTCTCCAGGAAGCTCGTCATCTGCTAGCGCATTCCCCCCTGTGGCGAGTGCCGAACGACGTTCCATGTTTGGAGGTTTTGGCTCAATGATGTCGAAGAAAAAGTCTGCGCCAGCACCTAACATTGTTGAAAGCCAGTCGGAATATGTTGGCACACTTTCCAGCCCTTTGCCGCCACCTGGCCCTTTTGCGGGCGCTGATCGAGATTCCATGTATGGAGCTTTTAGGCCTATGGTACCGAACAAGACGGGCATGCCACCACCACCACCACCCATGATTGAGAGCCAGGATGGATATGCTCTAAACATTCCCTCATTCAAAATGGGTTATAGTGCTCCTCCTAAGGTGAGTATCCTTCGCACCTGAGGGATAATTCTGAAGCTGACTTTTTTTATCTTCTTCGCCTCCAGCACGTCTCAAGAAGCTCGAAAAAGGTGGCTGATATCGGCATATCGTACTCGCCAGCAAGCGCCCCTCCCCCAGAACGTCTTTCTGCTGACACAGGAGCACAGCCATTATCGTCGAAAACCAAAAGCCTGATCGACCTACAGACATTCGAGGGCAGCTTCGTCCTTGACTCGGCGCTCGCCGCCCTGCTCGGTGTTTCCATCACGATATTAGATGGGAGGCTGACATGGTTGCCCGCCAATGTGGTGGGTTTGAGTGCGGAGCGTAGAAAGAAAGTGTGGGCGACAGTGTTGGCTATCAAATTGTTTGAGAAGCAGTTGGCGGGAGAGAGGAGCGTTTGGCAGTTGGTGGTTGATAAGGCGAAGGCGTGGTTGGGGGTGGTGGATGGAGTTAGTGTTGAGGATATTTCTCAGATGGAGAAGATGGCGGGAGAGGTATTGGGTGCCTAAATGGGTTTGTGTCCTTCAACTCTTGCCTCTTCGCTGTGAATTGTAAAATAGCTTGGACTCATTTTGTCGTGCATCCCTACGGACTTTTTCTTATTTTGGTTATATGCAAAATGAGATAGTAGAAGAACTTGCGATTGTATTTTCAGTCCTTGAAATGTACGTTTTACATAACTCGAAAAATTTTCCTTGGGCACTTTGAGATTGCATGCTTCATTTCCATATGGTCACTGGAAAATACAAACGGATTTTGTTCGTGTATCGATAGAAATACAGCTGGTGCCTACAATGTTTACTTGTATAGATTGTGCAGGGTCGTGTATATCCTGCGGTATAGATACAATAGAGATTTAAAAAATAGAGCCGAAAGCATAGGGCAATTGTCTAAATTAAAGTATCATGTGGATCATAAAGAAGGCGATGATGAATTAAAAGAACTAGAAGCAAGCGCTTGAGATTTGCCAAACCAAGGTCGTGTATGGGAAGGGAATTCGTCATCCTTTAAAGCAAGATGAACTGCGTTCAGGCGGATATGAGAAAAAGGGGACTCACTGGATATTGCGATAATATCAAATCGTATACTACAAAAGAAAATCAGTAAGAAACGGAAATCCCATGCTGAAATTAATAATGACAAATCCTGCACGGCCACTAATAGTGCCATATCCAAAACTTCGTGAATAAGTTTAAGTTATGTAAAGGGTGTGTATAGGGACTACAAATAGTACAAACAGTCGTGTCCTGGACTCACACTGACAGACATCCATCGCGCAACTAGATCTTTTAGGCGATCTCGAAGAGAGTTTTGACAGCCTTCGCAATCGAATTGAACGATGAGAGGGTCCAATGCTGCACGAATCGAATGCGCAGACATGTCTGAAAATTTTACACCGCATCAGTACGTTTCGAGTAAGATGAGAAACCACTAAACACGATTCACCCGGACTTGCCTCCCATGCAAGATTCGCGCTAACAAGGGACCATGCCCTTGTCAATTTCTTCTGTGCCGAAAAGTCGCAGACTCGAGTCGGCGGGTGAGGGTAGGGAGGTTTCAAGAGCACCTCCTTCAGTGCGTTCAAACGATCAATATGCAGCGCCATCAGCTTTTTCAGGTATACAGCTCCAATGCGAATCGCCTGACTATCGGTGATGGTGTGGAGGGGATACGATAACAAATGGGATGATGCCATTACAGCGAGCGAATGGATCTTATGGTGGGCGGCCAATGCGTATACATCCAATGGGCACAAAGGCGCAAAGGATAGGAGCAAGGTATAAAGAGGAGTTCCGGGGTGAATTTGTGTGGAAGGATTTATAGAATACGTGGGCATACTATCCACGGCGTTGGATAGTATTTCAAAAGTGGGAGAGTAGGAAGCAGGGGACAGGCCATAAAACATGTGCAGGATAATATTGAGTTCGGCAGAGGGGGACGAGATAGGAATGAGTGTGTCTCGAAAATTCGGATTCTCTAGAGAGTCGCCCAAAAACTCTCTGAACGCCAATTTGCAAGAGCCAAGAATCGTATTCGAATGGACGTAAAAAAGGACTCGGTCAGAAGAAGCTAGTATAGTGTCAAATGTAGGCAGCTGCGGGAATGAGGTTGGATGGAATGCAGTGGAAACGGACGCGGTTTCTTCCCCTCCTTCTTCCTCTGGTTGTAATAGTGGAAGATAGACTGTTAACCCGGTGGATGTGGTTAAAAGATCGATAATATGAGATCCGGTCGGAATGGTAAAACCGTCTGGAAGATCAACCTGTCCATGATGATCTTTCAGTTGAGGAGATTGGTTCTGTGATTGCTTTTATCCACAATTGAGACATGTTACTGCGTTTCGACAAAGAACCTTACCAACGGAGTTGGGGTCTGCGTATTTTTAAAGTCATTAGTCGTATCGTTGGGTCGAGTAGGTGCAATGAAGGATTTTGGGGTATACTTTTCGCGATAATTCATACCTCAGCGACGGAGGCTGGCTGGTCTAGGGGAAGGAGGTGATAATCTTCGTAACTAATTGGAAATGACTGTAATAAATAAGTTGCTCGAAGCATATTTGGGGCATTTTCCCACTCCCAATTCAACATATACAAGCCCCACAAATGACGAGATCTAAACATTCAAATCCAATTTGATCATGCACTTCGAATTCGTAAGCCTCGTAATCAACATGATGGAGGAGCCTCAGCCGCCCGTCAACTTCTTCCAAGGACTCCAGTGCTCTACATTTTGCAGAACCCGGGACAGAGTCGAAGGTTTGGTGATGCGGTGCGCAAGTTAGGTTTGTTTCGTTGTTGGAGCACGGATGAGCTGACGTCGAATGCCCAAGTTGAAGGAGCAGTGTATCCGAGGGTCGGACCATGTCGCACTTCAAGCTGCTCCTGCGCAGCAGGCCATTTTAGTGAGGAGACGCAGAATGCGGAGATTGATGCTGCACAAACTCGGGTTGAGAAATCGTTGGCGGATATGCTTTCCAGTCGTTGACAACTCATGCTCCCAATAACTTCACTGCCGGAATATGCGCTAAAAAGCCAGCTGGACAAAACTCAGCCAAATGGATCATTTTATCATCCTGAACTCTCCACTTCTCGACGCCAGTGTGAGAATTCCAAATAATCGCAGTCTTGTCCTATGAGCTTGAAAGGACCCATCCTCCGTCACGAGATTGCAGCAGCTTTGACGTAGGTCTGAGAGAAAAGCAGCATAAGTTAAGTCTAATCAAATGATATAAAGCAAATGAATGCGCCTTATGTCCCCTGAAAAATGATTCGCGATCTTCACCATGCCTCCACATTTGTCAACTGTACCTCTGAACCATGGTACCAGCCTTAGCAGCCCAGAGCGGACTAAGATCCAAAATTTCAACTCGTGACACCCTCCACGACCAAATAGCCTCTTCCGTCGAACGCAAACACCACCCTGATTGTACATCTCCAGCATACCTCTCGCAACCCCACCACCACCATCTCCAGCGGCGAGCTTGGAGCGAAATTGACGGTGAAGATGTTGGAGCGAGGGTCTCAGAATACTATTGAGGAACCATCGCCAGGATGCGGGCATTGCAGTCAAAGGAACGAGCAGCCGGCCATCTGGTGAGAAGACGAGACTATCAACAAGGGCTTCATGTCCCTTTAAAATATTGCGGATGCGTTTCTATGCAATCTCCCAGATCTGGTAGCAAGAGGGGTACGTTACGAGAAAGGTTTGGGCGGGAGAGATGGACATACTTGGACTACAGATTCAATTCTTCGAGTGGAAAAGGTATTTTTCCATCTGGGTGGAAGCGCAACTAACGATATTAACCTCTTCTGATTCTTCCGTTTTCCTTTCACCAGGGATCAGAGTGACCAACGTGCTAGTAATAAGGTGTCAGACCTCATGAAGGCAACCAGCAAAAATGCCCACCAAATTTCCTGCCTTTTCTGGACATCATATACCTGGATTCCAAGATTATTACGGCAGGGGATGGCCAAGTATTTTCCGACAACACTGAAATTCATGCACGTCACTTCTGATCCATGGGGTCGACGTAAAGCCCTCTTTCCGCATCGCCGTTGGGCAAGTCCAATTGACGTTTTGGTAAGATGTCGCTTTCTACAAGGAGGTTTTCAGGGAGGAGTTTGGAGCCGGGGCAGGAGTGAGGAGGAACAAGTGCATAACCCGTTTCACCACCAGGCAGTATTTGAAAAAAAAACAATGGACGGGGGCCCTAAACTGGTTACAGGAAAAAGTCAAGGCCTCGCCTGATCGAAGGCAAGAGAAATGTTGGATTCTCTCCCCTGTTCCCCTTGCCCTCTTCAGGTCCCCAACGCTCCGATTATACCCCAACGTGGACATTTGGGCCAAGAGATGTAGCATTATGAACGCAGAAAGAGTGGATCTGGGGAATTGAAGTGCCCCACGAACCCCCAGGCTGGGAGGCTTGACCTTCGACTCGGAATGAGGGCCAATGCATGTCCAATGGTTGATGACAACACATTACCAGGGACTACCCGTTGGCTGGAATCTAGAAGAAATCAAGAGACTTCTGGATGGTATCGAGATTGCCAGTTAGGGACGCGAAAATTCAGTGAAATGGGCCGGAAAGAAGCAAATTGAGCACAAACTCGAATTTGAAAAGTCATGTACTTTGCTCCATATGACATTATGTAAGTCCTTGCTGAAGACTGTATGCATTCACATGTGGCACTGAGACAGGTTGGTATGCCAGTGGCTGATGGGGCAGATTTGGAATGCTTATCGTGGAGGGGAGACAACAAATTCGTTTGCCAGTGGAGGCTGGAAAATAGAGGTTTTCGGTAATTGGGGCTGCAGTCGGGTTCCCCTGCCGTGAACCGAGCTGGTCAGTTGGCAAATTTACGGAATGCAATGGATAAAAAGAGCGAGTAGATGGCGGATGAGCTTTGGTCTGATGTGACAGTCGTGACCTGGTGACGTTCATATCCAGGCTTGATCTTACCGTGAGCGCTCGAGTCTTTCCAAGTGACAGCTGAAGCTCGAAGCTTGAAGTTTGACAGAAGAGAATTATCATGTATTTAGGGCCCGCAACCAGCCACTTCCAAGACTGGTAGTTGCATCCACATAGGCTTGGACGTTCAAGTTGCGACAGTCACGATTTCTTGCATTGGACGAATGTATGAAACTATTTTGTATGCTACATGAATTCAAGTAATACCCTGGATGATAGTGTATACATTTACATTTTTTAATTGACAGATCCCTAGGCTAGTATTCTAATATGAATGGATTACTAGTGGACTAAATATATAAAATTTTCTTACGACCGGAAAGCAAATTCTTGAGTCGAACTGAAGCAAAAAAGATATATAAAGTGAGACTTACTATATCGTGCGCTATATAAAAAAGAAATTTCGTCAGACTGAATCAAAACAACCACTCAACCTGACTAGCATCGGACATGAAATGCCAGAGCGGCGCAAAGTTCCCAATGCTGAAACAAAAAGCCTCCTCGACTTGTTAACAAGTTAACAGGTCTAGAGACTAGTATAATTCCGCCACGCTCACAAAATGTAAGGCCCAAAGTAGAACTTGAATTTCCCGGAAAAGAATCTGGTCTGAGAGGGGAGTGACAGAAAGAAGAATCTTGGACTCACACTGACAGCCATCCATCGTACGATTAGATCGTGTAATCGATCCCGGAGAGAATTTTGACATCCTTCGCAATCGAATTGAACGATGAGAGGGTCCAATGCTGCATGAATCGATTGAGCAGACATGTCTGAAAATTTTACATCAGTAAGTGAAGAGAAAACACTAAAAACAATTTACCCGGATTTGCCTCCCATGCAAGATTCGCGCTAACAAGGGACCATGCCCTTGTCAATTTCCTCTGTGCTGGAAAATCGCAGACTGGAGTCGGCGGGTGAGGGTAGGGAGGTTTCAAGAGCACCTCCTTCAGTGCGTTCAAACGATTAATATGCAGCGTCATCAGCTTTTTAAGGTGAACAGCTCCCATGCGAATCGCCTGACTATCGGTGATGGTGTGGAGGGGATACGATAACAAATGGGATGATGTCATTACAGCGAGCGAATGGATCTTATGGTGGGCGGCCAATGCGTACACATCCAATGGGCACAAAGGCGCAAAGGATAGGAGCAAGGTATAAAGAGGAGTTCCGGGGTGAATTTGTGTGGAAGGATTTATAGAATACGTGGGCATACTATCCACGGCGTTGGATAGT
>Ga0307517_10009510_pt1 | contig 13767 bp, 7 predicted proteins | sample 23_EM_MG_FD_194515 | JGI IMG/M metagenome (GOLD analysis project Ga0307517, IMG submission 194515) | Populus trichocarpa ectomycorrhiza microbial communities from riparian zone in the Pacific Northwest, United States - 23_EM | ecosystem: Host-associated > Plants > Roots > Unclassified | place...
GTGGCCCTTTTAATTTTGATATTTTAAATAAATAAAATCTTTATCGATACCCCCATATAAATACTACTGGTTCATAAATACATTGTCATTGCATATAAGTTTTGGTTGAACACTGCACCTTATACTCTAATGAATTATTGATATACCACTAATTAATTGTAGTAATATATTTATACTTGACTTTGAGTTTTTACTTGACCTCAAATTCATCACTAGATAAGACTAAATCCCTATGACTCAAAGCATAATCATTGCATATTATTTGAGTATATCCACTCACATCCTTAAATTCAAGAACAAGAGATCCAATAAATTGACTTAATAACTTAACTAACTCATCTTCCTTAACTATATCAACATGATGATCATCTTCATCATTATTTGGTTTGAATTCTTCATATCAATATAAAGCATGTGTCATACACAATCGAGCTTCCATATCAATAATTTATAATGCTGATATTAGGTTTCTTGCAACACTACCTAAACTAGAGGGATCAAGTGATTGTGATGCTTGTGTGCTCATTTGAATGTAACTTAGCAGTCGAGTGAACTCCATACTAAAGGAGTTTTCTTATTTAAATCTGTTATTCAAATAAAACTCTAAAATCTATAACCCAAATAAAGCCCTAAAATCTACAACCCAATTTTAGTGGTCAACCTCAACATTACCTCAACATTAAATTCATATATAGTCATAACGAGTTGAATGTGTCTTAGTTTGAATCCTCCAAATAATATCATCTTTAATTTCAAACACATTTCACTCAATTCAATCACATATAAATCTAGATAGTTTGTTAAAAGACATATAATCTAGTTATTAGAAACTTATTATTTCAATATCACTGTGAGTATTGATAATAGTACCATTATAACAGCACAATATTCTAATACTACAAGATTCTATATCAAACAACATAACAAAACTCAAATCTAATTTATTAATATAACAAATTAATTCAAGGTACATAATTTCAACAGAAATTTATTCAACAAAACTCTAATCCATATCATAATCAATAATAATCTAAATTCATTAATTTTTTTGCATAAATAACGTAATTCACCAACTCAATTGATATATTTCATACTTAATTAACATAATTTATAACTAATTCAATGTAAATCCTTTCTTTGTGCATTTTTTTGTTTGCATTATTTTTTATTTAAATTTTGATTAGGGCCCTCCATGGTATTTTTTGGATTGTTGATCGTTGGATTAAACAAGAAATCAAAATACAGGAAATTGGGCAGCAGACAAATTCTTCAATTTTTTTTCATCAACTTACATGGACCTTATTTAAAAAAACAAAAACCTGGAACATATGCTACAAGCAGATAAAAGAATCTCTAACAAAAAAGCAAATACCCGGGCCAAAGGATGCCCGGAAAACTACAGATGGAGGCTTCTGAAATACAACAAAAAAGATGTGCTGCAATGTTTTCTTCATCAAGGGAACTACTCGACCAATTCCCCAGTCTATGATGTGTGCAAGAGGTCAGATGTGATTCACTCGATTGCATGTCTCAATCATGTGTACAAACAGTTACTACAAGGCGGGAGAGTCAGCTCTGAGATCTCTCGCGCATTTTGGCTCTAGCAAAAAATACTCCTGCCAGAAGACCTGCAAAAGTAATTATCTTTGTTAGCTCATGTTGTTCAAGAATGCCTGCACATATACACCTTCGGTAGGTGTGTCGTGTGTGCATGCTCGAATGCTTGTGCATTTCTGCTAAACGAAGAAATGTTACCAAATAAAATGCTTGCTGAGTTTTGCAAACTGGTGGGCACGTGGAACAAGAAGATGCCAGCAACAGACAGGGGAATCTTGTTCAGCGATCCCACAAGACTGCAAATTGAAAATCATGGATGAGAGGTGCCTAGAATACATCTTTCAATAATTGACTATCTTTTATTTTAATCCTGACCTGTATGTGGTAGCCCCTGTTTGATGAAGAAACCACATAGAAGTGAAGCTGATTGCCAGACCCAAAAATCCACTAAGAGTCACAACAAACCAAAAGGTAGGCAACCTCAAAAGTGGTCTGCGAAGAGGATTTAGGACATTTAAGCAGACATACTTTCTATAATCCATTGAAAGAATATACAGATTCAATTGAACAAAAATTTTAATGTTTAACTAAGTTTGAGAGGAAAAAATTGCTGTAAAGTCGATACGTGGTATCTTCAAGTTGACAAAAAGTTGAATGCAAGTTCTCGAAAAGCAATCTTATATAGCAATTATGACAAGACGACCAGAAAAGGGAAACAATAAACAAACCAATGAACTTATCAAATAAGCATGGGAAGAAAGTGATCTCAGGGTGATTCAAAGTTGAAATAGCTAAGTAAGCCCTATGAACATCCTGATCATGTAGAGACTAAACATTCATATTCATTGTCAGTGTATACAGTAGACAGGGTACCATTCACAAACATAAAACCAGCAGTAAAGGGGAAATGGAAATGGAGAAGAGAAGCTCACGTTCTGGACAGATAGTCAACTTCATTGAAAACAAAAATAAGAATAAGCCCCAGAGGCAAAGAAAGAGTATTGTTTAGCATAACCATTGAAAACTCATTCAAGTTTCCAGATTTCGTGACATGCTTAGCTGTATCCATGACCCTGCGTAGAGTCAACTGCAGCAACAAAATAAAAGAAATAGAAAATCTATCAGCTGCAGTTTAGAATTAAAATGAAACACAGCATGTTAACTGAGACAACTGTTAAAACATAAACATATTAAATGCATAAACCAACTTTTTTCTAAGAATCAAATTTCCCAAATGAAAAATACAAGAACTAGGCGTATCTACAGTCATCTTTTCAAGCTTGCAACTAACAAGTCAATTTCTATCAGCCAAAGTCTTGATGGTTATAGGTAGGAAGTTTTAACTACCAGACTGCAACCTTACGTATTTAGTCATAAAATATGCATGGTGGGTAATATAGCAAGTAATGAGGTCAATACGTTAACCTTTTACTTTATGTATATTACTATCAAGAGAAGAGAGAATTGAATTTGGTTACTCTCTTATTGATTATTTCTTTATCAAATACTCTGTTTCATTCGCATCTCTAGAAATACTAGCATTTCCAAAACAAGTCACTCTTATTCAAGCTCAAAGAAAATATAGAGCATCCATACCCATCATTTATATTCATTACATTGCAACTTTCCAACGAAACCTACCTGCCTTTTGCATTTAGGAGTAATATAACATGGGAGTAAACTGAGCACTACAAATGGAATGCATATCCAAGGTCAAAAAGACTTGGAGATTAAACTTTCTGCCACTTCCATCAACAAGAAGGTTTGAACTCACATGCAAAAAGGGAGAAAAAAAGACAACCCTTGGATGTGGGGGGGGGTGGGGTGAGCAAGGAAATAAGAGGCAAAAATCTTGTCCATCCCAAATCGTCCTCAGCTTTCCATTAAAAGCTGGTAGACACTTGAAATATTTGGCCTCTAAGATTCATAAATCCAGAACAGCAATTTATGTGAACCCTTGCCAAAACTAATTATTTAAACCCATTTTCTCTAGAATAAAAGGTGAATCTAGAAACAATTTAATGCACTGAATTCCTTTCCTACTCCTAACTACCCTAAATCCTTAAGACAAGATTTTAAAACCTTAAATTTACTCTTAGACATGATTAACTGGCCTCCAAAGATACCTTTTTTGAAGCTTGGTTGTTCATAATAGCACTTGGGATTTGTTTCTCAAGCACAAGCACCTCAAGTGGTCAACCATGACAATTTGATTATTTAGAATGATCATACCAATTGTTGTGAATGTCTAAGTTTCAAGATTGCACAAATTGGCAAAGCTACATATGATTTCTTGCAAGAGAATGGGCAGTTGAGTGTGCAAAATGAAATTTGAGTATTTAAAACCAGATAATATATAACAAAACAATTTTAACAAATTAACACACAAAAATAATGAAAACAAATGTACAAAAAGCAAAACCTATAATTCATGTAGTCTACCGAATAAGATGCTGTTAGGAAACAGTTTATGATCTGCCATGCATAGCCAACAGCATGGAAAGAAAGATCAGTAATCCCACCAGAAATGGCCGAAATAATCTGCACAAGGCAAAAAGAAAACCTTTTTTTAAACTTGTCAGCACAGTAACATGAGACCAATGGTTCTTTTAAAGTCAGCATTCCACTACCAATCCAAATGTGATAGCTTGTTCCCATTTTGGTGGTATACAATAATAGGAGTAGTTTAATACAGGAAGATGCTATTGATGAAATCACCAAGTCAATACCAAAGCTACATTACCTAGCTAACTGTATTATTCTAGGTGCGATGTAATACTTCTTAAACTAAATTCCAACACCATTACTGTAACAAATGAACATACCATTAAAAACAGAGCAGCCCATACTCTACTGTCATGGTCCTTCTGGAATAAATACATTTCACCAACCGCAGTTATGACATTAGTAACATTCTTCAGGATTGTGACCATGGCAACATTGATGTATTTCAAACTGCAGAAAGCACAAAACAGCAAGAATTGATGTAATCAGTAATGTAAACATAGCTGCTAATTATAATTTAAAAATTCAAACACCTAAACACAAGTAATCCAAAAATTTAGATCTCATGATTGGCAGCACTCTCACAAGAGTAGAAAGCAGTGGGGTGGGGGAGCATGTAGTGTCTTAATAACTATGGAAACCTAAAATTTCTTGGTTTCTAGAAGGTTACATCACATGCACGCAACTGTGAGTTTAAATCCAGGTTATTGTATATGTACCACTGAATCTAGATGCCAGATTCATAAAATATTGTGACAAGTGTCCAAATTGTTCCCTCCAGACACTAGAAAAGTACACTCTTGAATTTCCCCTCGAGATAAATTATTTTCTACTGTTTTCTGGTGTCTGCATTAAAAAAATAGATTTTTATAGTTTAGATTATAGGGGGCCTGAAACCAAAACACTCAAAGTACAAGTGCCATTCAAGAAATCAGATACTTTACTGACAATGAAATGCAAGTATAAAGAGAAAGAAGTATCCTGTTTTGACTCTTTTCAGTTGTCAGATGCAAATTTACTGATGATTAGGCATCCTCTCACCTATATATCACATTCTGTAACAAGCATGCAACCAAAGGAAACGCCACAATTAACTACTTTCAAATACAGAACCAGCATGCAATTATAGAATCCCAGATCAGTCACACACATCTCCTAATTACTATGATAACTCATCTTAGCTAATGTCCTTTGTCATATTTACTTTAGAATTGTACTTTTAGTTAGCCAATTAAACCAACCTCTCTGATTGCTTCTTATTGTTACCTAATAAATTAAATTTACCAACCAAACATGTATTTATAAGCATACACGGTGCTGTCCATTAAACAAACTTGTATAACATCTTGTTGTCATGTCTTGTTCATTCACATATATTCAACATCTTTGTACATAGTTGATCTATTTAACAACTACACATTAAAAGTGTCAATACAAGATATGTTACACATGCATTTACATGTGTAATGACCCACACACAAAAACTAACCTATGAAAGATACAATAGCACTACTTAAGTACACTTCAATCAAGGATTCCAAAGATACTTCAATTGGTGGCCTATCACCCAAGCCCTCTTTCAATTTCACTTCGATTCTCTAAAAATAGTTTATCAACTACTAATGAGATAACCCAGTGAATGATTAAAGAAATAAGCATGGGAAACTCCTCAAGTTTTCAACATATAGGCCCAACATCATATTAACATAATATTTGCACAAGTTAACATGTATGACAATTGAATGTCCATATCTTATATCCATATGCTACCTCAATGGTAGCATATGTAGCATATAGGTGGCCACAATTTCATGTAAAGCAAGCTTTCCTCTTTTCACATATCATGTGCAATTATATCAACACAATATTTGGGCTCAAACATATCTTTCACTTTAAAAGAACACATCATAGTTCAATCTTTCACAATCACTCTTATTTAGCAACTATCATATGAAGTTTTCAATCAAACTTGGGTTATTTATGTATATTCTGAAAATTCAGCGAGCATTTAAAGAAACTCTCCATACATAAAAACATCTAATTCAATAGGATTTATGCATACTTATTAATTTAATCACTCACCTTAAGCTTTAACCCTTTTTCCTTTACTTTCTCTCTTTTTTTCTTTTCTTGTCTTTTCTTTCTTTTCTAACTTCACAATCTATCTTTGGTTTTCTTTCTAACAATTCTATTCATTTAAGCTCTAATACTTCACATTTGTTCTTAGAATAAAAGGTTTGGTAGTGTTAGTTTGTAGGATGGAGTTTTGCTCTCTCTTAGGTTCAAGAAATGGAAGAAAAAGATGTAGTTACTACTGAGAATTTTGAAGGAGAGCACATCTATACCTTCCTTTTGACACCTCACAAGCATGACATGCCAAAACTTGTCCTACTTCACCAATATGACTACGTAAAATTGTCATACTTCACCAACTTGGTCGTTGTCCTACTTCACCTACTTAATCATGTAAATCTATCCTACTTCTAGTTAAGTTGGTAATTGGATTTTGAACCTTCTTTTCTTTAGTTCTTTAACTTTTGTCCCCTAATTTTCTCTAATCTTACATTATACTAAAGTAATCATCAATTATAGTAAATGCAAATTTTGGGGTGTTACAAGATCTCTTTGATTATATATGTAGTGCATTCTAGGATCAAGAAGTAATCATGGGAAAAGATCAGCTTCTAAACTAACAGGACTTTGGCCAAAGATTCAAAGCAATCTCCAACATCAATGGGAATTGCTATTTGTTATAAGAGAGAGAGAAAAAGAAGACGACAATCTGCAGTTTTGGTATTCCATGAGCACACCCTAGTAAAAATCTCAGCCTAAAATTTTGAAAGATACCCGTGGAGTTTAAGCATATGATATCGATGGAGATAAGCATATAGTTCTTTCTTTATTCCAATATACCTTTCAGGGAATTTACAATCTGCAGAGAGATGAAAGCCATAACCCTGAACCTACACTACGCTAACCCTTTTACCACCATCAGAGGTTAAGCAAAAGTTACAGTTAATGAAAGGTGTGAACATATGCAAGAGCCTCTTTACTGTTTATGTTCTTCTTAGTAACATGTTTTACTTCAGCACTTCGTTTCCCAGAAATTTCCATATCAAAAATGTTACATTCATCCACTGAAAAATGGATGGTAACCTAGTCATGCTGTATGTTATATCATGCAAAACTTAGAAAGAACTACCTGTAAGCTTTATACACTGCAGGTATATGAAATATAAGACAGCAAACCAAAAGGTCAATATATGAAAATGAAGATTTCTCTCTACTTTATGCAAAAGAATCAGCTTGTATCACGAGCTTGATACTGAGTCTAGTTCTAAGTGAATCTTACTTCAAGTCTTGCTAGATATATTTGCATTTCAAATGAGATAGGACGCAGAAAACAAATATATCATAAGATGGTGAGTTAGCAAAGACCACCTAGAAATCTAAATGTTCAAAATTTCTTTTTTATTAAAATGATATGCACAGAAAGACCATAAAGCAGAAAAGATGCCATACCTAAACATGCTTGTAACAAGCATCCCGACAAATATAAAATTCACAGGTAACCAGACCTTAATCAATCTCCAAGTGAGTGGTTCTGTTGATATTACACCCAGCAAACTCAACGTTGACACAATAATCACCGAGATGAAATTCTGCATCCACAGAACAAAGTTTCATGAGCTTTTAGAACTTATAAATATCAGCCTCATTTCAAACTAATCGCAGCAGGTAAAAATCCAACAAATATTCAAACACAAAAAAATGACAGGTTGAATAATACACAGCTACGAAAAATTACCTGGTAAAGCATCAAAGATATCCCAGCATTAAAATCATAGCTGGAAAGCACATATTTGTTGACCAGTATCATGCTGCAGGAGGAAATGCAATATGCAAAGCCAGATAATAAGGCTTCATTCTGTATTCTAACTACACCTTTACTACGTATTGGTCTATCTTTATCCTTTTCCAACTTGCCATCTTCCAAATCAATTTCATCATTCTCAAGAGACTTCATTGAGAAAGAATAAGATAACCTGCATGAAGATAAGTCTTGTTGGCTACACTCAACTAAACAAGAGAAAAGGGGAAAGGAGAAAAGACAAGAGCAAATTTATGGCATTTGAGCATTTCACAATAGTGTCAATGAATTATGTTTTCATGCAAACATCATATTCTTTCTCCCCTTGAAAATATTAAGAGGATCTCAGTGCAAGATATACAGTCTTGTTTATGAGCCTCAGTCATTTAATACAGCAAGAATCATTACACTTTATCAATATTGGCCACTTCAACCATTTATTGAGAATATTTAAGAATAAATGTCCAGTAGGCCTGCTCCATTTCCATTGCAGTTCTTAGAGCAAAATAGAACCTCCACTACAACCTCTGCACCTTTCACTGCATGATTTGCTTATCTAATTACGTTGGCATCATCTTGATTTATAGAACTCCAGTGACACATCCAATACCCAGAGTTTCTATGACAGTATAGAGAAAGTTTTCAGTTCCTTAACACACAACGCTGTTCCACTTTCCCTTTCCAAAGAAAAATGGAGAGAGAGAGAATAAATGGAAAAACAAATCCCACCCCATTCAAAGTTAGCAATAAAAGAATGCAAATAAACCATGTGTCAAGCATTCAAAGCACCTTTTTCATAATTATTTGGAAAATTTCCAAGCTTCAGTGTGCACTCTCAACAAAGGTAACACTCTAGTATTGAACCATGGATTCAGTCTGCATTTAAACAAACAACAATACAAGACCATCTGCTCTTGATTATCTAGCACATTTAATTAAATCCTGCCCATTCAATGATGCCTGGATAACAAAACACACACACACACAGGAATTATACAGGCAGAAAACTAGCATGAAGTCTCATTATCCAAAGTACATTATCTCAACTGATCACTAAACATGCAGTGTCAAGGAATAAATTTGAACAGAAAAAACTAAAATAATCACGGAAGCATACCTGTTAACTACTTCTCTTTTTAAAGGACTTGAGGACCGGTCTACCACTCCGTTCAACTCGTGAAGTTTCAGGACTCTTTCCTCACTTTGGTTAACCTTATCTGTATCATCTATCAGACTCCTTTCATAAAGAGAATCAGGAGAATCCAAAGAAATTAACCTTCAACATAGACACAGCATTAATTCCATTTCCCTGAAGTTGGAAACCATAGGTTCATCCAAGGAAAAAAAAAGTTGGAAACCACAAATTAAAAAATGATTGGTACATGATAGGCATTGTAAGAAAGGAACAGAACATAGCAACTCAAAATCATTAAGGAACGATGTTGGTATTGTCTATTGAGATTCCAGAGTTCTAGCGTGGAAAGTTCAGTTCTTTATACAATCAGGCTCAACAACTCAAGGGAGGTTAGAAGGAATACAAAAATTAAACAAAGAATGAATAGCCCTCCACAGGTTGTCAACATATTTCTAGCCTCCCATTGAACCTTTTGCTAAATCTAATTTCTTCTCTTCAGAAAAGGGGAGAGCAAAAAGAAATGAATTGTCTCAGTTGTGCAAAATGCACTAGTCCATAGAAAGTTAACAGTTAAGATCAAGTAAGCTACATCACAACAAAAGCCTTGAAACAATTGAGTTTCTGCTGTATTCACATATCACCGTCAACATTAACAACATAACTCTAGAAAGCACTGCCTGATCAGCTAATGCACAACAGGATCCAGTATACATGAAAAATAGCCAAGTTTAGCACATGTGATTTCAATTGTCAGATTCAAGTTAGAATACTCAACCTCTAATTTTGCCATACTTCAAGCTACCTACTTGAATTTAATCCTCTAGTTACGTACAAGGAGGGCAAGAAAAAGAACGAAAACTTTCAAGATTGTTAAGAGCCAGTATAGGTGTGCCAATCAATATATTCTAACATCATGCATTTCCCATCAGTTTCTGGGCAAACAAACTGAACTTAAAACAAAACTATAGCCTCAAATGCAAAAAAAAATGTATGAGAAAATGATCAGAGTAACTCTTCATTATCCACCATTACTCTTTTTATCCAAATTAAAAGAACTATCAAAACAAAATGCAATAATAAACCCAAAAAGAAGGAAAGTAAAGGGATCACCTTGTACCCATTAAAGCTAGAACTTTAGCAGCTCCATAAAACCCACAAAGAAACAAACTTTTGAATCAGAAAACACCCGTTAAAGCCTAAAAGCATCAACTTTTGTCCAAAAGCAATAAAATTTGAAATTGAGAAGCAAATCTAGAGGACACTTTTGAGATTAGAACTAGAAAAGGCAAGGAAACGGGTTCTTGAAACTGAAAAGAGAATTTGGAAAGCTGAAGACACACACACGAGTTTTCCAAAGATGGATGATAAGAGCAGACTCAAAAACAAAGGTGCTTCTTATATGCTAGATTTCAGGATGGAGACTTTTTCATGTTTTTCCTTTTTTTCTCATTTTTTTATTCCCTCTATGTTGTCTGTTAAGTACCATGTTGCGTTTCAGTTTTTTGATTTGAAAAGGTTGGTGTGCTAGCTGCTAACATGGGCTGTCCTTCTGGCGCATTATAGCAATTGTTAGGGCATTATCCAAAAACAAAATGAGAGATGGTGGTGGTCCTGAACTCCTGGTAGAGTCTCAAACTGCCGTCTAGATGTTGCCATGCCCGGATAACTTATACCTTGGTTAAATGTCGCGAAAACTTTGACTTTTGATAATTTAAAAAACAAAAATATGTAATCGCAATATATAATATTTGTTATGCAATTATTGCCATGTCTAATTTCAGACATTGATATGGTTCCTATGTGAATTTACTCTTTAGTCTACTTGGATCGATGACATTTTTGCTAATTTTATTCACTTCAACCTTCACCTCCTTCATCGCTTATTTAAGAATGATGAAAATTATTTTTTTAATTATTTTTTAATAATATAATTAAACCACAATATTAAAAAACCACCTTAAAAATTTTTTGTATAAATAAAAGACAAATTTCCACAAAGATAGGTAAAATTAGCATCTCTGCTCTCGTAATAGTGGCTGAAAAAAAACATCAACAAATCCTAGTATTTTATGTTGATTTTCAACGAACATTTCATACAAGGACCCCAGTTAGATATATTTCCATCTTCATTGTGGAGTGGATTAGCAATGGCCAAACTTTTCCAAAAGGACCATTTTAATAGTGGTGCATGAATGGGTGGATGGGTCATATGTTTGTAAATTGGAATGTACTTTTCTCGAGAATCCAAGATTGGGGGATTCTTCATTCATGGTGGGCATCACCACTATGTTGTTAGGATCAACTCTACTCTGTTTTGCTGACTCATCCAAGTTCCACCATGCTCAATGGGGAAGCATTTTAGCATGAATAGGTTAAAGAAACAAGAAAGTCTCAACACGAGTTTGGCTCTTAGCTTATTCATATAATCTAGACTGTAGGGAATAATCTTCATCTCTAGTGGAGGCATAGCTATTTTTTGAAAGAATCCACCTCCCCTCGTACACTATCCAGGCACCATTGGTGTCGCACTGTAACTCACATTTTGCAGGCAGGACTGCACTACAGTTCAGAGCATTTTGACACTATAAGCCGAAGGGCAACTAGTTCCCATTGCAGTCCTGCAAGACATACGGCAATGCAGTGCAGTAATATTGAATCGTGTCTAGACTCACAAGAGAAGGAATATAGACATGTGGGCTTGATGATTGGAACTTGTTTTAGGATTGCTTATTACCATGCTTGGTGCTTCATGAGAAACGGGATTAGAGAACTGGGGAAATTGGTATAATCTAGATATGTAGGGTTTGAGATCATAAACAAGATAACTATGAGGAACCAAAGGAATTCAAAGAAATATCCTTAAGAATTAATTTGGTTGATGGAAGATGATTTTCTTGCTTTGACTGCTTGACAACCTTCCCATTTTCCATGCATAAAGCACCATCTGCAAATTCAAGTTCTTCCAATCGATGGGTCTCCTCAGATGCATTTAAGGAGTTCTTAACGCCTTTGACCAAGCCAACCTGATATGCTAATGTACATTGATAGAATATTTCCCTTGATCTTCTGCAGAATGTTTGCACAACATATCTTGCCTTATTGGTGATAGATTTTGCTTCCTTTAACATTCCCCCTCAGGTTGGCATATAAATGTCAAGGATTCCTAACTTCCCTATATGATGATGGAAGTCAGCTTGCCCCAAAGGTTTTGTAAATATATCTGCAACTTGTTTCTCTGTTTGTACATATGTTGTTTCAGTTTCCCCATTTTGAATGTGTTCATGAACTGTGTAATAGTCTAACTCAATATGCTTAGTTCGCTCGTGATAGACTGAGTTTGTTGCAATGTGCAAGGCTGCTTGGTTGTCATAAAACAACTGTGTTGGCCTGTGATGATCAACACCCAAATCTTTCAGCAAGTATCTCAGCCAAGTGAGCTCACAAGTAACGGCTGCCATTGACATACACTAAGCTTCTGTTGAAGATCTTGATATCGTTGATTGCTTCTTGCTTTTCCAGGACACAAGTGTTTGGCCAAGAAATATGTAGTATCCAGTGACTGATCGTCTCTTTATTGGGCATCCAGCCCAATCTGCATCACAATACCCGACTAAGTTCAATTGTCTATGTGAAGGAAAGAATCGTCCTTGACGTGGAGCTCCTTTTAGGTATCGTAGAAGACGGTGTGCAACATCAAGGTGCGGTCTTCTAAGTGTGGAGACAGAGTACATGATGTCTGGTCTGGTGATGATGAGGTAAATTAGTTTGCCCACTAACCTGCGACATTGAGCTGGATCCTTGAGAAGTTCACCATCCGAGGGAGTTAGTTTCACATTTTGCTCCATTGGAAATTTGACAGGCTTAGCTCCAAGTAGACCAATTTCTTCCGGTATATCTAAAGCATACTTTTGCTGATTAATAGCAATACCAGCCTCGGATCGAGCAACCTCTACACCAAGAAAACACTTAAATGGTCCAAGATCTTTGATCTTAAAACAAGTGCTCAGAAACCTCTTAAGATCCTTGATAGCTTCTTCATTATTTCCTATGATAACCATGTAATCAACAGAGTAATATGGCAGTAAAAGAATTATCTTGAACCTTAGTGAAGAGTGAGGAATCTGCCCTGGATTGCTTGAAGCCAATCAACATAGAGTAATATGGCAGTAAAAGAGTGGAGGAACGACTGAAATTGTTTGCTAGGTGGGGGTTCTGCCTCGTCTGAAGAAAATATATCCTTTTATATTGCTTGACCAGGCCAATCATCCTCCTCGTAACCATATTACTTATCATCCTTATAATAAAACCACTACCATCATCAAATTCCATCATAGATGAATTTAGAACAAACCTACAAAATAATTCATACCAATTAGAGAGTTACTTTCTAAATTCATTCAATGCCCGCTACGAAATGATTCATAAAAAATCGCATTTTAGTCCTTATAATTTTTATAAAAATTATTTTGGTCCTAAAAATTAATATTTTTCAATTTAACCCTTTATTTATAAGTATTTGATCCTCAAAGCTCTTAGAAAAAAATGACTTCATATATTATATAGTTTGTGCAATTAGATCCATACATGTTATTTTTTAAAGAATAATATTAGCCGTGTATAAAATGGATATCCATAATAAAAAACTATATATATATATATATATATATATATATATATATATATATATATATATATATAA